>Ga0070731_10000543_pt1 | contig 49106 bp, 43 predicted proteins | sample Coa_R1_2_FD_66448 | JGI IMG/M metagenome (GOLD analysis project Ga0070731, IMG submission 66448) | Surface soil microbial communities from Centralia Pennsylvania, which are recovering from an underground coalmine fire - Coalmine... | ecosystem: Environmental > Terrestrial > Soil > Unclassified ...
AGCAGAAAGAAAAGCAGTATGAAAATTAAAACCTCCCGTAAAGCGGGTTTCACCCTGGTGGAAATCATGATCGTGGTGGCCATCATCGGCCTCCTGGCTGCGATCGCGATTCCCAACTTCCTGAAGGCGCGTTCGACCTCGCAGCAGAACGCGTGCATCAACAACCTGCGCCAGATTGATGCGTCCAAGCAGCAATGGGCGTTGGAAACGGGCCAGGGCCCGGCGGCCGCTCCGGTGGCGACCGACGTCACGCCGTATCTGGGTCGTGGAGCCGGTGGCAGCTTGCAAAGCGTGGTCTGCCCGCTGGATCCGAAAAAGGCCTTTGCCAGCAGCTATACCATCGGTGACATGAGCACGACCCCGGTGTGCCAGATTCAGCCGACCGGCGATGCCAGCGGCAATTATGTGCACAAGTTGCCGCAGTAAGCTGTTGAGTTGACAGGTGAATAATTCAAAGGGCCCGAAGCTCGCGCTTCGGGCTCTTCTGGTTTTTTCGGGACGCGCGCGGGAATTTGAATGATTATTTTTCTGGCTTGTCGAACCGGTTTTGGTATTGGGAGAACACATGGATGCCATTCTGCGGACGGAAAGTCTCTGTGTTGAGTATCGCGGGCGAGGGTTGAAGCCGGAAATCAAACCTGCTTTGAAAGGGTTGAATCTTTCCGTCCATGTCGGCGAAGTCTTTGGTTTTCTGGGTCCCAATGGCGCGGGTAAAACCACGACCATCAACGTGCTGCTCGGTTTTATTCCCCCCACGCGCGGCACGGCGTACCTGTTTGGCATCGATGTGCGGCAGCCGATCGCGCGCCAGCGCATCGGCTACCTGCCGGAGATGACGTATTACTACAAGTTTCTCACGGCCGAGGAGTTGCTGCGCTTTTACGCCCGCATTTTCGGCCTGCCGCGCCGGGAAGCGGACCAGCGGATTGACCGGTTGCTGAAGCTGGTTGAATTGGAACCGGCCCGCCGGCGGCTCATCAAGACCTACTCCAAAGGCATGCAACAGCGCGTCGGCATCGCGCAGGCGCTCATCAATGATCCCGATTTGCTGATCCTGGACGAGCCCACCAGCGGACTGGATCCGCTGGGCCGCATGAAGGTGCGTGAAATCATTCAACGCCTGAAAAACGACGGCAAGACGGTCTTCTTTTCTTCCCACGAACTGGGCGAGGTGGAAACGGTGTGTGATCGGGTGGCCATCATCAATAACGGTGAACTCAAGACCGTGGGCGGAGTGGCCGAGGTGATCGGACCGAATCATACGAATCTGGAAAAGGCGTTTTTGGACATCATCGGCTATCAGCTGCAACCCGCGCTATGAACACCATCTGGGCATTGGCCGGCGTCGTCATCAAGGAACTTTACCGGCGCAAGGATTTTTACGTGCTGTTTGTGCTGACGGCCGTCATCACCATCGTTGCCGGCAGTGTGCGATTCTTTCAGGACCCCAATATCGTGCGTTACGTCAAGGACCTTTGCCTGTTGCTTATCTGGATTTCCGCCCTGCTTGTCACCATCGCCACGGCGGCGCGGCAGATTCCCGCGGAACGCGAAAGTCGCACGATTTTTCCGCTGCTGGCCAAGCCGGTCACCCGCGGCCAGGTGATTCTCGGAAAATTTCTTGGTTGCTGGCTGGCGAGTGGCATCGTGCTGGTGGTGTTTTACGTTTTTTTTGCGGTCGTCACCGGTTCGCGCGAGCATTACTGGCCGGTACTGGATTATGTTCAGGCATTGTTGTTGCAATGGATCATGCTCGGCGTGGTGACGGCCATGACGTTGCTGGGCTCAATTGTTTTTGCCGCGCCGTCCTCCACCGTCACGATTGTATTCATCGTCGTCGCCGGCATTTTGTTTTTGGGGCGTCATCTTAATACCGTGGCGATGCATTACCCTGAGCCGCTGCACAGCGTCATCTACGCGGTTTATTTTGCCATTCCGCACCTGGAACTGTTTGACGTCCGCGAACGGGTGGTCAACGACTGGGGTTTGGTAAGCTGGCTGGCCTGCGGACTGGCGACGCTTTACGCGGCGGCTTACGCGGGCTTGTTTTTGATGCTGACCTGGCTCGCGTTCCGCCGAAAAAGCCTGAACTGATGAAAAAAGTTCCGTCCTGCTGGTTGCTGGCCTTGCTGTTCGTGCTGTGTTTTACGCTGGCGACGCTGTTCGTGCCGCGCGCCGCGTGGTGGAACGCAGTGCCGCGCGCCGCCGACTGGAACAAGGGCCAGTCGCAGTCGGACAACGTCTTCAAGCTGCTGCTCGGCGAAGGACGACGGCTGTTGGGTAACGAAATGTTCGTTATGGCCGATGTGTATTTTCACAGCGGCTATTATCCGTCCATGTTTGACCAACAGGAGACGGACCGCGACGTCGCGGATCCCGCGCATGGGCAGGCGGACGATGCAAATTCGACCAGCGATGATTTTTTGGGCCCGCCCCGGGATTGGATTGCCGCCCTGGACCGCCAATTTGTCCCCAACCGGCATACGCATTTGAGCTCCGGCGGACCGTCGGGCCACGTGAAGGCGGTGACCGTGCAGGAAATCCTGCCGTGGTTGAAGCTTGCGGCCGATATGAACCCGCAAATGATCGACAGTTACACGGTGGGCGCTTATTGGCTTCAGACCAGCCTTCATAATCCCCGGGAAGCCCAGGCTTTTTTATTTGAGGGACTGCATAACAACCCGGGCAACACCGAATTGCTGTTCGACCTGGGCCGGGTTTACAACGAAGGATATCACGACGCCAACCGTGCCCGTAACGTCTGGCTGGCGGGGTTGCGCTGCTGGGAGGTCCAACCGGCGGACGCCAAAACGAACGTGCAAAGCCTGTATCTCTGCGAAGAAATCACCATGAGTCTGGCGCGATTGGAGGAAAACGATGGTCATTGGCCGCAGGCCCTGAAGTATCTGGAAAGGGTCAAACAAATTTCGCCCGACCCGGAGGGCATCCAAAAGCAGATTGACGAAGCCAAAAAAAAAGCAATGGGTGACAAATGACGAAATGTCCCTATCGCCCGTCGCCTGTCCGGGAGATGTTTCTCAAGGCCATCTCGCCTCGTTCTAAAGGGCGGCTTGTGTTTTTTTCCGGCGGGCGGCCGTTATGTGCCCGAGGGCACCGCGCTGACCGCAGTCTGGAAAAGGTTGCTGAACAAAGGGAGTTCACTGCGACGCCGGGCCAAGCACTGCGTTGACAACATGACACCAGCGCCGGAAGACCAGTCAGACGCCTCAAATGAAGAATCGTTTCGGAAAGGTTCCTCGTCCTGGGTGGATGCCTTCACTCCCGGACGCCTGGCCGGATTGATCGCCCTTTTCCTGTTCGCCCTTTATCCCGGGGTCATTCTGGGCACGCACAGTTTCTTTTTTCATGATTACGGGCTGTTCACTTATCCGGTCGCATATTACGCGCACGAGAGTTTCTGGCACGGGCAGGTGCCGCTTTGGAACCCGCTAAACAATTGCGGCGTGCCGTTTCTGGCACAGTGGAACACGTCGGTTTGTTATCCGCTGTCACTCATCTACATGGTGTTTCCGCTGCCGTGGTCGCTGAACATTTTTTGCCTCGGCCACCTGGTGCTCGCGGGGGTGGGTATGCATTTACTGGCATATCGTTGGACCCAAAACCGGCTGGCCGCGAGCATTGCCGGCCTGGCCTTCGCGCTCAACGGGCTTATGCTCAATAGTCTGATGTGGACGAGCAATCTCGCCGCACTTAGCTGGCAGCCATTGGTCATGCTCTGGGCCGGGCAAGCCTGGCAGAGTGGAGGAGGCCGCCGCATGATAATCGCCGCCCTGGCCGGTGCGATGCAGATGTTGTCGGGTGCGCCCGAAATCATAATTTTCACCTGGACCATGCTGGGGATCTTGTGGCTCAGTCAGGCGTGGCGAAAAATAATTCCCCTTTGGCCAACGTTCCGAAGGTTTGTCCTCGTGGTCATGCTGATCGCAGGGCTTTCGGCCATGCAACTGCTTCCGTTTTTTGATTTGTTGAATCATTCGGAACGCGATGCTTCATATGTTCAATCGGATGCCTATCCGATGGCGGTATGGGGGTGGGCCAATTTTGTGGTGCCGCTGTTTCATTGCCTGAAAACAATGTTCGGAACCTGTGTGCAGTCGAACCAGCCGTGGACGGTCTCCTACTATCTTGGCATTGGGACTTTGGCACTGGCGGCGGTGGGCGTCTGGCGATTGCGGCGGCAGCCGGAAATATGCGGGCTCGCGGGGATGACATTGGCCGGGCTGGTGCTGGCGTTGGGCAATGACGGTTACGTTTATGCCTGGCTCAAACACATCATTCCGTGGATCGGGTTTGCCCGTTTTCCAATCAAATTCGTCTCGATACCGGTTTTTACCATCCCGTTGCTCGCGGCCTGCGGTTTCAACGGTTTTCAAAACGCAGCCTCCCAAAATTTGAAGCGGAATGAACGCATCCTGTTTATGGTTGCCGCCATCCTGTTGCTCATGGTCGTTTGCTTGCTGGCTGCGGCCCGCTGGTGGCTGGCCCCCGGGTACGACTGGCAGTGGATGTGGCGGGATGGCGCCTTTCGGTTGCTTTTCCTGCTCGCCATGGTCGGGTGCGTCAGCCTCTTGATCCGTGCTCCGACCACGAGAATGCGCGGGCTGATGGGGCTGGCCGTCCTGGCCTTGATCGGTTTTGACCTGGTTACTTCTGGCCTGCAAGTCAATGCCGTGGTCGTTACCAAAGCCTTTGGCCCGCTTGAATTGAGCATGACCTCCCGGCCGAAACTGGGAGAATCGCGCGCCATGTTGAGCCGGCAGGCGTCGTCATATCTTTTGTATAACGGGACCGACAACCCGCTTTACTATTGTGTGGGTGTTCGCGGTGCGCTTTTTGAAAATTGCAATGTTCCCGAGAACATTCCCAAAGTGGACGGCTTCTGCTCGCTCCATCTCAGGGGTGAATGGGATATTGACGGGATTTTATACGGAATCTACCTGGATCCAACCAGGACCAATCCTCCTCCGGCAGCCCCGCTTTTGGATTTCCTCGGCGTCTCCCAGATTTCCGCGACCAACACCGCTTTTGCCTGGCAGGAACGCAAAACATTCCTGCCGCTGGTCACTGCCGGCCAACAACCGGTCTTCGCCGCCGACCCGGAAATACAGGACAAACTGAACACGCCGGACTTCGACCCTCGCCGCATGGTCTTTCTGCCTTTATCGGCGCGAAATACAGTGACTGTAACCAATGGCGCTGCGGCAATAATCTCCAACCAGCAGTTCAACGCGCAATGGGTGCATCTCACCGTTGCGGCTTCCGCTCCGGCATTGGTGGTTGTGGCCCAGACATATTATCACAACTGGCACGCTTATATGGACGGCAAGCCGGTTCCCCTTTTGCGCGCCAATCATGCTTTCCAGGCACTGGAAGTTCCCGCCGGCCGGCATGACGTCACGCTCCGTTATGAAGATTGGATGTTCCGCATGGGTGTGCTGATTTCAGCGCTGACATTGCTCGGTTGCCTGACGGACTGGTTGCCGAAGCCAAAGCGCTGAACATCGCGTAAGTTGCGGGAAAGTTGCCGAACTTGTTTGCCCGTCGTGGCGGATGCGTCCCGCGCAATTGCGCTTTGTTTTTCGCGGGCTGCTTTGGTTTAATGGTTGTCATGAAATTGCGGCAGGCCAAAATTGGGCGGAACACGAATGAAACCCGCATTTCCGTCAGCCTTGGACTTGACGGCAAGGGCAAATCTTCGGTCAAAACCGGCATCCCCTTTTTCGACCACATGCTCGTGCTGTTTGCGAAACACGCGACGGTGGATCTGAAACTCCGTTGTGCCGGTGATCTGGAAGTGGATGCACATCACACCGTCGAGGATTGCGGCATCGCCCTGGGGCAGGCCTTCGCCACTGCGCTCGGCGACAAACGCGGCCTCCGCCGTTATGGCGCCGGTTTTCATCCGAAAAACCCGTTTACGGGTGAGGCTTACGTGCCGATGGACGAATGCCTCGCCCGCTGCGTCATTGATTTTGGCGGACGACCGCATCTGGTCTGGCGCGGCCTGGACAAATTTTCACAAAAGAAAATTTCCCGCACGGAGAAACAGCAGGACATGTCGAGCGCCTTCCGTTTTGGTCTGGCCCGGGAATTTTTTCGGGCCTTCGCCAACGAGGCCCGCTGCAATCTACACCTGGAACTGCTGTACGGCGACGAACCGCATCACATCGTCGAGGCGCTGTTCAAGGCGTTCGCGCGCGCGGTGGATGCCGCGTGTCAACGCGATCCGCGCATCGCCGGCCGGCTGCCCAGCACCAAGGGGAAGTTGTAAACAGAAAACGCCCCGCAGTTTCTGCGGAGCGCTTTATTAAGGTAGGGCGCGATGTCCCTATCGCGCCGCGGCTCGCTCGGAGAGCGAGCCCTACCTTCTACGAACCGACGCTCGCCAGTTCTTCATTGTTCTCAACGTTCACGATTTTGAACTGTTCGGCGTGCATGCCGGTGTCGGCGCGGAACGACAGCTTGCCGAAGTAACGTTTTTCCATCTCGATGAGATGTTTCTCGTCCTCGGTGCGGAGCCGTTCCAGCACGGTCGGATGCACCACGATGCGCAGTTCGAAGTCCGATTCGTCGCGCGTGCGTTTCTTCAGGATTTCCTGGAGCTTGCGCTGGATTTCGACGCTCATGGTCACGACGCTTTTCACCTTGCCGCGGCCCTTGCAGTACGGGCAGTCGTCATAAACCGCCGAGCGCACGCTTTCGGTGTGGCGCTGGCGCGTCATTTCCATGAGGCCGAGTTGCGAGATGGGCAGGATGTGCGTCTTCGCCTTGTCACGGCGCAGTCCTTCCTTCATGCGCTGATAGACCTGCTGTTGATCGCGGCGGCCCTTCATGTCGATGAAATCGAGCACGATGAGCCCGCCCATGTTGCGCAGGCGCAACTGGCGGCAGATTTCCTCGGCGGCCTCGAGGTTGACCCGCAGGATCGTGGATTCCTGGTCGCGACTGCCCTTGTGCCGGCCGGTGTTCACGTCAATCGCCACCAGCGCCTCGGTTTCATCAATAACGATGTAGCCGCCGCTCTTCAAATGGACCTGGCGTGAAAACGTGTTCTCGAGTTGTTTGGTAATGTTGAACCGGTCGAACACCGGCTGCGCGTCCGCATATAATTTCACCTTGTTGGCGGCGCGGGCGGAGATTTTTGAAATCATCTCGCGCATCTGTTCGTAGGCCTTTTGCTGGTCCACCACGATGCGCTCCACGTCCTCGGTCAGAAAATCGCGCACGGTGCGGGCGATCAAATCCGGCTCCTGGAACACGCAGGTGGCCATCGGTTGCGATTTGATGTTTTCCTGCACGCCGTGCCATTCTTCGAGCAACAAGGCGAGGTCGCGCACGAAATAACGTTTCTGCTGGTCTTCGCCGGCGGTGCGCATGATGACGCCCATGCCGTCGGGGATGGACAGTTCCCGCAGGATTTTCTTGAGCCGCCGGCGTTCCTCCTGGTTTTCAATCTTGCGCGAGATGCCGCTTTGGTCCGAATTGGGCAGCAGCACCAGGTAGCGTCCCGGCAACACGAGGTTGGTCGTGACGCGCGGACCTTTGGTGCCAATCGGCCCCTTGGTGACCTGGACGATGATTTCACTGCCCGGCGGATAGAGCCGCGGGATGTCCTTTTGCGTGATTTTCGGGCGGGTCGGCCGGCGGTCCCGCCCGGCGGGACGTTCGACGATTTCCACGCCGCTGTCGAACTGGTTCGGTACAATGTCCCAATAGTGCAGGAACGCATTTTTCTCGAAGCCGATGTCCACAAACGCGGCCTTGAGGCCGTCCTCGAGATTGCGGACTTTGCCTTTGAAAATGCTGCCGACCAGCCGTTCCTCGGTGGTGCGCTCGATGTTGAATTCCTCGAGTTTGCCGCCTTCGATCACGGCCACCCGGGTTTCGAGGGTTTCGGCGTTGATGACCACCTCCTTGTGAATCTTGTGTTCCGGGCGGATGAACCGCTGGACCTTTTTTACGAGGTTGGTGGCGGCCTGTTTGATGGCGTCCAGAACGCCCCGGGATTGTTCGGGCAGGGCCACCGGCTCGAAGGGTTTTTCCTCCTCCACCTGCTCGGGGGTGTCGAGACGCGGGGCACGGAAATCCCTTTTGTCCGGGCCGGCGGCCGGTTCCACGCGTTCCGGGGTTCCCTGCGGGGGCAATCCGGCGGCCACGTTTTCGGCGCGTTCGATTTCATGCGCGTGCCGTTTTTCGAATACGCGCTCGGCGCCGCCCTGTTCGCTCACCACCTCCGCGCGCGCCTGGATGGCTTCGCGGTCGGTCTTTGGCGGGGTTTGGCCCATGCCGCCCTTGGGGCGGAACCGCAGGCCGCGGCGCCGTCGTGAAAAATTATTGTTGCTCATAAATGTCAGTATCCTTTCCGATGAATGTGTACGTTTTGCATCAAGCCCACGGCGATCAACGAGCCCAGCACTGAAGACCCGCCGTAAGAAAGCAGCGGCAGTGGTACGCCCGTCACGGGCATGATGCGTATGTTCATGCCGATATTGATAAAAACGTGGCTGAAGATGAGCGTGACCACGCCCACCGCCACCAGCCGGCCCAGGCGATCGCGCGCCTGTCCGGCGATTCTCAATCCGGAGAAGAGAACCAATGCATACAAGCCGAGCACGATCAGGCTCCCGATGAATCCTTCCTCCTCGGCAATCACGGAGAAAATGAAATCGTTGTGCGCCACGGCCCGCGGCAGATAGCCCAGGGCGTTCTGCGTGCCCTGTCGCCAGCCTTTGCCCGTCAGCCCGCCGGAACCGACGGAAATCAACGCCTGGCGGACGTTGTATTGATCGTCCAATTCCTGTTGCCGGAGCCGTTGCAACTCCGCCGGGGTGGCGTTCGGCGAGGCAAAGGCGGTGTAATCCCGTCCAAAATAAACCAGCAACCGGTCGCGCTGGTACGGCTCCATGGAAATCTGCCACCAACCCGGCGGCACAAAGAGCACATCCACCAGAAACAACGCGGCCAGCAGACCCACCGCCCCCATCAGTTTCAGCAAATAGCCTTTGGGTGTGCCGGCGACGTACATCATCACCAGTCCGGTCGGCAGCAGCACCAGCGCCGAACCCAGGTCCGGCTCCTTCAAGGTCAACGCGAACGGCAGAAGCAACAGCCCAATGCCCTTCCAGAAGGTCAGCGGCACCCGCAATTCATCCGCCGGCCGGCTGAGAAAATGGGCCGAGGCGAGGATGAACGCGAGTTTGGCGAATTCGGACGGTTGAAATTGGAACGGGCCGAGGTCAATCCAGCGCCGCGCGCCAAAGCGCATCGAACCGATGTGCGGCACCAGCACGACGATCAAAAAGAAAATCGTCACCCAATAGGCCACAAAGGACCAGCGGGCAAGCGTGTGGTAATCCAACACGCAGAGCGCCGCGCCGGCGCCCAGGCCGAGCGCGTACCAGACCAGTTGCCGCAGCCAGGCCTGGTCGTACCACGGCACCGCCGCCATCACCGGGTTGGCCATGGTGGCGCTGTACACGAACAGCGTGCCGATGATCATCAGCCCGCCCAGCGCGGCCAGTTGCAACCGGTCGAACCGTTCGTGGTGTTCCTGATTGAGCGGGGTGGTGGACATTAATGGTTTGCCTCCGCCAGGGTCTTGGGGGTGTCCACGTTTTCGCGTTTCTGAATTTCCTCGTAAATATCGTGTGCAATCGGCGCGCAGGTGAGGCCGCCCGAACCGCCGGCCTCCGTTTCCACCATCACCACGACGGCGTAGCGGGGATTTTCATACGGGGCGAACGACGCGAACCAGTAATTATGGCCGGTGATCCGGTTGTGCTCATCCATGACCTGCGCGGTTCCGGTCTTGCCGCAAATGCGCATGCCGGGCACTTTCGCCGGATAACCGGTGCCCTCCGGATCCTCGGTTTCCGCCAGCATCGCGTCGCGCAGGATTTTCAAGCTGCGCGGATGCACGCCCAGTTCATTCCGCACCACCCCCGACGGGAAAACGGCGGGCGCTTCGGCGGAGGTTGGGTCCTGGGGTTCAATCCGTTCGACGAGCCGCGGCCAAAGCACCCTGCCGCCGTTGGCGATGGCCGAAACCATCACCGCCATTTGAATGGGCGTGACGGCAATGTCACCCTGACCGATGCACAGGTTGGCCGTGTCACCATCGTGCCAGCCGGAACTGTTCACGTCATCCAGACTGGGAAAGATGCCGGCTGTTTCCTGCCGCGTGGGCAAGCTGGTGCGTTCGCCCAGATGAAATTCCTCGCCGAGACGGACGATATTTTCCACCCCGGCATGCAGCCCGTTGGTGATGAAGTAAGCGTTGCTGGAGTGCATGATTGCGCGTTTAAAATTATAGGGCCCGGGTGTCACCGTGTCGTCAATCTTGCGTCGGCCGATGTAAATACATCCCCGGCCCGGCCGGGTCGGGTCCTCCTGGACGTAGTACGTTTGCTCCGGATTCAACCCCTTTTCCAGACAGGCCAGTCCGACAATGGTTTTGAAAATGGAGCCGGGCGCATAATTTTCCTGGGTGGCCCGGTTGATTTGCGGGCGTAATTTGGGATCGGCCAGATATTTGGGATCGTTGGCGGAATAATCCGGATTGATGGCCGGTGACGATACCATGGCCAGCACGTCGCCGGTGCGCACGTCCATGACCACCGCGGCGGCCCGGGCGTCGGCGCCCTGCCGGCGCTCGATGGATTCAGCGGCCGCCTGTTCGATGTCCATGTCCAATGTCAGCACGACGTTGTGCCCCGGTTCGGACGGGCTCAGGGTGTTGACCGACTGGCGATAGCCGAGGTTGTTGACCAGCACGGCCTCCGCTCCCGCCCGTCCCCGCAACTCCGCGTCACAGCCGCCTTCAATGCCCACGATGCCGTGATAATCCGGCAGGCGATAGGAAAAGGAAGCGTCCTCACCCTGCTCCGATCGATCGTCCCGTTGCAAATAGCCGAGCAAATGCCCCGCGATTTCCCCAAAGGGGTAGATGCGGACGGGCTGTAAATCCAGATCAACCCCGAGGGTACCGGTATATTGCTCCTCAAACCGCGCAATCTGAACGGTGTCGAGATTGGTTAGCAGCGTATACGGCAGGGCGCGTCGGGCTTCGTAATGGCGGTCGAAAACCGTCGCATCCAGCTGGAGCGGCTGGCCGAGCCGTTCACTTATTTGCATGACCACGTCGCTGGCCACGTGAAAGCGCGCCTGTTCGCGCAACTGCTCGCGTTGGTCCGGCGAAAGGGCGAACTGCCGGCGTTCAATCTTGGTCAACGGGCGGCCCAATTTCTTTTCCTGTGCCGCCATGAGTTGTTCCTGCGCGGCGCGGACGCGGGCCAATGCCTGGCCGTACGCGTCGTCGAAGGGCTTGCGCAAGTCATCAAGATAAAGACTGAGATTGTACTGCGGGCCGTTTTCCGCCAGCACCTGGCCATTACGGTCCAGGATTTTCCCGCGCACCGCCGGAATACGCACCGTGCGATAGGACTGGGTTTCCAGATGGCTTTCATATTCGCGCGCAGAGACGATTTGCACCCACCACAAACCGGCCAGCAACAGGCACAGGCCGCCCGCCAGCACCGCCGCCACGAGGCGGAGCTGCGGGTCGTTCTTTTTCAGTTCGTCAAAAATTAACATGCGACTACATGCGACTACGCCGGATTTCGCGGTCCGGCCGGAAACTCGTTTCCGTTCTCGGCTGGTAACCCAGCGCCCGCTGGCACCAGTTGAAAAATTCAAAAACAACCGGCGTTGCCAGAGCGCCTCCGGCCGTCATGACCAGCCATTGCCAGAGCGAACCCCAGCCCAACAACGGGTTCTGACCGCCGGTGAGCAGCAGCAGCACGCCCAGGGCCGGGGCCACGGCGCTGGCCACGGCGCCCAGGACAAATTGCGCGAACGGCAGCTCGCGCAAAATCAGTTCCCGCTGCAGGTAGATCACAAACCCGATGGCAAACAACGGCAGGATGCTGAGGCCAAAGGGGTTCTTCGAAAGTGCGTCAAACCAGAGTCCGCCGAGTACGGCCAGCGACGAGACGGTCACGATATCCGTGTTCAAGGCGGCATACACCATGAGCACCGGCAGCAAGTCCACCTGCGCCCCAAGCCAATGATGCAGCAAGGGGAATGCCGCTTCGCCAAACACCGCCAGAAACGCGGCCGCCAGGATCAGGAAGGTTTGCAGGAGATTCATGGATTGAGTTGCGGATTGACCATCACCCAGACCTGTTCCAGCCCGCCCAGGTCCACCGCCAGTTTCACCCGCGCCTCGGTGTAAAGGCCGAATTCGACCGTCCGCGAATCCACGATCTGGCCGATGGGAATGCCCCGGGGAAAGATTCCACCCTGACCACTGGTGAGGACGTTTTCACCGGGTTTTACGTCGGCGTTACCGGAAAGATAGGTCAGGTCGAGCAGCGAATAGTCCAGCGGCCCGCCGGCGCTGATGACGCCGACGTCATGGGCCGGGTCGGCTACCAGTCCCGAAACGCGACAGTTGGGGTCACCCAGCAGAACCACCTGGGAACGGGTGAGTCCGACGGCGGAAATGCGCCCCACCAGGCCGTCGGGGGTAAGCACGGGCAGGTTTTCACGGATCCCGTCGCGGCTGCCGAGATCAATTTGCAGGGTCCGCCACCAATTGGCCGGATCGCGCATGACCACATTGCCGAGTTTGAGTTGCCAGGGGACCTGCCGTTGCCAGCCGAGCAATGTCCGCAGTTGGTCGTTTTCGCGCGCGGCGGCGGCGGCTTGCATCGTTTGAAAGCGCAGCTGCTGGTTTTCATTCCGGAGATCGCCGACTTCCTTGAGCAGCGCGCGGCGGGGCATAACCACGTCGGCGGCGTTGCCGGGCAGTTGTTGGGCGGTGTTCAACAAGCCGAACAGCGGCAGAAAGAGGCTGCCGACGGCGAGTTTAAGGCGGCTGGTCGCGCGCTGGGGCAGGCTGAAAATCAGCAAGACCACCAGCGCCACGGTGCCCAGTGCCAGATAATGTTTTTTCTTGAGCATCCTGCGCTCGCGACTGGATTCAACTCAGTCGCATGCAGGCGAACGTGGGCGGGAAATCAATCAATACTTGGCGTTGGTCGCGACGCGCTTGAGGAATTCGATTTCCTGCAAGACGCGACCCGTGCCTTCGGCGACGGCGCTCATGGGATCGTCCGCGAGGTGCACCGGCAAACCGGTTTCCTCGGCCACGAGACGGTCTATGCCGCGCAACAGCGAACCGCCGCCCGCCATGACCAGGCCCCGATCCACAAGGTCGGCGGCGAGTTCGGGCGGACAACGTTCCAATGTGAGGCGGATGGACTCCAAAATGCTCGAAAGCGGTTCCTGCAACGCTTCGCGAATTTCCTCGGAACGGATGGTCAGGGTCTTGGGCAGGCCTGAACTCAGGTCGCGGCCTTTGACATCCATGGTCAATTCCTGTTCCAGGGGAAAGGCGGAGCCGATGCGGATCTTGATTTCTTCCGCAGTGCGTTCACCTATCATCATGTTGTAGGCACGTTTCATGTGGGCAGTGATCGTTTCGTCAAATTCGTCCCCGCCCACCCTCAGGCTGCGGCTGAAGACGATGCCGGCGAGGGAGATGATTGCGATTTCGCAAGTCCCGCCGCCGATATCCACGATCATGTTGCCCGCCGGTTCGTGCACCGGCAAACCGACCCCGATGGCCGACGCCATCGGTTGTTCGATTAAATACACTTCACGCGCTCCGGCGTGAGTGGCGGAATCCTTGACCGCCCGTTTTTCCACCTCGGTGATGCCCGACGGCACCGCCACCACGACGCGTGGCGCAATTAATTTGCGATGGTGAACCTTCTGGATGAAATGGCGGAGCATGGCCTCGGTGATTTCGAAGTCGGCGATCACGCCGTCTTTCATCGGGCGGATGGCCACGATGTTGCCGGGCGTGCGGCCCAGCATTCGTTTGGCTTCTTCACCGACGGCCAGGACATTGGTTGTACCCGCCTGGATGGCCACCACAGAAGGCTCGCGCAGGACAATTCCGCGATCCCGTACATAGACAAGGGAATTTGCTGTGCCCAAGTCGATTCCAATATCATTGGAAAACAGACTTTTAAGTTGCGCAAACATGAATGTGCCTAACACGCCCAGTTAATCGGCTGGCCTGTCAAACGTCAAGCGGATTACTGACATCGTTAAAACCGCAATTCCGGGCTAACTTTTAGCAACCCGCCGCATGTCCGCCCTTCCCCGGTCTGTTAAGTTTTCCAAATTGTAAAATGAAGCCGGTTTTGCCATCCGCCAACGCGACTTCTTCCTTCGCCATGAATGAGGAAGGCATTCCGTCTCGCGCCGGGGCACCGTTCGCTGACGGGCCGGCGCGCCGGGGATTCCGGTCGGCTCTGTTCGTCGCGGCGGCCCTGGTGATCGGCCTGCTGGTCTGGCAGGGGCTGACGGCGGCGGGCGCGCCCGATCCCACCGCCCCGCGCACCAGCTCGACCGTGGCGGTCCTGGACATAGCCGTCCTCGTTTTTCGTGAAGGTTTGGAGTGTGTTTTGGTGCTTTCGGCCATCACCGCCAGCATGGTGGGCCGGAATGAATCCCACCGTCGGCCAGTGGCGACGGGTGCGGCCGTCGCCTTTGTCGCCACTTTGATCACCTGGTTCATCGCGGTGAGCATCGTCGGCAAACTCGCCACCAGCGTTTCGGCCCTCGATCTCCAGGCCGCCACCGGCCTGCTGGCCGTGGTGGTTTTGCTCGTCGTGATGAACTGGTTTTTCCACAAGATTTACTGGGGCGGCTGGATAGCCATGCATCATCGGAGAAAAAAATCGCTCACCGACAGCGCCAAAGACGCGGAAATATCCCAACGCCGGCTCGTTTGGGGACTGGGCCTGCTGGGCTTTGCCTCGCTGTATCGCGAAGGTTTTGAGGTCGTGCTTTTCCTGCAAACCTATTATTTGCAAATGGGCGGGAAAATCGTCCTGGCCGGCGCGTTGATCGGCTTGTTGTGCTCCGGCATCGTGGCGGTGCTGGCCTTTGTGGCCCATCGCCGGCTGCCCTATCGAAAAATGCTGGTGCTGACCGGCGTTCTGCTCGGTTTTGTGCTGCTGGTGATGGTGGGCGAACAGGCCCAGGAAATGCAACTGGCCCATTGGATTCCGACGACGCCCATCGCCTGGCTCAAAATCCCCGACTGGGCCGGCCTGTGGTTCTCGATTTTCCCGACGCTGGAAACCCTGGCGGCCCAGGCCCTCGCCGCCGTCCTGGTCGTCGGCTCTTATTTTCTGGCGCGGCGCCGGACGGCTTCAATGTTGCCGGAGCCGGTATGAGTTTGGGCCGGAAAACCGGACCGGCATCATGGGAAAACCAACGTTGTGTCCAACGGGCAGACCCGACGGAATTCAGGATTTGCATGCACGTCATCGTGTAAACCGGCTCGCATAAAGCAGTCCGATGATGATCAGTGCAATTGTCCCCATTATTGTTCCGCCTGAAAATACCAATCCCAGTATTCCGAATAAACGCTTCTTCCCGGTCTGGCATACTGCGGCGATGCCCAGTCCAACGGCTAAAACATCCGCCGCCATGAGGAAAATGGCTGTCAATCCCACAACCGTTTGCCCGGGATAAGTTGGACTTCCTTGAACCCGGTGCGCGCTGAGGATCGCCGCAGTGAAAAGGACCGCTACCATGAGGAAACCCACGGCAATGGAAATACCGAAAGAGGCAATGCCGATGCCGGAGTGTTTCGCTTCCACCGTGTCATTCATACTCGACTCTTTTGCCTGACGACCAGGAACTGAGCCATGCCGGAACGGCGATGTCAATCAAACTCACGTACGGCGCTACCACGCGGCAGCCTTCATCCTCGCCACGCTGCGGGCGAAGGCTGGTGCCAGAGGAGGGAATTGTTTCTCAAATGCCAATTCTAAGACAGAATAGTAAACGATTTTCCCAGCTAATCAAGCGTAAACTCCACTACTCGATTACTCCAAAAACGTACAATTGCTGACAGTTTTGCTGACAGTGGAATTATGACAAAGGCAGTCCAACCTAAAACGGGCTTGATATGTGGCCGGAACATATTTTTCACCCCCCTCCGCTGCATATAATGCCCTCCAGTTGACATATCCGCAAATGGAAAGGCATTATCAACGCCTCCAATCAGGACGTTTGGGACAATGAGGTCAACAGCATTTGCCGAGAAAACCACTGCGAGGGAATTTAGAATTATCAGTACAAGTTTCATCTTCCGCTTCTTTCTTTGTCTTTCTTGCTTATTTTGTTGTTTGTAAACCCTACACAGCAATTTCGATTCAATCACCGGTTCAGAATCCGGTCAATCCACTTATATTGCATTTGAGTCGGCAAATTGCAAGCAGGGCACACAGAAGGCGCACGAATCATTGCGGAAGTGAGACACGGCAGGTAAATCTCACCCCGGAATGGTGAAGGAGCCGGAAATGGAAGTGCAATTAGGTAAGCGAGATACCGCCGATTGCCGCTTATTCTTTTACAATGACTTCTTGCCCGCCGCTTTTACCTTTTTCCATCTCGACTTTGCTGCCGCAGAAATCTTGGCCTTTGCCGCTGCGCTCATTTTCCGTCTGGCCTTCTTAACCGGTTTTGCGGCCAACTTCCGCCCTTTAGTTTTGGCCCAGCGAGCCTTCTGAGCCGCCGCAATCCTTGCCCTCCCAGCGGCACTCATTTTCCTTCGTTTCTTGGGCGCATGTTTTGGGGTGCTCCCATTGGAACCCAAGAGCTTCAATAATTCCTTTTCAAGGGATTGGATTTTTCCTTTGATTGATGCTGCGCGCAGTAACTGTTTAATTGACAGATTTGTAATCGAATTCATTGGGTTAAATAAAATATTTTCAGGGCAAAAGTCAAGCTATATGAGTCAATAATGTGCTCTGCTCAAGGCTCATATATAAAACATGTCTTCAGGAGTTGTTGCTCGCACCTGTCAGACTATTTCCTTGATAGACTTTTATGAATTTGCTTTCATCAAGACAGATGTTAAGACCACGGACAGGAAAGTCCGCAGTCATATCTCTATGAAGACAACTCTTTATCTCTTTGGCCTCTTTGCGGTAATAGTCAGCTTGACCGGGTGCAAACCCAGACAAACCTCAATGACCGGACAAGTATTTATTGTGACCGCAGGTGGGGAAAACGTAAAACTCGGTGGAATCCGGGTGCTTTTAATTGAAAAGCAGAAGGCTACTAATGCCTTACAACTCAGTTTTGAAACAGCAATAAAATTGGTGAGAACAGCTTCGCAATCCGAAATAAGTAAATACAACGAAAGTCTTAACGATATTCAGCTTTCCATAAATACTCTTATGGGCACACTGACCGAAGAGCAGACAAATGTTTACGCCGCGCAGGTAAAGTTTAATGAAGCTGAACAAAAGTACGAACAGTATTTGGCCACTCAGCCACTACGCACTAATGCCGCCTATATAAGAATATATAGAGATTTGATTTCGCTGTTGGATTCGGTGGCAAATCAACAAACAGCCTTACACGGGTTAGCGCAAGCTGCCGATAAGACTTCAACCCCCGGCACACCAATTTATGTTCCACCTCATTACGGGCGAGGGGATGTCGGATACTGGATAAACAAAAACAATCAGGACACAAGCTCGACACAACCACAAAAAGATGCCAGCGGGCAATCAACGGGCGACGGAAATGGCGTCCATACTTGGCGTCGTGGAGGCAGCCCACCACCACCCACTAAAATTGAATGGTTGTGTTCTGATTTCGGGGGCGTTCCTCCAGACTAATGACTTATGCATAAACTCGCATTTAACAATCGAACCCGTTTCACCATTACGAAAACTATACTGCCGTTAATAGTCGCCGCGCTCCTTGTTGGATGTGAAAAGGTGCCTGACCAATCATCAACTGAGCTTGAGAATCGCGTTGCCACAATTGAAACGGAAATAAATGCAATGCAAACAGCTAAATCAAACAGTGCGGCTGCGATTAACTATCTAAATACGAACGCATATCAGAATTATGAGGATATCACCAATCTTTATGCACGCGTTCAATCCATTGAATTTCAAAATCTCTTTAACAATCGGCATTGGATTAAACTCGACCCCACATCTAAAAGCTATCAGCCGATTGACACCTCATTGATGCCGTTACTTGTATCAGTAGAAGACCTCACACCTTACCTAGATGGATATAAAGTTAAGATTCAAATTGGCAATCCATATAGTATGGAATTCAACGGGCTTCATATTTCATGTAAATGGGGAATCCCACTGAAATATAATTCAAACACTGTGACTACCAATTATACAGAATATGTGAGTAGTCAGAAAACGAAGGAATACGACCAACCGGAAGCTCTTTATTCAGGCCAATGGAACACGGTTGAATTAACCATAATTCCTGCTACGGCTGAAGAAATTCAAAATGTAACAATTTCAATTGCTCCCAATCAGATTATACTGAGACAACCAGTAACAGAGTAACTACATCTCAAATAAATATGCGGCAATGACAACCGACAATCGGCATATAGACCCCGTGACATCAGCCCTAGAACAGGCAGCCGCTCCTGTTTCCGCAACAGACCAAGGACAATTTATAATCGCATTTTATAAAATCGTCGGAGAGGCTTCTAAATATACAGTGTTCGCAATTTTCGTCCTATATTGCATTGGATTCATCATCTGGCACTCGTATCTAGGGAGTTATGGTGTAAGCATACGAGATTTTCTTGAATCACCGTTAGCGAGCAGTGGGCGGGTTCTGTGCCGGTATGCACGAATTCTAACGCTCACGCGGACAAAACCAATTTTTACTGGCAAATCCGCTGACACTGGCTTGCTGACAGCCCCTCCTTCTGCTGAAAAACCGCTGTTTTCTTGCGGTTTTTAAAGTTGGTGCCAGAGGAGGGAATTGAACCCCCGACCAAAGGCTTATGAGTCCTCTGCTCTACCCCTGAGCTACTCTGGCATCCAAAACCGTAAATTGTCCCCATTTTTGCCGTCGCCTCCCCGGCCAACCCCGAAAGCTTTCGGGGCTGCTCCACCCCTGAGCTACTCTGGCAACCGATTGTTTAGAAGCATTTACAGAGCAAATGCACGAACAGTTCGGACGTTGTGCCGGCAGTTGTGGTGTGAAAGCGGGTGTAACCGCAAACACTGCTCAAACTGTTCAGCCGCGTCAACATGGTCTGCCAACCTACTCCAGGGTGTTTGACCAGCGCAAGCGCAGAGTGGTTCCGGGGTGTTCATCATGGTTGAAGGGATGGAATCACCTTGCCTGAGCGGTTCGGCCTGCTTCATTATTCACCCCGGGTGCGGATATGCGTCCAACGAACGGAAAAAAATTCTTGCCGGAAGAGCCGACGCCCCCAATTCCCAGACGCCGCCTGTGGCTGTTTCGATTTTGCACGGCAATTATAATTCCTTTGGTGATCCTTGGCGGACTGGAACTTGGTTTGCGTTGGTTCGGTTATGGTTATCCGGCGAGTTTCTTCCTTCGATATAACATCGATGGACAGGGTTATTATGTCCCCAATGATGAATTCGGTTGCCGATTTTTCCCGCCGGCCATAGCCCGTGAGCCAACACCACAGCGCATGGCGGTAAAAAAATCTCCGGATACGTATCGTATTTTTGTGTTTGGCGAATCGGCGGCGATGGGGGACCCGGATCCCAGTTATGGGATGGGCCGATATCTGCAAGTCTTGCTGCAAGAACGTTATCCCGAAATTCACTTTGAAGTGATTTGCGTGGCGATGACGGCCATTGATTCGGACGTGGTTTTGCCCATCGCGCGCGAATGTGCCCGGCATGACGGCGATTTATGGATTGTTTACATGGGCAACAATGAAATGGTGGGCCCCTTCGGCGCAGAAACGGCTTATGGACTACGGGCGCCGCCTCTGGAAGTTATCCGCGCTTTCATCGCGATTAAGGCCACCCGGCTCGGACAATTGCTGGCCAACGTCATCGGGCGGGTGAGGGGAAATTCATCCACCCCGAAGGAATGGGGTGGCATGCAAATGTTCACGAATAGCCGCATTGGATATGATGATCCGGCCCGGTTGCGGGCTTACGCAAATTTCAAAGAAAACCTGGAAGACATTTTAAGAATGGCGCACCGGGCGGGTGCACCGGTTGTTCTAAGTACCGTGGCGGTCAATTTGAAAGATTGCGCGCCATTTGCTTCAATCCACAAACCCGGATTAAGCACGAACCAATTATCGGCCTGGAACAAACTTTTTGAAGAAGGCGTTACCAATGAAACCGCCGGTGCTTATGGGGATGCCTTGGCTTTGTATCGCCAGGCTGCCGGGATTGACCCGCAGTTTGCTGAATTACAGTTTCGGATGGGCGATTGCGATTTGGCGCTGACAAATTCCGTTCAAGCCTTGCAGGATTTTGGACTGGCGCGGGATTATGATGCGCTGGATTTTCGGGCAGACAGCCGAATCAATTCTGCCATCCGTGACGCGGCGGCGCGGCATGGCAACGCCGGCGTCCATCTGGCGGAAGCCGACAAAATCCTGGCGCAAAACTCGCCGGACGGAATTCCGGGATTGAACTTTTTTTACGAGCATGTGCATTTAAATTTCGCCGGTAATTATCTGCTGGCGCTTGACTTCGCCGAACAAATCAAGGGATTCCTTCCCAACTCCCCCGGCGTTCGCGACCAGGGAAGCTGGGCGTCGGAGGCGCTTTGTGAGCGCCGCCTGGCAGTAACTATTTGGGATCGCCAGCGGGTTTGGCAGTCCATTCTGAGCCGCATGGCTTCGCCGCCGTTCACCGGACAATATAACCACGCCGCCAATCTCAAAAATTGCGAGGCGAAAGTGGATGAAGTGAAGTCCATGATGAATACCCAAACGGACGAGCAGGCCCGGCAGATGTATGAACAGGCGCTGGCATGGGCTCCTGCGGATGGCTCATTGCATCTTAATTTTGCCCAATATTTGGGGGCGAAGGGGGCTGTGGCCCGGGCCACGGAAGAAGCCAAACACGTTTGTGGATTACTGCCACAGGCGCCCGGCGAGTTTTCCGATGTCGGTGATTTGTTGATTCTTCAGGCGAAAATTGACGAAGCCGCGGAATATTATGCCCGCGCGCTGGCCCTCCGGAACAATTTTGCGCCGGCGCTGAACGGACTCGGGCAGATCCTGGAAAACCAGCAGAAAGCAAGCGAAGCACTTGCCTGTTACCGGCGGGCGCTCCGGGCGAATCCGGAAGACGTGGCAACGCACATCAACATCGGATTTCTCGAGCAGAACCGGGGAAATTTGAAGGAAGGCGCGGTTTATTATCAGCGGGCTGCCGGGCTTCAGCCGCAAGGTCCAGCGGATTATTTCAACCAGGCGGTTGCGGCGGCCGCCCTGGGACAGTTCGCCCGGGCAATTGAATCTTTTGGCAGGGCCGTTGAACTTAAACCGGATTTTTGGCAGGCCCATTATCTGCTGGGGATTGAACTGGCGGGCGAGGGGAAAATTGGCGATGCCGAGAAGGAATTCTGGGATGCGATTATTTATCGCCCGGATTTTGCCAGGTCACATTTGAATCTGGGAATCATGCTGATGAAGCAGCAACGGCTGGACCCGGCGCTCACCCAGTTTCAAATAACCTTGCAGCTGGATCCGGCAAACCAACTGGCCGGGCAACTCCTGGGAGAAATCCAGGCATCAAAAAATCACGCTCTGCCCGTTGCCCCATAGCGTCACGAGTCCCCGGTTCCACCCCTGAGCGACTCTGGCAATCGACGGCGGGGTTCCGTTTTGCGGACAATTCCCGCACTGTCGAACGAAGAATCAAATTCCCGCGCGGTGATTACCTAACTCTCAAAGTGGCACGGAGATAGCTGTCTTGGCGCGCATGTCCTACAGGAGACAGGCAAACCGCATTTTGACGTGGATGGTGGCAACATCCTTATTGTTGTCTGCCGGCTCAAGGTTGCTGGCCAATGGCATTTACGGCAACGGGACCGGCGCCCGCTCCATGTCCATGGGCGGCACGGACGTGGCCTGGGCGGAAAGTCCGTTGGAGGCCATGGGCGATAATCCCGCCGGCCTGGGGTTTTTAACGACCCGCGAATTTGACCTTGGCGGGGTCGTGGTTGTTCCCGAAGGTCATTTCAGCAAGCCCTCGAGTTCTTCCAGCAGCGACCTGAATGATTCACCCGAAGGCCTTCCGGAGGCCGCGCTGGGCGTGCCGCTGGAGCAAAGCCCGATAACGTTCGGCCTTTCATTCATCCCCGATTCGATGCTGCTGGCGGATTGGAATTACCTTGATCCGCCGGGTGGCTTGAGTGGCACCACTTCTTACGGCCAACAAACCGACAAATCGGAAATCATCGCCCTGCGCACCGCCCTCGGCATGGGAGTCAGGGTGACCGACAAACTTTCGCTCGGTCTCAACCTCGGGTTGATTTACAACCAGAACGAACTGGTGACGCCCTATGTTTTTCAAAATCTCCAGCCGCCGGCCGACGCACCTTTTAATGGCGCAAAGACCTTGCTGAATTTGGACACGTCGGGTTTTGGCTGGAATGCCCAGATCGGCCTGCTCTATCGCCCTCTGACCAATTTGCAATTCGGCATCTCCTATAAGAGCCAGTACACCGTGCACTCGACCGGTGACGCTACCGGTAATCCTTCCGCGGAACTTGGCCTTTCGTTGCCTTTTCACTACGACGCCGAAGTGGACAACACCTTCCCCCAGGAAGTTAGCGTGGGCGCGTCCTGGAAATTTCATCCGCAGTGGCGCCTGGCGGCGCAAGTGGACTGGATCGATTGGGCGGACGCGTTCGATACCCTGCCCGTGATTTTAAAAAACGGCAGCAATCCCACGTTGAACAGCGCGCTGGGTTCGAATTTTCAGGACAGCATTCCACTGAATTGGAAAAGCGAATTTGTTTATCGCGTGGGACTGGAATACGCCATGACCCAAAACCTCTATTTGCGCGCGGGTTATTCCTACGGCCACAGTCCGGTGCCGGATTCCACCCTGACGCCCATGACGGCGGCCATCATGGAACATACCGTGACGGCGGGCATGGGTTACCATTGGCGGAACTGGCAATTTGACCTGGCCTATCAATACGACCTGCCGGCCACACAAAACGTGGGCACCAGCGGTCTGCGCTCGGGCGAATATTCGAACAGTTCCACCGAGGTCAGCCTCCACTGGATCGCGCTGACCACCAGCTTCCGCTTCTGAGCGGCAGGAGGCCGCGGTCTGGCCCACATCGAACTTCTTTTTCAAACATGAGTGGTAGTTCAACGACCAGCGGCCAACGACCACCAGCGGTCAGGGTATCCTCGGATGAGCATCCCCCGGCGGCCGGATCTTTGGTGGACCGTTGCAACCAAAAGTTTGGGGCCTTTTTGGACCGCCAGATTCCGGCGGAGTTTTTGGCCGACCCCGAATACACCCGTCGCGCCCGGCTCATCATGGGCTTTGGGGTGTTGGGTTCCATCTTTGGTCTGGTTTACGCCCTGTTTTACATTCTCATCGGCCACAAATGGGGCGCCTTGATCATCATTTTTTGCAGCACGGGCGTGGCCCTGTCCCCGTTGCTGATGCGCTGGAAGAAGTCGGTGGAGGTGGCTGGCAATTTTTTCATGCTCATCCTGACCCTGGGCTTCATCGGCTTGTGTTTTGTCGAGGGCGGCCTGCACGGACACGCCATCGCCTGGCTGGTCTGCGTGCCGCTCTGCGCCTTGTTGTTGGTCGGCCGAAAATCCGCCGGACGCTGGGCGGTCATCGATTTTTTCGCCGCCAGCGTGGTCGCCGGCCTGGCCCTGGGCGGGGTCAAATTGACGCCCACCTATGACCCGAAATGGAGTGCGGTGATTTCCACGGCGGGTTATTTGGGGCTGATCATGTTCATGTTCATTCTCGGGTTGATTTTTGAAGGCGGCCGCGCCCGGGCATTTTCCAAAATGCAGGCCGCCCTGGGTGAACTCGCGGCCTCCAATGAACGGCTTTTGAATTTGAACAACGAAAAGAACGAGTTCATGGGCATTGCCGCGCACGACTTGAAAAATCCGCTGACGGTCATCGTGGGCAATGCGGAATTGACCGCCATGGTCAAGGACCCGCAACAAATCCAAAAATTGTCGAACAACATCGTTTCGGCGGCGACGCGGATGCGCGATTTGATTGCCAACCTGCTGGATGTCAACGCCATTGAACAGGGCAAATACACCTCGGCGGTGGAACGGTGTGATGTCCGCATGCTCATCGAACAATGCGTGGAAAACAATCAACCCGTTGCCGCCAAAAAACAAATTGCCTTCCGGGTGGGGATTTCCGACGGGTTGTGGGCGCAGGCCGACCGCGCGGCCACCCTGCAGATTCTGGACAACCTCGTCTCCAATGCCATTAAATATTCCCCGCCCAACACAACGGTTCACGTCCACGCGCTGCCGGAAACGGGTTTCATTCTCGTGAACGTTCGCGACGAAGGCCCCGGCATCAGCGAGGCCGATCAGAAGAAAATGTTCCAGAAATTTACCCGGCTGAGCGCCCGTCCGACGGGCGGCGAATCTTCAACCGGCCTGGGCCTGGCCATCGTCAAAAAACTCGCCGAGGCCATGTCGGGTTCCATTCAATGCCACAGCGCACTTGGATCCGGCTCGACCTTTGCCCTGCGATTGCCGGTCTGGCCGGAGGCCGGCCCGGGACCGGAAACGGCCGCCGCCGAATCCCGGCCCGCCAACAACATCGTGGAATTACGGGATTCCCTGCCCCGTTACAAATCGCAGAATTGAACGGTCACCGGCCTGCTGTTGCCAGCGCGTTCCTTCACATCCAGTCTTCCATTGGATGACCAGCTGTTGGCGGCCGGAAATTTTAAAGACCGGTGTGAACGAATTATCCGCTTGTTCTATTTTCATTTCAGCCCATCCTGCGTTTAACGTTGCCCACGAGTCGGAGAGCGGGTAGAGCAAAAAATGTTTCACCAATACCAAAAAACGGAAAGCCATTGTCTGGTCTCCAGAATAAAAATGCATGCACTAGATAAGATTGAGATGCGTTACCCCGTAAAACGAATTGAAATGGCACATGGCCAACCTTAACCCGGGAGCAATATGAGCAAATTAAAACCATTGAAAGCGCTGGCGCAAATAATTTTCGTCGCCGTTGCTGCCGCCGTGATGATCGGCGCACTGGCGTCAACCCTTTGTTCCGCCGCACCAACCTCCGGTGCGCCGCCATCGAAAACGGATTCGACGGTGTCCACCAATTCCGTGGCCGTGAAGGCCCAGGCGTCGGAGGCCGCGCCGCCCGTGCTTAAACCGCAACTCACCGGGGCGGAGTTGTACTCGATGCATTGCAACCGGTGCCACCCTGAGCGTTACCCCACCGAGCGGACGGCGGCACAATGGAAAACCATCATGCTTCACATGCAGGTGCGCGCCAATATCCCCGGGAACCAGGCCAGGCTGATCCTGCAATATCTCCAGGATAACAGCGGTCGTTGAGCAGCCCGCGAACCCTTAAATAACGAATGAAAACGACAATGAGAACAGGCCGCTGGATGTTTGGGTTGATAATGGCAGGCTGCGTCATCGGACTGGCGCTGCCACTCCGGGTGGCCGCCGAAGTGAGCGAGGCCGACTTCAATGCCTTGAAGGACACGGTGCAAAAACTGGGCGAGCAGGTTCAAGCGTTGCAGCAGTCGAACGTCGTTCAGCAACAAACCCACGAGCAGGACACGCAACAGATACAGCAGCTCCAGCAAAAGCTGGCTGAGACCCAACAAATTGCCACCAACGCGGAACAGAAAAGCATTGAGGCGTCAATGACGCAACCAATGCCGAGGCAGCCCATTGACGAGGCCACCGTCAATCACAACTTCATGATGCTGGGCGATGCCGAATTTCAATACGCCAAGCTCGCCGGACAGCACGGGGCCTTTTTGCAGGCTGATTTTGCGCCGATTTTTCTGTATCGCGGCGGGGACAACATCCTGTTTGAGGCCGGCTTCGACACCACGCTCGCAAACAACGCGCCCGGCAACAGCGGTTACACCACCACCTTCAATTTAAGCTTCGCGCAGTTGGATTATGTGATGAACGATTACATGACCTTTGCGGGTGGTGAACTGATCCTGCCGCTGGGAACCTATACCGAGCGGGGCGCGGGATGGTTGAACAAGATTCCGGATAATCCGCTGGCGGTGGACGCGCTGCTGCCGGGCAGTGGTTTGGGAGCGGAATTGCGGGGAGGGGTTCCCGTGGGAGCGGCCGGCAAGTCGCTCAATTACGAAGTTTATGTCGTGAATGGGCCCGGGTCATCGGATACAACCGGAACTTCCGGGTCTGCCGGCAATCTTGATCTCGGCGGAAACGTGGGGGTCCGGTCCGACGGGGTGACGGCAAATCTGCACGGTCACCCGTCCGGAGGCGCGCGTCTCGGTTTCTTCATGCCCTTTAAACCCCATTACGATCTGGAACTGGGCATCTCCGGCCAGTCCGGAGAATGGGATGACGCAGGAGATCATCTCTGGTCGGCGGGGGTGTTCGATGCGGCCCTGCACCTGGGACCTTCCTTTGAGGCGAAGGGAGAATATATCCTGACCCGCTACGGCAGCGACGACCTGGGGACGCATAGTCAGCAAGGCTGGTGGGTGCAGGCCGGCTACAAGCTGGCCGGATTGGATTTGGAACTGCCGATCATCAACAACCTGGAGATCATGGGCCGCTACGACTCGTTGCATGACGTCTACGACCCGAACAACAACGCCTTTGACTTCAAAACCCAGCGATACACGGTGGGCTATGTCTATTATTTCACGAACACATTGTTGTTTGAAGGCGATTACGAGTTTGTGAACAGCAACGACCCTTCCCAGGCCGACCAGCTCATTTTCCAGCTTTCCCTGGGGTTTTAGGACCGGCGATGAACATTGCGATTAAGCATACCAACCAACAGCAGCCATGCATATATTCCAATTCCTGAACCAGCGACGGGTGCGAGTGAACTGGCCGTGGGTAGCGGTAATGACCGGATGTCTGGTCTGCGCCAAAGTTCCGGCGCAGAACGTATCGACCGCGACCACCGATGGCACAGCCACGACCGCGGCATCGACCAACCCGGCCCCGACCTATCTCCGCGATGTGCAACCGATTTTCATGGGCAGTTGTTCCCGATGCCATAACCAGCAGTCCCGGTTCATCTACGATTGGCTGGACTATCGAACCGCCTACGCCGACCGTTGGGAGATCCGGAGGCGAATCTGGGACAGTTGGAAAGGCAGTTATTACAAGGAGGCCATGCCGGTGGCCAACAGCCCGGAATCCCTGGCGCTTACCGAGGACGAACGAATGACCATCCTGAAGTGGGTGGACAACGGAGGCCTGCGGGGTGTGCCACCGCCGCCCGGTGTTGCCCGGTCAAAGACTGAGCGGATTGCACAGGGCCGGCGGTTGTTCACTTCCATTTGCGCGGCCTGTCATCAGCCGACTGGCCGGGGGCTTCCCAATGTGTTTCCGCCCCTGGCGGGATCCGATTTTTTAAATGCCGACAAGAATCGGGCCATCCAAACGGTGATCTTTGGCCGGCAGGGAGAAGTGGTGGTGAACGGGTTGAAATTCAACAACAGCATGCCTTCGTTCCCCCTCAACGACCAGGACATCGCGAATGTGCTGACGTTCGTTTACAATTCATTCGGCAATTCCGGACTGGAAGTCACTCCGGACGAAGTAAAGGGTCTCCGCTCACAACGGCCAGTCCCGTCGGGCGCACCTGCCTCATCCGGACCGCCGGCGGCTAAAAGCGACTTTGAGTAAGACAGGCCGAATCGGCTGAAAGAAATCAGCGCTGATTGTAATCGCCCGCTCCATTGGGTTATTACCGCCTCTTTTCAAACTCACCGGCAGCTTTTATTTGCCTTCCAGTTCCGAAATTTCCGGCGGTGTCAGCTGGAAATCCATGGCGCCAATGATGCCATCCACCTGCTTTGCGTGGCGCGCACCGACAATGGCGCCGGTCACTGCCGGATGATGCAGGGTCCACGCAATGGCCGTTTCGCCCGGTGAACGACCGTGTCGCGCACCCACCGCCTGCAGCCGCTCCACGGCTTTAAGATTCTCCGACAATTTCGGTTCCTTGAATTGGTCGTTCCGGTTGCGCCAATCGTTTTTCGGCAATGACGCGATGCGTTCGCGCGTCATCGCTCCGGTGAGCAGGCCGGACGCCATCGGCGAATAAACAATCACGCCTACGTTCTCGCGCTGGCACCACGGCAATTGTGCCGATTCCACGTCGCGGCGGATGAGCGAATACGGCGGTTGCAATGACGTGATGCGCGCGAGGGGTTGCAGTTTTTGCATCTCCTCGACGCTGGCGTTCGACAGGCCAATCCAACGGACCTTCCCCTCCTTTTGCAGGGCGGCGAGCGTCTGCCAGCCTTCCATCGTTTCGTCTAAATCATCCGCCGTCCAATGAATTTGATAGAGATCAATCACGTCCGTCTTGAGCCGGCGCAGGCTGGCTTCGCATTCGCGGCGTAGGGAACTGGCATGCAATGAATAACTGATTTCGCCTTTGTCGTCCCACAACATGCCGCATTTGGTGAAGACATAAGGTCGCAGCCCTTTCCATTCACGCAACGCGCGGGCGACGACTTCCTCCGAATGGCCCAGGCCATAGACCGGCGCGGTATCAATCCAGTTCACACCAAGTTCGAGCGCGCGATGAATCGCAGCGACCGACTGTGCGTCATCCTGTGCGCCCCAGCCGAATTGCCAGTCGCCGCCAATGGCCCAGGCGCCGAAACCGATCGGCGTGATGGCAAGGTCCGAATTTCCCAGAATTTTCGTTTTCATTCGGGGCTGATTTTAGCATAGGCAACCGCGCAATTCCAATTCGCTACCGTTGTCAGGTAAGGTTGCCTGCGGGTGGGATCAATCCTGGCTTTTCAACAGGCCGTCCAAATCCAGCGGATGGGTGAACATGGCCACGCCGCCATCGGCTGAGCGCGGCCACTGTTCCGGCGGGCGGTCCCAATAAAGTTCCACGCCGTTGCCATCCGGGTCACGCAAATAAATCGCCTCGCTCACGCCGTGGTCGGAGGCGCCTTCCAGTTCGATGCCCGCCGCGAGCACGCGCCGCAACGCATCCGCCAGCAAGGCGCGCGTCGGATAAAGAATGGCCAGATGATACAGTCCCGTCGTGCCCGGTGGCGGCGGCGAACCGCCCGCACTCTCCCACGTGTTCAGGCCGATGTGATGATGATAACCGCCTGCCGAAATGAACGCCGCCTGCGTGCCGAAGCGCTGCATCAGTTCAAAGCCCAGCACGTCGCGGTAAAATTTCAACGCGCGGTCGAGATCGGCCACTTTCAAATGGACGTGCCCGATTCGGACCCGTGGATCCACCGGTGAGGTTTTCCGAATCATGACCTTCTGTAAGCCGGAATCCGTCGTTGCACAAGCGGCTTTTCGATCCGGCCGTTGGCGGTAAAAAGCCGCAAGAATCGGGTGGAACGTTGTTTCAGAAGTGGCAAAGTGCTGGCATGAACGATTATGAACGCATTGCCGGTGTGATCCGGTATTTGGACGAACATCACACCGATCAACCGGAATTGACCGTGCTGGCGCGGCAGGCGGGACTGAGCCCCTTTCATTTTCACCGCCTGTTCTCCCGCTGGGCCGGGGTGACGCCCAAGGATTTTCTCCAGTGCCTCACGCTCGCACAGGTGAAGGAGTCGTTGCGGAACGGCGCCAGTATTCTGGACTCCGCCCTGGACGCGGGGTTGTCCGGGCCGGGACGTTTGCACGACTTATGCGTCAACCTCGACGCTGCGTCGCCCGGCGAAATGAAAGCGGGCGGCACGGCCTGGACGCTGGTCGCCGGCTTCGCGGTGAGTCCGTTTGGGACCTGCCTGGTCGCGGAAAGCCCCCGCGGGATTTGTCATTTGTCGTTTGTCGAAGCCGGGGGCGGCGACGCGGCCTGGGCCAGACTGGAGGCGGCCTGGCCGAATTCACGATTGCGACGCAACGACTCCACCGCCGCACGAATTATTGGTAAAATCTTCACGCCCCCGGCCAACCGGGATCCGCGCGCCGGGTTGCGTGCCTTTGTCAAGGGCACGGCGTTTCAAGTGCGGGTCTGGCGCGCACTGCTGGAAGTTCCTCCCGGCCAACTCACCACGTATGGGCGCCTGGCGGCGGCCATCGGCCATCCCGCAGCCGCCCGCGCCGTTGGGACCGCGGTAGGACAAAACCCGCTTGCCTACCTCATCCCCTGCCATCGTGTGATTCGCGAGACTGGTGTGATTGGTCACTACCGGTGGGGCCGGCTTCGCAAGCGCACCATGGTGGCCTGGGAAAGCGCGCCGCGTGTGTCGCAACCGGCGCTGATCGCAGCGGTGTGAACCGGCGTTAAGGCACTGGAATCCGGCATCAGTTCGACTTCAGAGCTGATTCTTCCGGCACCACTTCCAGTTGCAGCTTGTCCGTACCCCGTAGCGCCTCGATGGGCGAGCGCACGCCCACCTGTTCGCCCGTCAGCAATTTATGCAGGTCGTCAACCCCGGCCACCGGCTGTCCGTTGTAGGCGACAATCAGGTCGCCCTCACGCAAATCGGCCCGGCTGGCCGGGCTGCCCGGTTCAACGTGGATCACCAGCAGGCCGGTTTCCACCGGCAAATTGTGATACCGCACGAGCCGGCGATGGATTTTCGTGGTCTGGCCGCCCAGACCCAGGTAACTGCGCCGGATGATGCCGTCCTTGATGAGCCAGCCGGCGATGTATTTGGCCGTGTTGATGGCGATGGCAAAGCACAATCCCTGCGCCGGCAGAATCACTGCCGTGTTCACCCCGATGACTTCGCCGCGGGAATTGACCAGCGGCCCGCCGGAATTGCCCGGGTTCAACGCCGCGTCGGTCTGGACGATGTTGTCCATGAGCCGGCCCGAACTGGACCGGAACGACCGCCCCAGCGCGCTGACCACGCCCGCCGTCACCGTATATTGGAATCCATACGGATTGCCAATGGCGATCGCCAACTGGCCCACGCGTAACTGGTTTGAATCGCCCAGCCGCACCGGCTTGAGGTTCGGCGCATAAATGCGGATGACCGCCAGGTCCGTGTCCGGGTCCGACCCGATGACCTGCGCATCCGGCCGCCGGCCATCGGCCAGTGTTACTTCAATCCGGTCCGCGCCATGGACGACGTGGCTGTTGGTCAGGGCAAACCCATCCGGCGTGATGATGAATCCCGATCCGCTGCCGGCGGATTCCCGGCCATTCCGGCGCCCGCCGGTTTTGTACACGTCGATCTTCACGACCGACGGACTGACCGCATCCGCGGCATTGACCACGGCGTCCGAATACGCGTCCAGCAACGGTCCATCCGACACCGGCGCCGGAGGCGCGACGGGCTGGCCGTTCAACACTCCAGGTTCATCCGTCACCGGCCGCACTCCAAAATTTTTATCTGCGATTCTCATAATCACGTCCCGCTTTTGCGGAGTGCAGATACCATTAACCAGAAATTGAATCTGTCAAATGAAGTGGCGAGGATGGTGTTTTTTCAAAGGCGAGATCAGTTTATGGTTCGGGCGGTAATTGGCCGGTCTTGTAGAAATTCCTGACTTTTCCATTCAGGGCGGCTTTGATGAGTTGGACATGCCGGTACCATTCCGGTTCGAGGGCGTCCACGGGACCGATGGTCTGTTCAAATGCATCGAGTCCTCCGCCCCGCTGCATCAAAACCATGGCCGATTCGCGGTATTTCGGGTTTTCGAAAATGAAGTGCGTCAGTGTCCACCAGTGGAGATAGTAAAGATTGAATTCCTTGTTCATGCCCGGTCCGCCATGGCCGGTGACGATGTTGCGTAGTGGAATGACGCTGCCGTTGGCGAGGCTGGCTTGCAAGTTGGTTCCCGTTGCGATTTCATCCATCCACCAGACCGGATAGGTATTCCGGTCGATCCGCCCGGGTATTAATTGGCCGTTCTGGATGCGGCTGGTGGAAAAATATTCGGCGAGCCCTTCCTCCAGCCATTGGGCGAGGTGCAATTGGGCCACTTCGTGGTTCAATTGATGCGTCGCTTCGTGGAGCATCCAATGATACGGATTCACCTCATTGCTCGAATAATAGGCACGGCAATATGGTTCCCGGTAAAACGCTTCCGCCCAGCCCAGACCGGGATTCACCCAGCGCATCTCGCGGCGATCTTTGTACAACAGCAGCTTTAATTTGGGATGCTCATGGCGAAACGTCGGCAACGTACCAAAACGATTGGAGTAGGCGTTGTAAAGCAGTTCCACGACGCGACCAACCTGCTCGGTCTGGGCCGGTGACGCGGTCGAGGCGATGAGGTAATGCGGGGTCTCGATGGTCAACGTCGGTTTCCATGGACGCGGAGCGAACCTCCAGACCACCACGCCCAAAAGAATAGCAAGATAGATCAGCCAGCGCACCCGGCGCCAGTTGAATGGCCGGGCAGAACGCGCAGGTTCGGTGATCATTTTTTGAAGCTTCCTGCCGAGTGGCACGCGTGACAAGCCTGATTAACGATGATGCTGTCCACCCCTTCAAATTTTACGTGCCGGCAATGGTTTCCGACCCGACAGACTCCTTGTCGCCGGTGGCGTGAAGCGGATTGTCAGCCGGCCGGTTTGGCGGTAAATTCAGCGCATTACAGCGCGCGTTTATGCCATTCCGATTACTTGACCTTGATGGGGTCGCCAATTATTTGCACCTCACGCCCGCGGACATTGAGCAACGGGTGAAGAACCGTGAAATTCCCTTTGAAAAGCGCGGCGACCGGATCGTCTTTCACAAGCGCGATATTGATGCCTGGGCCTCGCAACGCATCCTCGGTCTGCCCGGCCAGCGGCTGGCCGATTACCACCAGAAATCCACGCGTCACGCGCAAAAAATGCTGACGCCGGAAATTATCCTGCCGGAAATGCTCCGGTCGGGGGCCGTCGCTTCGGCCATGACGTCCAAGACCCGGGCGTCCGTTTTGCGCGACCTGGTGGCGCTCGCGGAAAAGACCGGGAACCTTGCTGATTCCAAAGCCCTGTTGGCCAGCCTGGAGGCGCGCGAAGAATTGTGTTCCACGGCGGTGCCGGGCGGATTTGCGCTGCCGCATCCGCGGTCCCATGAACCTTATCTTTTTGAGACGTCGTTCATCGTCGTGGGGCGGCCGGTCCAGGAAATCCATTTCGGCGCGCCCGATGGCCAGCCGACCCATTTGTTTTTCCTGCTCTGCTGCCAGGACGACCGGCTGCATCTGCACACGCTGGCCCGCCTGTGCCTCCTCGCGCTGAAAACCAAAGTGCTGGATCAACTCCGTGATGCGCCCGACGCCGGGACCATGCGCCATGCCATCATTGCGGCCGAGCAGGAAATCCTGGCCGACCGGAAAACGGTCTCATAGAACCGCCCGCGGTCGCGGCGCGCCCACGTCCCGCCGGCATCCAAATCTTAAAAATTAATTTCTTAAAACAGTGCTTCCTATCCACCGGCGACCGGTCTAGAATTGGCCCGCGTCGGTTTCCGACGGATTCCCGCCGGGTGCTGCAAGGAGCACCTATTCGTGATTCCTGATTTTCTGTCGTGAGTTTCGGCCGTTTGTGGAGCGGAACTTGCTTGAGGTGTGGTGCAACAATTATGTCGCAACCAAAAATTATTCAGGGCGGAATGGGCGTGGCCGTTTCCGGCTGGAAACTGGCCCGCACTGTTTCGCGGTTGGGCCAGCTTGGCGTTGTCTCCGGAACGGGACTCGCCATCATTCTGGCCCGCAACCTTCAACTGGGTGATTTGGACGGCCGCCTGCGCCATGCGCTGAACCATTTTCCTGTCCCGGCCGTCGCCGCGCGCGTGCTGGCACAATATTTCATTCCCGGCGGAAAATCGCCGACCGCACCGTTCAAAGCCGCCCCCATGCCGACGCTCCGTCCCGGTCCGCCCCTGGTGGAACTGACCGTGGCCGCCAACTTTGTGGAAGTGTTCCTGGCCAAGGAAGGCCATGACGGACTGGTCGGCATCAATTTTCTCGAAAAAATTCAACTGCCCACCTTGCCGTCGCTTTACGGCGCAATGCTGGCCAGCGTGGATTACGTGCTCATGGGCGCGGGCATACCGCGCGCCATTCCCGGCGCGCTGGACCGGCTGGCGGAAGGCGAACCGGCCCAACTGAAGATTGATGTCATCGGCGCCCTGCCCGGCGAAGAATTCCTTTCCACATTCGATCCCCGCGCTTTCTGCGCCGGCCAACTGCCGGTGGCCAAACGTCCGCAGTTCCTGGGAATTGTGGCCTCGGCCACCCTTGCCATGACCCTGGCCAAAAAGGCCAATGGACGCGTGGATGGCTTCGTGGTCGAGGGCGACACCGCCGGCGGCCACAACGCCCCGCCGCGGGGCCCGCTGCAGCTCAGCGCCAGCGGCGAACCGATTTACGGTGAGCGCGATGTGGTTGACCTGGAAAAAATCCGCGCGCTTGGTCTGCCGTTCTGGCTGGCCGGTTCGTATGGCCGGCCGGGCCGGTTGGCCGATGCCCTGCGCCTGGGCGCCGCCGGTGTCCAGGTGGGAACGGCGTTCGCGTTTTGCAACGAATCCGGTCTGCGCCCCGAGCTCAAACTGCAGGCCCTGCAAATGAGCCGTGCCGGCAGCGCGCGTGTGTTTACCGACCCGATTGCCTCGCCCACCGGCTTTCCGTTCAAGGTGGTCCAGATGGAAGGGACGCTTTCCCATGCCGACCAATATGCGGCCCGCACGCGCATCTGCGATCTGGGTTATCTCCGGCACCTCTATCGCAAACCGGACGGCACGCCGGGTTACCGCTGCCCGGCCGAACCGGTGGATGATTTTATCAAGAAGGGTGGAACGGTCGCCGACGCCCAAGGCCGTAAATGTCTGTGCAATGGACTGGTCGCCAACGTGGGCCTCAGCCAGATGCGTTCGGAAGAGGAACAGGAACTGGCCTTGATGACCGCCGGCGACGACGTCGCCAATGTCGCGCAGTTTCTCAAACCGGGTTGCGATTCCTACACGGCGGCGGACGTCATGGAACGTTTGCTGGCCCCCGCGATTCCCGTCAATGGAGCCAAGGTCTTGGCAGCGGAGCCCAGCCCGGTGGCCGTGTGAACCCCGTCCGATCGTTGTTAAAACCGGCCTGAAAATCCGTTCTTTGATTCGCTGGCACCGCAATTTAAAACTCATTCGCCGGTCCGCGCAAACCGTCCTGCCGGTGGACGCCGCTTTAACACTTCGCAGTTTTGCCGGGCCAGATCGTGCATTTGCCGGATCAATCCGCGCAGCCGTTCGCCGAAGGGGGTCAGCGAATATTCGACATGCGGGCGTTGTGCGGCCAGGACTTTGCGTTGAACCGCACCGTCCAGTTCCAGTTCCCGGAGCTGGGCGGTCAGCACCTTTTGGCTGATGCCGGGGAGCGCCCGGCACAGTTGGGCGTGACGGCGCGCGCCATCAAACAATTCCCTTAAAATCAACACCTTCCATTTGCCGCCAATCACGGCCAGCAGGCGTTCGACTTCACATTCCACGGTTTTGACATTCATGCGTCATGGGCACCCAAAGGTGCCTGATTGCAGAGCTTACAAACACGGGCATCTTGGGGCAATATGATGATGATTAGAAAAGCCAACGAACGGGGCCACGCCGACCACGGCTGGCTGAACAGTTACCACACATTTTCATTCGCCGATTACCATGATCCCCAGTGGATGGGGTTCCGGGATCTGCGGGTGATCAACGATGACACCGTTGCCGCCGGCATGGGCTTCGGCCAGCATCCGCATCGCGACATGGAGATCATCAGCTACGTTCTCGATGGCGAACTGGAGCACCGCGACTCGATGGGCAACGGGCGCATCATCAAGCCGGGCGAATTCCAATACCTGGCGGCGGGCTCCGGGGTGGTACACAGCGAATACAATCCGTCGAAGCGGAATCCGGTGCATTTCCTGCAAATCTGGATCCAGCCGGACAAGCGCGGGGCCAAACCGGCCTACGGTGAGAAGGCGTACCTGGACACGACGCCGGGGCGGCTGAACCTGGTTGCCAGCAAATCCGGACGTGAGGGCAGCCTCCGCATCAACCAGGATGCCGATCTATGGCTCGCGAGGTTCCGCAACGGCGAGACCGTGACGCATGAACTCAAGCCGAAGCGCCATGCCTGGGTCCATGTGGCCGAAGGCGGGGTGACCTTGAACGGCCAGCCGCTCAACGGCGGCGATGCCGCCGCCGTGAGCGATGAATCGAAACTGGAACTGGCCGGCCAAGGCAAGGCCCAGGTTCTGGTGTTCGATTTGAATTAAGCCGCCGTGCCGCCGGGAGGGCGACCGCCTTCCCGGCGGCAATTGAAAGCCTCAGCTGAAAAGCCGTCCGAAGTCATTGCGCCTTCGTCGGCTCTCCCGCTAAATTGCCGCATGGAAAAGAACCGGCTGGAAGCCTTCAGCGACGGCGTGCTGGCCATCATCATTACCATCATGGTGCTGGGATTGCAGGTGCCGATTGGTTCGGACATCAGCGTGTTAAAGCCGCTGCTGCCGGTATTCCTGACCTATGCGTTGAGTTTCATCTACCTCGGCATCTACTGGAACAACCATCATCACCTGATCAAGGCGGCGCACAAGGTGAACGCCGCGATGATGTGGGCGAACCTGCACCTGCTGTTCTGGCTGTCGCTCTTTCCGTTCGTCACCGGTTGGATGGGCGAAAACCATTTTACGACGGCGCCGACCGCGCTCTATGGTGCGGTATTGCTCCTGGCGGCCGTTGCCTATTTCATCCTGCAAAATATCATCGTCGCCCAACAAGGTCGTGAATCCAAACTGGCGAAGTCCATCGGCCGGGATTTCAAGGGCAAACTGTCTCCGGTCTTTTACGCCGCCGGCATAGCGGTTTCGTTCTTCGAGCCATGGATTTCCTGCTGTCTCTATGTGCTCGTCGCACTGATGTGGCTCATTCCGGACCGGCGCATTGAACGGGTGGTGGCGGAATCCGGATCGGACGCGCATTGACCCCCTGCGAAATTTTTTTGGAAGCGGATACCGGTTTGAAGCCGGCGTTTTACCGTAGCCGCCAGGTGATGCGCGCCTTGTTCAAATCGTAGGGTGACATCTCCATCTTCACGCGGTCGCCGACGGTCAGGCGTACCCAGCGTTTGCGCATCTTGCCGCAGATCGTCGCCAGCACCAGGTGCTTGTTGTCGAGTTCCACCCGGAACATGGTGCCGGGCAGCACGAGGGTGACGCGGCCTTCCACTTCAATGTGTTCTTCTTTCATGGGCTGATTAACCAAAGCCGGTCTGTCCTCGGGTACGACATCCTGCCGGTCGGCAAACCGGATGTCGTCAAACGAAAAGGCGGAGTCCGGTTCACCCGAACCCCGCCCTGAAATCCTGCGGTTGCTGGATTAGTAGCGATTGCGACTGCCACCGCCGCTGCCGCTCACGCGGAACTCCCGGCGCCCGCCGCCACCGCCGGCGCGTTCTTCACGCGGCTTGGCGACATTGACGGTGAGGGCGCGGCCGCCCAGTTGCGCGCCGTTCAGCGCGGCAATGGCCTTCTGCGCCTCTTCGGGCGTGCTCATGGTGATGAAACCAAAACCCCGCGGACGGCCGCTCACGCGATCCATCATCAGGTTGGTTTCCGTGACCGTGCCGTGCGCCGCAAAGGCGTCGTTCAGGTCGTTTTCCGTGGTGTCGAAGGATAAATTCCCGACAAACAATTTATTGCTCATGTGATGTTTTACTGTCCTAGACTGAACTTTGCTGACCAGACTGTTCCCGTTTATCGGATTTCAAATCATCACTGAACCAGGTTCACCTGAGGATTTACCATGCCGTGGAAGCTCTGTGCTATCTAACAGACCAGCCCAATATCGCTGGTTCCAGCACGATAGCAATAAGAATCGGCAACTATCTTTCCAACCGGGAACAATGCCGGCCGATTCTTTATTGCGGCGCCTGGGGCGGGGAACCCCATTTTGCCGCCAGCTCGCTGACCTGCTTTTCCAGGTCGCGCAGACGATGAATCATCTCCGGCAACTGCTGTACCGCAATCATTTGCCGCTTCGCCTGTTTGTCCGGCATCGCCGGGATGCCCAGAACTCTCCCGCCGTCCGGAATATCGCGCATGACCCCTGATTTCGCGCCGATGATGGCCTGCTGGCCGAGTTTCAGGTGCCCGGCAATGCCGGATTGCGACGCGATGATGACGTAATCCCCCAGCTGCGTGCTGCCGGCGAACCCGACCTGGCCCATGACCAGGCAATGGCGGCCCATGACCACGTTGTGCGCCACGTGCACGAGATTGTCGATCTTCGTTCCCGCGCCGATCACCGTGGCGCCCAGGGCACCGCGGTCGATGGCCGCGTTCGCGCCGATTTCGACGTCGTCGTGGATGATGACGTGGCCGACCTGCAGCACCTTGCGATGCCGGCCTTCGTCGAAAACATAACCATAACCGTCGGAGCCGATCACCGTTCCGGCATGGATCACCACGCGATGACCGATGATCGTCCTGTGGTAGAGAACCACGTTGGGGAACAAACAGACGTCCTCGCCCAGGCGGGAATCGCGCCCGATATGGTTCCCGCCCAGTAACACAGATCGCGGGCCAATCTGCACGCGGGCGCCAATCATGCAGTTGGGCCCGATATGCGCCGTCGCGTCCACCTGGGCCGACGGGTCAATGTTCGCACTGGGATGAATGCCTTGCGGGAACTGATCTGGTGGGAAGAAGCTGGGCAGTAGTCTGGCCATCGCGACCCGCGCGTTGGGCACCCGGATCAGGACCTTCCTGGTGGAACTGAACCCGCTCGGAACCAGGATTGCCGCCGCAGCGCTTTGTTCCGCCGCGGCGAAATGTTCCTGAGTGTCGGCAAAGGTGAGGTCACCGGCCTGGGCGCTGTCCGCCGCGGCAAATCCGGTCAGACGCGTGGATCCATCGCCAAGAACTTCACCTCGGACGCGTTCGGCGATTTGGGCAGCTGTGAGCGGTGTCATAATGGTATTGGTCCGGTCCTCATAGGTGTTCCCGGTTCGCAAAGTTTTGACGCACCGCCGGCTTTTGTCGATGACAAGTTGCAATTTCGTCATGACGGAAACAGGCGACGATGTGGTCGTTCACCATGCCAACCGCCTGCATGAAGGCATAGCAGATGGTCGGGCCGACGAAGCGGAACCCACGGCGCTTCAAATCGCGGCTCATGACATCAGCTTCGCGTGTTCTGGCAGGCACGTTGCGCATCGCCCGGCGCCGGTTCTGAATCGGAGCCCCGTCGACGAACTGCCAGAGGTACCGGTCGAAACTGCCGAACTCGTCGCGCACTTTCAGAAAGGCTTTGGCGTTGTCGATGGTGGCGCGGATTTTCAGGCGGTTGCGCACAATGCCGGCATCGGCCATGAGTCGCGTAAAATCCTTTTCACCGAACCGTGCGATTTTGGGCGCGTCCCAATGGGCGAACGCGCGCCGGTAATTTTCGCGCTTGCGCAAAATCGTGATCCAGCTTAACCCGGCCTGCGCGCCTTCAAGGTTCAACATTTCAAACAGGCGCCGGTCATCGTGCGATGGCACGCCCCACTCGTCGTCGTGATAAGCAATGCAGAGCGGATCGTCACCGGCCCACGGGCAGCGTTGTTTCATGCGGCCATACCATTTCTGAGAACGAAAAACTCTTCAAGGTGTGTTTTTGACCGGAACCGCACCCGGGAATCACCCCTGTATTGGTTGCACCAGTCCGCCTAAAAAAGTTTAAAATAATAGTTGACTAGTTAGTTTACTATGTTACTCTGGCAATGTGGCCCGGCGAATGCGGGTCGGAAGTTTAGGAAAGACAATTTTATGGGTCGTGTGAGTGATGCCAAGAAAAGATTGATGGATGCCGTATTGGAGCTGTTTTGGAGTGGCTCCTACGGCAGCACGACGATCGACCATATCTGTGAAAAGGCGGGGGTCAAGAAGGGTAGTTTTTACTACTTTTTTCAGTCCAAATCCGAATTGGCGGCCGAAGCCCTTGATGCCAGTTGGCAGGACAAGCAAGCGGAGTTGGACAAGATTTTTTCGCCCATGGTTCCGCCCCTGGATCGAATCCGCAAATATTGCGAATTCAGCTATAAAATCCAGCGTGAAATCAAGGAAAAATATGGGCGGGTGCTGGGTTGCCCACAATTTGCCCTGGGGGCTGAAATCTGCACGCAGGAAGACCGGTTGCAGAAAAAAATTCAGGAAATTCTGGATTACAAACGGAAGTATCTCGAATCGGCCATCCGCGATGCCCATGCGGCGGGATTCATCAAGGCGCCCGATCCGGCGGCCAAGGCCAGAATGATTCTGGCCTATTATGAGGGCCTGCTGACCCAGGCACGCATTCAAAATGACGTGGATGTCTTGCGTGAGACAGTGGGTGGAATTTTCGCGATGTTGGGTGTGAAAGAGACCGAAACGGCGACTGTTTGATATTTTTTTGAGTATTTAGTTTACTAAATAGACAACTACAAAAGGAGAGAAAAATGAATACAAATCAAGGAGCAAAAGACAATGCCGTCAGGACAGCAGCGAATGCTTGCATCGCTTCGTGTCAAAAATTGGCGGCACAAATCGAACGGACGAAGGAAAATCTTCTGGCCGAACTGCAGGAAACTTTGGATGTGCCGGAAAGGTTGTTTCGCCTGGCCCTGGACGAGGCTGAGGCCTTGGCGTGGCAAACCGGCTTTCCGAATTTGCTCTTCCCGGCACTCGCCCTGGAAAAGGTCCAGGCGGTCGCGGGATGGAATGCGCGCCAACAAGTCATACGGCACGGAAAATTTGTCCGCGCGTTGTCCCATTAAGCCGCGTCCATTCGTCGTTAATTCAAGGAGTGATTTATGAACATCAAATTGATGCGGTTTACATTGTTTGGATTGGTGCTGGCCGGTAGCGCCGGCCTGATGACCGGTTGCCAGCGGGGCGCGGCGCAGTCATCGCCGCCGCCGCCGGGCGTGACGGTCGCGCCGGTGGAACAAAAGGAAATCGTCGAGTGGAGCGAATTTACCGGGCGGGTGGAACCCGTGGAATCGGTGGACGTGCGCCCGCGGGTGTCGGGTTACATCCAGGAGGTGCGTTTCCAGTCGGGCCAGTTGGTGAAAAAAGGCGACGTGTTATTCGTCATCGACCCGCGCTGGAACCAGGCGGTCTTCGATCAGCGCCAGGCGGAATATGAACAGGCCCGGCGCGAAGAGGAACGGACCGCGCAACTGCTGGCGAACCAGGCCATCTCGACCGAGGAGGCGGATGCGCGCAAGGCCCGCTACGAGGAGGCCCGGGCGGCGCTGGATTCGGCCCGGCTCGACCTCGAATACACCCAGGTGCGTGCGCCCATTGACGGCCGGGTCAGCCGCGCGCTCCTGACCACGGGCAATTACGTCAGCGGCTTGGCCGGCTCGGCCTCCATCCTGACCACGATCGTTTCGGTGAACCCGGTTTACGTCAACGCCGACATCGACGAGGAGGCGTATCTCAAGTTCAGCGCGCTGGTCCGCGCCAAAAAACTGGGCGATGACGATGGTGGCAAAATTCCGGTGGAAATGGAACTGGCCGATGAACAGGGCTTTCCCCACCTGGGCCATATCGAGTCATTCGACAATCAGTTGAATCCCGGCACCGGCAGCATCCTCTTGCGCGCCGTCTTTCAAAATAACGACGGCCGGGTTGTGCCGGGTTTGTTTGCGCGGATTCGCATTCCCTTGAGTGACCGGCATGCGGCGCTGCTGGTGGACGACCGCGCCATCGGCACCGACCAGTCGCAAAAATTCGTGCTCACCCTGACCCCGACGAACACGGTCGCCTACCAACCGGTGGAATTGGGACCGCTGGTTGACGGCCGGCGCGTCATCCGGTCCGGCTTGCAGGCCGGTGATGAAATTGTGGTCAACGGCCTGGAACGGGTCCGCCCGGGGATGCCGGTGACGGCGGAGAAGGAGACCTTGAACGCTTCGTCGGCCGGACCGCAAACCGCCAGCCGTTAATCCAGCTGCTGATTACAACTTTTCAACAGATATGAACTTTGCCCATTTCTTCATCCGCCGCCCGATTTTCGCCGGCGTGCTGTCCATCGCCATTTTCATCATGGGGTTGCTGGCCATGTTCCGGCTCCCCATCGCCGAGTATCCGGAGGTGGTGCCGCCCACGGTGGTCGTGCGCGCGACCTTCCCGGGCGCCACTCCCAAAACCATTGCCGAAACCGTCGCCTCGCCGCTGGAACAGGCCATCAACGGCGTGGAAGGGTCGCTTTACATGTTTTCACAAGCGACCGCCGACGGCGTGATGACGCTGACCGTGACCTTCAAGCTGGGCACGGATCCGGACCAGGCCCAGGTGCAGGTGCAGAACCGGGTTCAGCAGGCGTTGCCCAAGCTGCCCGAGGAAGTGCGTGACCTGGGCGTCACCACGACCAAGCAATCGCCCGATCTTACGATGGTCGTCCATCTGTTTTCGCCCAACAACCGGTACGACGAGGTTTATGTCCGCAACTATGCGACCTTGCAGGTGAAGGACGCCCTGGCGCGCATCCCCGGTGCCGGCGACGTGGAAGTGTTCGGTTCGGGCGATTACGCCATGCGCATCTGGCTCAACCCGGACAAACTCGCGGCCCGCAACCTGACCGCCAGCGACGTCGTGGCCGCCATCCGGGAACAGAATGTCCAGGTGGCCGGCGGCATCATCGGCCAGCCGCCCGTCCGCGATCCGGTGAATTTTGAATTGCTGGTCAATGTCAAAGGCCGGCTGACGACGGAGGAGGAATTCGGCAACATCATCGTGAAGACCGGGCCCAACGGCGAAAAAACCCTGTTGAAGGACGTGGCCCGCATCGAATTGGGCGCCGGCGATTACTCGCTCCGGTCATTACTGAACAATAAGACGGCGGTGGCGTTGCCCATCTTCCAAACGCCCGGCGCCAATGCGTTGCAGCTTTCCACCGACGTCCGCCGCACGATGGAGGAACTGAAGAAGAATTTCCCCGAGGGCATTGACTACTCGGTGGTCTATGACCCGACGGTCTTCGTCCGGCATTCGATTACCGCGGTGGTGCATACGCTGTTCGAGGCACTGCTGCTGGTGGTGCTGGTGGTCATCATTTTCCTGCAAACCTGGCGCGCGGCCATCATCCCGCTGGCCGCCGTGCCGGTGTCGCTGGTGGGCACGTTTACGATGATGCTCCTCTTCGGCTTCAGCATCAATGCGCTGTCGCTCTTTGGACTGGTGCTGGCCATCGGCATCGTCGTGGATGACGCCATCGTCGTGGTGGAAAACGTCGAGCGGAACATCGCGCGCGGTTTGTCGTCATTGGAAGCCGCCCGGGTGGCCATGAATGAAGTGACCGGACCGATTGTGGCCACGGCGCTCGTGTTGTGCGCGGTGTTCATCCCCACCGCCTTCATCAGCGGTCTCACCGGGCAGTTCTACAAGCAATTTGCCATCACCATTGCCATCTCCACGGTCATCTCCGCGTTCAATTCCCTGACGCTGTCACCGGCGCTCTGTGCGGTGTTGCTCAAGGACCATCACGCGCCCAAGGACTGGCTCTGGCGCGGCATGGACGGGTTGTTCGGATGGTTGTTTCGTCCCTTCAACCGGGCCTTCGCCTGGTCGGGTGAGAAATACGGTGCCGGTGTCAAGGCCGTGCTCCGCAAAAGCGCCATCGCGCTGGTGGTTTATGGCGGTCTGGTCCTGCTGACCGGCTGGAGCTTCGAGAACATCCCCACTGGCTTTGTGCCGACCCAGGACAAACAATATCTCATCGCCTTCGCGCAACTGCCCGAGGCGGCGTCGCTCAACCGCACCGAAACCGTCATCCGTCGGATGTCCGACATCGGACTCAAACAACCCGGCGTGGATTCGGCGGTGGCGTTTCCCGGATTAAGCATCAACGGTTTCAGCGTCGCGGCGAATTCCGGCATCGTCTTTTTCACCTTGAAGCCGTTCGAGGAGCGCCGCACCCCAGACCTGAGCGGACCGGCGATTGCGGCCGCGCTGAACCAAAAACTTTCGAGCATCCAGGATGCCTTTGTTCTCACCGTTCCGCCGCCGGCGGTGATGGGACTGGGTACGTTCGGCGGGTTCAAGTTGTATGTCGAGGACCGCGCCGGTCTGGGTTATGACGCCCTTTATCAAAATCTGGAGTCGTTGATGGGCAAGGGCAATCAGACGCCCGCCCTGGCCGGCTTGTTCTCCACCTTCACCGTCAATGTTCCGCAACTGGACGCGGACGTGGACCGCGAGAAGGCCAAAACGGAAGGCGTACCGCTGGGGAACCTCTTCGACACCCTGCAGATTTATCTGGGTTCGCTGTACGTGAACGACTTCAACCGGTTCGGCCGCACCTACGAAGTCATCGCCCAGGCGGACTCGCAGTTCCGCGAACATCCCGAGGACATCACCCGGCTCAAGACCCGGAACGATCAGGGTGAGATGGTGCCGCTCGGCGCCCTGGTCAAGGTGACGGAAGCCCACGGACCGGACCGGGTGATGCGGTACAACGGTTATCCTGCGGCCGAGGTCAACGGCGGTCCGGCTCCCGGTTACAGTTCGGGCCAGGCGGAAGCGGCCATGGCCAAAATCGCGGATCAAAATCTGCCGCGCGGCATGACCTACGAATGGACCGATCTGACCTACCAGCGCATTCTGGCCGGCAATACCGCCGTCTTTGTCGGGCCGCTCTGCATCCTGCTGGTGTTCCTGGTACTGGCCGCGTTGTATGAAAGTTTCCGCCTGCCGCTGGCCATCATTCTCATCGTGCCAATGTGCCTGTTATTTGCCATCACCGGCGTGTGGCTCAAGGGCAGCGACAACAACATTTTCACGCAAATCGGATTCATCGTGCTCGTTGGCCTGGCGTGCAAAAACGCCATCCTGATCGTCGAATTTGCCAAGCGCAAACAGGACGAGGGCCTGTCGCCGTTCGATGCGGCCATCGAGGCCTGCCGCCTGCGGTTGCGGCCGATCCTGATGACCTCCATCGCCTTCATCGCGGGCGTTTTTCCGCTGGTGGTTTCGCATGGTGCCGGCGCCGAGATGCGCCAGGCCATGGGCATTGCCGTGTTTTCCGGCATGATCGGCGTGACCCTCTTTGGACTGTTCCTGACACCCGTGTTTTACGTCACGTTGATGAAGCTCGGGTTGAAGAAAAAACCGGCGCCGGAAACAAAAGGCCTCGGCCTCGGTTCCGCGGGCGCCACCGCTGGAATCGTGACCTTGTTGCTGCTGTTCGCCTTTATGCCTGCACGCGCCGGCTGGCTGACAATCGGCCCGGACTACCAGTCGCCGACAAATTCCGTTCCGGCGGCTTACAAAGCGGCCGACCTGGGTTCCTGGAAGGAGGGCCGGCCGCTGGACACGGTGCCGAAGGGAAACTGGTGGGCGATTTACAACGATACCAACCTGAATGCGTTGGAGGCCCGGGCGTTGTCAGCCAATCAGGAACTCCAGGCCGCCATCGCGCGCGTGGACCAGTCGCGGGCCACGGCGCGGGTGGCCCGCAGCGCCTTGCTGCCCGGGCTTGATCTGGCCCCCAGTTTTGACCGGCAACGCTATTCGCCGAATGCCGAGCCCAGCTTCGGCAGCTTGACGGCCAGCACCTTCAGCACCCCGCTGGACCTGAGCTACGAAGTGGATTTATGGGGCCGCGTGCGGCGCGGTTTTGAAAGTGCCCGGGCGGATGCCCAGGCCTCCCTTGCGGATTTTTACAATGTACTGCTGACGCTCCAATCCGACGTGGCGCAGAATTATTTTGCATTGCGATCGCTCGACGCGGAAATCGCCACGGTGACCGGCACGGTGGAACTGCGCCGGGAACAGGTCAAGCTGGTGCGCAGCCGCTACGACGGAGGCATCGGCAGCCAATTGGAAGTGGCCCAGGCCGAAACCGAACTGGCCACCACCGAGGCCGAGGCGGCGTCGCTGGCCCAACGGCGCGACGAGCTGGAAAATGCCATCGCCATTCTGGTGGGCTCCAACCCGTCCGATTTTCACCTGCCAGCCCTCAACCCCGGCAGTTGGGCGCCGCCGCCACCGATGATTCCCGCGGGTCTGCCGGCCGACCTGCTCGAACGGCGGCCGGATGTGGCTGCAGCGGAACGGAAACTGGCATCGGCCAATGCCCAAATCGGTGTCGCCAAAGCCGCGTTTTTTCCCGTGCTCACCCTGACCGGCTCGGGCGGTTATGTCAGCGGTGACCTCGACACCCTGTTCAACTGGGACAGTCGCACCTGGTCCTTTGGACCAAGTGTTTCACTGCCGATTTTTGCCGGCGGCCGCAACCGGGCAAATTACAAACGGTCGCAGGCGGCCTATACGGAGGCGGTCGCGTTGTATCGTCAGCAGGTGCTTGTGGCCTTCGGGGACGTCGAGGACAGCCTTTCCGACATCCGCCATCTGGCCGATCAGGCCGAGGCGCAGGAACGGGCCGTGGCTAACGCGCGCCGCGCCGCCGGCCTGGCCGACGACCGCTACCGTTCCGGCATTGTCAGTTATATCGAGGTGGTGGATGCCGACCGCGACGCGTTGACCGCCGAGCGGGCCAACGCCGAACTGGCCGGCCAGCGGCTGATCGCTTCGGTCCAACTCATCAAAGCCCTTGGCGGCGGATGGGAAACCACGGCCTTGCAACCGTCGCTGGCCCAAATGGAGGCCCGCAAATAAATTCACCGGGAGGATTACCCGTTACCTTGAACACAACGAACCAGCACATTATGAAAATCACCGAATTGACCGGTAGCAACACTTTTGCCCCCGACCGGAAGGAGGCAGGTTATGTTGACGTTTAACGCATTCTTTCTCTTCTTCATCGCGGTCATGTTTTTCGGCTGGCTCTGGCACGACGAATCGTCCTGACCTTCTGCAAACCGATCCATCCAAACTTCAAACTATTTCTCCGCGACGGCCTTGATGGCCTCCAACTCCTCCCAGCGGGCGTAAAGCCGGGTGAGGTTCTCCTTCGCAGCCGCAAGGTCGGCGCTGAGTTGATTGGTTTGCGTTGCGTGCGTCCGGTGAAAATCCGGCGAGGCAAACAGGCCTTCGATGCGGGCGATTTCCGCGTCCACGGCATGAATTTGCGCCTCCATGCCTTCCAGTTCGCGCGTTTCCTTGAACGAAAGTTTGCGCGGCTTGGACGGTTGCCCTGTCTTCGTCGCCTTCGTAGCTGCATCTCGTGAGAGTGCGGAAGACTTGTTGGTCGAGAGAATGGCGGCGCTCTGCCGGGTCGCCGCTACGGCCTGCCGCTGCTTTTTCTCCAGGTAATAATCATAGTCGCCCACGCTGTGATGGATTTTGCCATCACCTTCGAACGCCAGCACGTCGGTGCAGACACGGTTCAGGAAATAGCGGTCGTGGCTCACCACCAGCACGGTCCCGGGGAACGCAATCAACGCCTCCTCCAGCACGCGCAACGTCGGCAAATCCAGATCGTTCGTCGGTTCGTCAAGGATGAGGAAGTTGCCGCCGTTTTTCAGGATGCGCGCCAGCAACAGCCGGCTGCGCTCGCCGCCGCTCAGATGTTTCACCTGGGTCGTGATGCGATCGTCGGCAAACAGAAAACGTTTGAGATAGGCCCGCAACGACAATTTACCGTCGCCGAAGATGACGAATTCCGTGCCGTCGCCGACCTCCTCCAGCGCCGTGCGTTCCTCGCGCAATTGAATCCGGCCTTGGTCCACGTAGTTGAACTTCGTGAGTTGGCCGGTTTTTACTGTGCCCTCCGTGGGCGCCATTTGGCCGATGATGATCTTGAGCAATGTGGTTTTGCCGAGGCCGTTTCGCCCGGCCACGCCGATGCGCTGGCCGTTCTCGAACGTAAAATTGAACCCGCGAAACAGTGTGCGCCCGCCCAGGTCCATGCCGAGGTTGCTCAACTCGACGACCCGATTGCCGAGTTGCGGCGGCGGCGGGATGCACAGCTCCACGTCTTCCTCGATCATCGGCCCGTCCTGCGCAGCGGTGTCGTAGTAACGCTCGAACCGGTTCTTCTGCTTGCTGCGCTGCGCCCGCGGGCCTTGTCGTACCCAGGCCAGTTCCTTTTTCAGAAACATCTGGCGTTTGTGCTCGATGGTGGCGTCGGCGGCCTGGCGCTCGGCCTTGTCCAGCAGGTAATCGGTATAATTGCCGGCGTGCGAGAAGAACCGGCCATCGGACAGTTCGACCATGCGCTTCGCCATGCGGTCGAGGAAATAGCGGTCGTGCGTGACGACCAGGAACGAACCATGGAATTCGTCGAGAAATTCCGCGACCCACTCGATGGATTCCGGGTCCAGATGGTTCGTCGGTTCGTCAAGAATCAGCAGATCGGGGTCCGAGACCAATGCGCGGCACATGGCCACGCGCCGCTTCTCGCCGCCGGAAAGCGTTTCGATGCGCCGGTCGGCGGCAGGACAGTTCAGGTGCGACATCGCGGTCTCGATGCGCCGGTCCAGCGTCCAGCCTTCCAATGCGGCGATGCGATGTTCCAGTTCCTCGTGGCGTTTGGAGTCGTGCGGCAGCGACTCAAATTCCGCAATCAAATCGAGCACTGGCTTGGCGCCGTCGCGGATGTTTTCCAGGACGTTCTTTGCCGGATCAAGCATGAAATCCTGCGGCAGGTAACTGACGACGAGTTCACGCCGCCAGGTGACGTCGCCGCTGTCGGGTGATTGCAGCCCGGCGAGGATGCGGAGGAACGTCGTCTTGCCGCAGCCATTGCGTCCGACCAGCCCGATGCGGTCGCCCTCGTCAATGGCCAGCGTCGCATGGTCGAGCACCGTGCGGTCGCCGTAGCGCACGGTCAGTTCAGTGGCAGTGAGGATGGTGGACATTCATTTATTCCCTCACCGTCTGCACAGGCAGCGCAGACAGCGGCACGCGCTCGTTGGTTTTGGTGAAATATTCGGCCGACCATTCGTTTTGGAAAAGCACCACGGGATTTTTACCCACGTCATACGCAACCCGGGAGCCGGTGGGCAGCGACAAGGCGTCAAGGTCGTCTTCCTTTATATCCACCGGCAACCACCGGACAACCGTCCAGGGCGCGGCTTCGAGCCGCGACACCGCGCCGTATTCGCTTTCGAGCCGGAATTGCACCACCTCGAACTGCAGCGGGCCAACCGCCGCGAGCAACGGCGTTTTCACCGACGAATTGCGCAGGTACAACGCCTGGATGAC
>Ga0070731_10000544_pt1 | contig 49074 bp, 45 predicted proteins | sample Coa_R1_2_FD_66448 | JGI IMG/M metagenome (GOLD analysis project Ga0070731, IMG submission 66448) | Surface soil microbial communities from Centralia Pennsylvania, which are recovering from an underground coalmine fire - Coalmine... | ecosystem: Environmental > Terrestrial > Soil > Unclassified ...
AAAGCCGATAGTTGCGAACGTGACCAATTCCTGCCCCAGGCTGGCGGCGGTTCTGCGAGGCCCCATGACTCACGACATCAAGGCCGACACAAAAGTCCGCAAGGCGGAAAAGAAGTCGGAGAGAAGCGCCGCGAGTCACGTGCCGCCGCAATATCAGTCCGGCTTCGGCAATCATTTCGTTTCCGAGGCGGTGCCCGGCGCGCTGCCGGTTGGCCGCAACTCGCCGCAGCGGCCGCCCCACGGCCTCTATGCCGAACTGATTTCCGGCACGTCGTTTACGACCGCGCGCGCAGAAAACCGGCGCACCTGGACCTACCGCATTCAACCATCTGTGGTGCACCGGCCCTACGCGCGCATCGACAACGGGTTCATCCGCAGCGCGCCGTTCAACGATGTTGACGCCACGCCCACGCAGCTGCGCTGGAGCCCCATCCCCATTCCAAAAAAACCGACCGATTTCGTCGAGGGCATGGTGACGTACGGCGGGAATGGCGACGTGGCCACGCAGGTCGGCATGGCGGTGCACATCTACGCCGCCAATCGTTCGATGACCGATCGCATCTTCTACAACGCCGACGGCGAGATGCTGATTGTGCCGCAGCAGGGGCGGGGCCGCTTCGTCACCGAGTTAGGCGTGATCGAGGCCAAGCCGGGCGAGATCGTTGTCATGCCGCGCGGGCTGCGTTTCCGCGTCGAACTGCCGGACGGGCCGTCGCGCGGCTATATCTGCGAGAACTACGGCGCGATGCTGCGGCAGCCGGAGCTTGGCCCGCTCGGCTCCAACGGCCTCGCCAACACACGCGATTTTCTGGCGCCGGTCGCGGCCTATGAGGACGGGAAAAGGCCGTGCGTCATGGTCGCCAAATTTCAGGGCAATCTCTGGGCGGCGGAGATGGACCATTCGCCGCTCAATGTGGTCGCGTGGCACGGGAATTTTGCGCCTTACAAATACGATCTCGCGTGCTTCATGGTCATCGGCACGGTGAGCTTCGATCATCCCGATCCGTCGATCTACAGCGTGCTCACGGCGCCGTCCGATCTACCCGGCGCCGCCAACATCGATTTCGTGATTTTCCCGCCGCGCTGGCTGGTAGGCGAAGATACGTTCCGCCCGCCCTGGTATCACCGCAACGTCATGACCGAGTTCATGGGTCTGTTGCACGGTGTCTATGACGCCAAGGCCGAAGGGTTTCTGCCCGGCGGCGCCAGCCTGCATAACTGCATGACCGCTCACGGCCCCGATGCCGAAACTTGGGAGCGCGCCACACGCGCCGAGCTGAAGCCGCACAAGATCGAAGACACGATGGCATTCATGTTCGAGAGCCGTTTCGCCATGCGGCTCACCCGCTACGCCGTCGAGTCGTCCGAGCTGCAGCACGATTACTTCGAGGGCTGGCAGGGGCTGGAGAGACATTTTTCAGATCGGTGAGACTTCACGCGTCGCACCTGGTGCGACGTTGGCCGGGGGAGTGTATGAAAATCGTGCTGCTCGGCTTCATCGGCCTGTTTTTTGGCGCGATCCTGGGCGGCGTGATCGGGATCGGTCTGGGTCTGATCTGGACGAACGTGTTCCACACCAGCTCCTTCGAAGGTTATTCGGGCATGTTGGTCTTTTACACGTTCATGCCGCTTGGAATCATCTTCGGTGCGCTGATCGGCGCCATAGGGCTCGGCGTTCTCGCTGGCCGCGCGGATCCGGTCTAGCGACCAAGAATAGGGGACCAGGTCACGGTGACGGACAACAGGTCTGAAAACGCCAAGCGCATCGCCGACCAGCTAGCGTCGTGCGGCGTCAAACTCGTCGCTAGCCTTCCCGACAATTGGGTGATGGACGTCATCGAGACGATCGACCGCGACAATCGCTTTATTCACGTCCCGGTCAACCGTGAGGAATCCGCCATCGGCCTTTGCTCAGGCGCCTATATGGGGGCGATGGGGTCGGCCGCGCTCATGGGCGCGTCCGGCTTCATGACTGTCGTGTACGCGCTGACCAAGATCAACTACACCTACGAAATTCCGCTGTTTCTGTTGGCGACCTTGCGCGGCGCCGTCGGCGATCACCACAAACATCACGTTTCCAACGGGCTTTATCTGCTGCCGGTGCTGGACGCGATCAGCATGCGTTACCAGATCATCGACAAGGTTGAGGAGATTCCGCTGATCTCGCGCTGCTATCGCCATACGCGCACCTATGCGCGCCCCATGGTCGTGTTGTTCACGCGTGACCTGCTGCGCGGGAGCCATTGATGAAATATCTCGATTGCTTTAGCGCGCTGGCGCGACGGCGCACCGATGAAATTGTGGTAGCGTCGGCGGGTAACTCCTGCCAAGCTTGGTGGGCTGCAACGCGCGACTCCGTCGGCAGCTTTTATCTCGACGCCTCCATGAGCCTTTCGACCATGTTCGCCTCGGGCCTCGCGCTGGCGCAGCCGGGGCTGAAAATATGGGCGTTCATGGGCGACGGCGCCTTTTGCATGAATGCGGGCACGCTCATGGTGGAGAGGCAGATGAACCTGCCGAACCTGACACACTTTCTGGTGTCCAACCGCGCGTACGGAGGAACCTCCAATGCCGGTCTGCCGAATTATAAAGACAACGACTACGCCGCTATCGCGCGCGGCATGGGCTTGGAGCGGGTGTTTGCGTTCTCCAGCTTAGAAAAGCTGGAGCGTGATTTTCCGGCGGTGAAATCCGCAAACGCGCCGGGACACACATTCGTCGTGCTGGAAGTCGAGCCGTTCTCCGAAGAAGATCAAAAATTGGAGCAGCCGCCGTTTGACGGGCCGGAACTGAAATTTCGTTTTGGCCGCCACATCGAGAGCCTCACCGGCGCCGACGTTTTCGGTTATCGCATTTGATCACGCCGCGACGGCGGCCCGCAGGGCGAAAGCGCCTCGGACCGAGCCACGTTCAGGCTTTCCGCAAAAAATCGAAGTCGCAGCCGGCCTCCGCCTGCATCACGCTTTCCATGTACAGCCGGGCGTAGCCGCGATCCGGCATCGCCGCAAAGGGGTGGTGCAGCACGCGGCGCTTGGCGATCTCGCCATCGTCCACGAGAAGGTCGATGCGGCGGTGTGACACCGACAGCTTGATGCGGTCGCCGTTGCGAACGAGCGCCAGCGGCCCGCCGATCGCCGCTTCCGGCGAGACATGCAGCACGATCGTGCCGTAGGCGGTTCCGCTCATGCGCGCATCGGAAATCCGCACCATATCCTTGATCCCCGCGCGCGCGAGCTTTGCGGGGATCGGCAGATAACCGGCCTCGGGCATCGCGTAACCGCTCTTCGGGCCGGCGTTTTGCAGCACCAGAAAATCGTCGGCGGTCACGTCGAGGTCGGGTGCGTCGATGCGCGCCGCGAGATCGTCGAGGGACGAGAACACCACGGCGCGGCCTTCGCGCTCGAACAGGCGCGGATCGGCGGCGGAACGTTTGATGATGGCGCCGTTAGGAGCCAACGAGCCGAACAGCGCCGCGAGCCCGCCCTGCTTCTGGTATGGCTCGCCGAGCGGGCGAACGATATCGCGATCGACCCAGGGCGCAGGTCGCGCGAGCCGCTCGCCGAGCGTCTCGCCGGTCACCGTCATGCAGTCGAGGTGCAGCAGCGGCTTCAGCTCACGCAGCACGGCGCCGATGCCGCCGCCAGCGAATAAGTCGGACATGTAATGCTGGCCGGTCGGTTTCAAGTCGACCAGGATTGGCGTTTCGTCGGACAGGGTGTTGAGACGCTTGAGCGAGACGTCCACGCCAGCACGACCCGCGATGGCGGTGAGATGAATAAGCCCATTGGTCGAGCCGCCGATGGCGAGCAGCACGCGCAGCGCATTCTCGACCGACTTTTCCGTGATGATGCGGCTCGGCCGCAAGTCGGAGCCGATCATCTCGACCGCGCGGCGTCCGCTCGCCTCGGCCGCGCGCAACCGGTCCGAATGGACCGCAGGGATGGCGGCGGTACCCGGCAGCGTCATGCCAAGCGCCTCGGCAATGGACGCCATCGTGCTCGCGGTGCCCATCACCGCGCAGCTGCCTGCGGTGGTCGCGAGGTTGCCTTCAATGTCCTCGATTTCCGGCTGTGAGATTTCGCCTGCGCGGTATTTGGCCCAAAACCGCCGGCAGTCGGTGCAAGCGCCCAGCCGTTCGCCGTGATGGGCCATCGGCAACATCGGGCCGCCGATAAGCTGAACGGCGGGCACGTCCGCCGAGGTGGCGCCCATCAACAAAGCCGGCACGGTCTTATCGCAAGCGCCGATCAACACCACGGCGTCCATGGGTTGGGCGCGGATCATTTCCTCGGCGTCCATCGCCATCAGGTTGCGGAACATCATGCTGGTAGGGTGGAGAAACACTTCGCCGAGCGAGATGGTCGGGAAGTCGAGCGGCAGTCCACCCGCGGCAATGACTCCGCGTTTGACCGCCTCGACCAGTTCGGGAAAGTGCCGATGGCAGTTGTTGAAGCCGCTCGCCGACTGCGCGATGCCCACGATGGGCCGCGACAACATTTCCGCTGAATAGCCCATCGACTTGGCAAATGAGCGTCGCAGATAGAGTGAAAAATCGGCGTCGCCGTAATTGGTCAGGCCACGCGCCAGACCGTGCTTTTGCTTCTTGTCTTGTTTTTCCTTTGCCAAGGAACGCGTCCCGCTCAATCGATGGCCGAGGGGTCGCCCGCGAATTCCATCGGGGTGTAGAAGCCGCCGTGGAACTGCGCCGCGATTTCGTTTTCTTTTTTGCCCTGGGCCAGGGTCTCGGCCGCGAATTTCTCCGAATCGTCTTCCGGCCGATAACCCAAGAACTTCGCGTTGGTGTTGTCCCAGCGGCTGCGCAGATTGTTGGAGACGCCATAGACGACGACGAAATGATAGTTGGGGTGATCGATGCAGCGGCGCACCAGTTGCACCATGTCGCGGTGGCTGATCCAGGTGAGCAATTGACGCGCGTCGTTCGGGCGATCCGGCGTGACGAAGCTGCCGATGCGCATGCAGGCGACGCTCAGGCCATATTTGTCAGCATAGAGGCGGCCCAGCGCCTCGCCGAAGACTTTGGACACTCCGTAACGCGTGTCTGGCCGCGGCAGCACCGCGGTGTCAATGAAACGCTCGCGCCGGTGAAATCCGATGGCGTGGTTCGAGCTGGCGAATATGATGCGCTTGACGCCATTGCGGCGCGCGGCCTCGAAGACGTTGTAACAGCCCTCGATGTTGAGCGGCAGCACCTTCTCCCATTCGGCTTCGGTGGACTGACCGGCAAGATGCACAACGCAATCGATACCGGCCGTCGCTTTCTCCATTGCGGCCAGGTCGCGAATGTCGCCGGTCAGCACTTCCTCGCCTTTCTCGGCAGCGCCAAGCGGCGCGACGTCGAGCAAACGAATAAGCGGATAGGAGCCGCGCAGGCCCTGGCGCAGGGCTATGCCGATTTGGCCGGCCGCGCCGGTGATGAGAATGCGCTTCACGGAATGCCTTTTGGACGGCCAGCCTGCCATCGAGGCTGTTACGGGCGGATATAGCGCTCTGCCGGGGACATACGCAACATATAGGGCTGTGGGTCGAGGGCAAATTCTACTCTGATAAATGCTCGCTCCGGATGATTGACCACAATGCCCGGACTGCTATTCTTTTGTTGATCTCACGATCCAAATGTAAAAGTTAGGGTGGCTTCAAATGGGTGTCTTCAGTAAGAAAGTGCCAAGTAACTTCGTCCCGATTCATCCCGATAATGCGACCAGCAAGGACTGGATCGTCGTTCTGGAAGCGGGCACGATCACGGGTCCGTCGCCGTCAAAGCTTCGCGTTGCCGGTGCCACACAAGAGCGGACGGTCGTCAGAAAATATGACATGCTGATGAAGGCCCATCACTATCTTGTGGTGGAGGGTTACAATCCGCGGATTCACGCGCTTTTCTTCTGTCCGCAACTCTTCAAGTACGACTCCGAGAGAAAGCTGGTGCCGCTGCAAGGCGAAGAAATCGGCGCTTTGATTGCGCAGTCGGTTGAACGTGGCGTGAATGATCGGAGGCCGTGGTACGAGCCCTCCGAGCACTTGCCCGAGCAACGGGTGATCGACGCACCAGCGATGACGGATTTCGACACCGTTGTTGTCGAGATGCCGACCGCCCGTAGTGCCGCCGCGGCGGGCTGACGGGCGGCTCGTCGCCCGCCGGCCGCGGGGGCTTGCAGGGCGATGGCGCCAATGCACGAAATCGTCTTCCTGTTCGACGTCGACAACACATTGCTCGACAATGACCGCGTGCAGGATGAACTGAGCGAGCACTTGGCGCAAAACTACGGCGTCGCCGCACGCGACAGGTATTGGGAAATCCTGCACGCGTTGGCGGACGAGCTAGGCTACGTCGACTATCTCGGCGCGCTGGAGCGATATCGGCTCGAAGCGATGCACTGTCCGAAGGTGCTGCTGATGTCGAGCTGGCTGCTCGACTATCCGTTCGCCCAACGGCTCTATCCCGGCGCCTTGGACGTCGTAAAGCACGTGCAGCAATGGGGCCCCGCCGTTGTTCTTTCCGACGGCGATGCCATCTTCCAGCCGCGCAAGGTGGATCGCTCGGGCCTATGGCAGGCGGTGGACGGCCGCGTCCTCATCTACATTCACAAGGAACGCGAGCTGAACGATGTGGAACGCCGGTATCCCGCTGAGCACTACGTCCTCATCGATGACAAATTGCGCATTCTCTCGGCCGTCAAGCAAATATGGGCCGGTCGCGTGACGACGGTCTTTCCCAAGCAAGGCCACTATGCACTCGACCCGCAGGCTATCGCGACATATCCGCCGGCTGACATCCCGCTTGCTCGGATAGGCGATCTCGCAGCGTCCGGCCGGGACTGGTTCCTCAGGGAAAGCTGAGCGGTCCTGCACTTAATCAGCGCGATCGGATGTTCATAGCGAATGCATCCTTGGCGCGTCGGCGCGTTTGCGCGACAACGAGTCATCTGGGTCCGCACCCGGAGAATGCGTGTACACTTGCCCCGCAAGCGTGCGGCAGCTCTCGTCCTTTGCAGCCGAAAGGTCATGAGCCCGAACAAGACCGCGATGAAAAGCGCCGGCACAAAAGGGGAGCAGAATGAGCAAGTCCACCACAAGGTCGGCGGTCTCGCGCCGCAGCGTTATCAAGGGTGCTGCACTTCTTGCGACCGGCGTCGGTGCGCCAGCGCTCCTACGCGTGCGCCCCGCGTTCGCCGATTATCCCGATCGCCCAGTGAAATTTGTTGTCGCCAATACTCCCGGCGGGCCTTCCGACATTGTCGGACGCGTGATCGCCGCGGCTCTCGAGCGAGCGACGGGAAAAACCTTCATCGTTGACAATCGCGGCGGCGCCGGCGGCAATATCGGCATGGAATATGCGGCCCATTCTGACCCGGACGGTTACACGATCCTGCTCGCGACCAATGCCTATTCGGTAAATTACGGGCTCTACAATCATATACCATACGATCCCTTCAAGGATTTCGTTGGTGTGTGCGAACTGGCAACGTCGCCGAATACGTTCGTCGTGCGCTCCGCATCTCCGGCGAAGACGATGAAGGACCTCGTCGCGCTCGCGCGCGCCAATCCCGACAAGTACAACTGCGCGACGCCGCCCATCGGAACCACGGCGCAACTGCAGTTGGAGCTTCTCAAGATTCGCGACAAGCTGCCGAAGCTCGCCGACGTCGTTTTCAAAGGCGGCGGCGACGCCGTTACGGCGCTGCTGAGCGGCAGTGTGGAGCTGAGCTCCGGTTCGTTGGCCCCGGCCTTGCCACACATTCAAGCCGGCACGTTTCGTTGTCTCGCGGTGAGTGCCGCAAGCCGCTGGCCCGAATTGCCGGATGTGCCGACCATGGAGGAGTCCGGGTATGAGGACTTCGTATTCGCCGTCGACTGCGTGTTGTTGGCACCGGCTAAGACGCCGCCCGCAAAGGTCAAATGGCTGGAGACGGAAACCCTCAAGGTTCTGAGCGCGCCCGCAATGAAGGACAAGCTGTTTAAAGCCGGGTTCCTGGCGCGGCCGCAAGGCGCCGACGCCGCTTGGGCGCGCGTGACCAAGGAAATCGAGACGTTCAAGCGCATCATCGAGCAGGCCGGCGTTCAGAAGCTTTAAGCGATCCGCAGAACTTGGACCGCGATGCGGCATCGAGTCCAAGCAATCCCTGCGCCGTTCTCTATCCTGCCGATCCGAAGCTGGGCTAAGCTGCCGAAGGGGAGCGGGCAGAAAGGGCAGGGGCGATTTGAATGTGCAGTTCTGGCTGATCCAAGCCTTCAACGGCATTTCCTACGGGGCCCTTCTGTTCCTGCTCGGCAGCGGGCTGTCGCTCATTTTCGGCGTCATGCGTATCGTCAATCTCTCGCATGGCTCGTATTTTCTTTGGGGCGGTTACATCGCGCTGTCGGTGATCTGGGCGACCGGATCTTGGGGACTTTCGTTGCCGCTGGCGGCGCTGGCGGTTGCTCTGATCGGTCTGGTTATGGAGCGCGTGTTCTTGCGTCCGCTTGGTTTCGATCCGCTGCGCCAGGTCTTGTTGACCGTCGGCTTTGCCTATCTGTTTCAGCAGGGCGCGCTCGATATCTGGGGCGGCAACAATATGGAGATCAATCCGCCGAGCGCGCTCACGCACAGCGTCGTGCTCGGCGGCATGTATTTTCCGCTCTACCGCCTGTTCATGATCACCACAGCGCTCGCGATCGGCTTGACCATATGGCTGGGGATGGAGAAGACGCGCGTGGGCGCCATGGTTCGTGCAACCGTCGACGATGCACAAATGGCGCGCGGTGTAGGCATTGATACCAATCGAGTCTCCATGCTGATTTTCGCGCTCGGCGCGCTGCTGGCGGCGGTCGGTGGAGTCATCGGCGGGGCTTTTCTCGGCGTGTATCCGGGCCTCGATTTCGAAGTGTTGCCGCTCGCCTTTGCCGTCGTGATCATCGGCGGCATGGGTAGCCTCGGCGGCGCGGCGATCGGCGCCATGCTGGTCGGGCTCGCCGACAATTTCGGTAAGGCGCTGTTTCCCGAGCTCGCATATTTCACGCTGTATGCGCCAATGGTGCTAATCCTTGCCATTAAGCCGACCGGCCTGTTTGGACGCGAATGAGTGCAACGATGAGCCAGAAGGCCAGAATCCTCGCCGTCGCCGCCGTACTCTTGGCGCTTGCGATTATCGTTCCGCTTTCAAGTTCGTTCGTGGTGCTGCTGGCCACGCGCGCACTTGTGTTCGCAATTCTGGCCATGAGCGTAGATATTCTGCTTGGTTTTGCCGGCTTGGCTTCGCTCGGGCAAGCGGCCTACCTCAGCGTCGGTGCCTATCTGACGGCGATCCTCGCCGCCAAATATCAATTCGGCCTGGGTTGGGACTTTTGGCTGGTAGTCCTATTCGCCGTGCTTTTGGGTGCGGCGACTGCTGCTTTTTTCGGACTATTTGCTGTCCGCGCCACCGGCGTCTATTTCCTGATGATTACGCTCGCGCTCGGCCAATGCGTTTGGGGACTGGCTTATCGCTGGAACTCGCTCACCAATGGCGACAATGGCATCAATCTGACCAGCCGGCCGAATTTCGGACTGGATCTGGCGAATGAGCGCACCTTCTTTTTTCTGGTCTTTGCCTTCTTCAGCGTCACTTTGCTGATGCTGTACGTGCTGGTGCGATCGCCGTTCGGCCGCAGCCTTGAGGGCATACGCGAACGCGAGTTGCGCATGCAGATTCTGGGTTACAATACGTGGCTGCACAAATATATCGCCTTTGTCATCGCCGGCGCGGTCGGTGGGTTGTCCGGCGTCCTATGGGCGCATACCAATGGCTTGGTGAGTCCAGACACCGTCGTGCTGACGACCTCAGTGGACGCGCTGCTGATGGTGGTCCTTGGCGGTGCCGGCACGCTGGTTGGGGGCGCTATCGGTTCGGCGATCGTGTTCGGTCTGCGCGAGTATCTGAGCACGCTGGTTCCATGGTGGCAGTATGTGCTAGGCGGCGTATACGTGCTGACGATCCTGTATATGCCGATGGGCTTGATGGGACTTCCGGCGCGGATCCGCCAGTGGCGCGGCGCACGATCGAGATCGGCGAACGGGCAAAGTCTGATGCCTGCCCAGTCTTGAAACGAATGGAATTAAACACAGAGGGAGTGAAACCCATGATGAGCAAATTCGCGATGCGAGTCGGCTTCATACTGATGAGTGCCTGTGTTGCCGTGGCTGCGGGACTTACGCCGGCGGCGGCGCAAGAGAACCTGCGGATCGGCTTGCTTTCACCGATGACCGGTTTCCTGTCACAGACCGGACAGGACATGACGCACGGCTTCCAGCTCTATCTCGAGGAGCACCATGGGATGCTGGGCGGCGCGAAAGTCGACCTGATTGTCGAAGACACTCAGGGCAAGCCTGACACGGCGGTGACCAAGGCCAAGAAGCTTGCGCTTCAGGATCATGTGGACATGTTCATCGGTGGCGTGCTCGCGTCGACCGGTTACGCATTGGCTCCGGTGAGTACCGAACAGAAGACGGTTTACATCTCGTCCGTTGCCGCTGCCGACGATTTGACCCAGCGGCAGCTCGACAAATATCCGTATTTCATCCGTACCACCTGGACGAGCTCATTGCCCAATCATCCGCTCGGCCAGTGGGCCTGCGAACAGGGCTACAAGAAAGTCGTGGCCATCGCAGCCGATTATGCGTTCGGTTATGAATCGGTCGGCGGCTTCCAGAAGGCGTTCGAGGATTGCGGTGGCAAGGTCATCCAAAAAATCTGGCCGCCTCTCGGCAATAAGGACTTCGGACCGTTCATTCCGACCATCAAGAGCGATGCCGATGTCATCTACTCGCTGATGGTCGGTCCGATGGCGCCACAATTCCCCAAGCAATTGCGCGAGGCTGGCGTGAAATTGCCGATCATCGCTGGCGGCACAAGCTATGACGACTACAACGTCGCGTTTGATAGTGACGTGGTGGTGGGCGACGTCTCGGCGTTGATGTACAGCGCCGCGCTGCAAACGCCGAAAAACGGAGCGTTTGTGAAGTCGTTCCGCGCCAAATATAACGCCGTCCCGGGTTACTATGCGGAAGCGAACTACACGACCGCGCAAATGGTGGATGAGGCGATAGCAAAGAGCGGCGGCAAGTTTCCTGGTCCAGAGCAATTCATCAAGAACATGTTGGGCCTGAAGATCGATGCCGCACGCGGCCCGGTCTCGTTCGACGATATGCGCAATCCGGTCGAAAACGTCTATATCCGCAAGGTCGAGAAGACGACGCTCTTCGGGGACGCGAAGCCAGAGCTTTGGAACGTGGTCATCAAGACTTATCCGAACGTCAGCCAGTTCTGGACGTATGGGAAAGACGCATTCCTCAAGCAACCGGTCTATAACCGCGACTTCCCGCCCTGCAAATATTGCGAATAGGCGCGCTTGCTTGCTCTCGCCTGCAAGGGACGCAGACGGCCAGAGCGCCGGAGCTAACGAAAGAACTCCGGCGCTCTTTGAAATGGGTAGCGCGTGAGCCAGGACGGCCCAACGAACGGTTCGCAACCGGTGCTCGAGCTGAAGGACCTGTCAAAGGCCTTCGGCGGGCTTCGCGCCGTGCGCGGCGTGTCACTCAAGATCATGCCCGGCGAACGCAAAGCCGTCATTGGGCCGAATGGCGCCGGCAAGACGACGCTGTTCAATCTCATCACCGGAATCTTCCCGGCAACGTCGGGGCAAGTGTTGTTGTTTGGTCAGGACGTTACATCTTGGCCGAGTTACCGGCGCACGGCTCTTGGCATGGCGCGGACGTTCCAGGTTACGAGCCTTTTTCCGAGGCTCACGGTGCTCGACAACGTCTTGCTGGCGATCAAGGGCCGGCAAGCCTCGAAATTCGTGATGTGGCGGCCTCTGTCCTCCTACCGCGATGCCTACGACAAGGCGCATGGCCTTTTGGAGCGCGCCGCGTTCCTCGACCGCAAAGACACTGAGGTGCGCTATCTCTCACACGGTGAGCAGCGCCAGCTCGAAATCGTGCTCGGGCTTGCTGGCGATCCCGACATTCTGTTGCTCGACGAGCCGGCAGCCGGGCTCTCGTCGGGCGAGTCCGCAGAGATGGCGCAGTTCCTGCAAAAGCTTGATCGGAGCATCGCACTCCTTCTCATCGAGCACGATATGGACATTGTTTTCGACCTCGCCGGCGACATTTCCGTTCTGCATTTCGGCGAAATACTGGAAAGCGGGCCGCCCGAGAGGATCCGTTCGAGCGCCAGGGTCCAGGAAATCTATCTGGGCACCGGGTGAGCAGCGGCCGATGCCCATACTCGACGTCCGCGACATCCACACGTATTACGGCGACGCCTATGTGTTGCAGGGACTCTCCTTGCAGCTCGAGCAGGGCCAGATTCTAGGCCTGCTCGGACGCAACGGTGTCGGCAAGACGACGCTCGTCAATTCGATCGTCGGCTTCACGCCGCCGAGGCGCGGCAAAATTTATTTCAAGGATGCCGACATTACAGGCAATTCCTCGTTCGCCATTGTGCGCAGCGGCATGGGGCTGGTGCCGCAGGGCCGCCGCGTGTTTCCGACGCTGAGCGTCGAGGATAACCTGATGGTCGCCGAGCACAGCCCTGAACGGCACGGCTGGAATCTGCAGCGGGTCTTTGCCCTATTCCCGCGGCTGCGCGAGCGCAGGCGCCAGCGCGCCAAGACCCTGTCCGGCGGCGAGCAGCAAATGCTCGCCATCGGCCGTGGCCTGATGACCAACCCCGATTGCCTGATCATGGACGAACCGTCGGAAGGGCTGGCGCCGATCATCATCCAAGGCCTCTGGGAAGCGATCGCCAAACTCAAGCAGGAGGGGCTTTCGATCTTGCTCGTCGAGCAGAACGCGGCGCTGGCGCTCAAGCTCGTAGATTTCGTCCACGTGATGAGCAAGGGCCGTGTGGTCTACTCGGGCTTGCCGCGAGAGTTGTGGGAGAACCACGATGTCAAATCGCGGTTCCTTGGCATTTGAGCGGCTATAGTGCGAGTCACGTGAGCACGCGGGTCAGATGCAATGCAGCTACCAACGCCGCTGTCGACAATAGGACAGACGCAAGAATGTAAGCGAGAGAGGCCAACACCTGACCGCGCTCGATCAGATACCAAACGTCAAGTGCGAACGTCGAAAACGTTGTATACCCGCCGCAAATTCCCACGATGAGGAATGCCCTCGCGGGCGGTGTTACGCTCCACTTCGTGGCGAATAGGGCGGCAAAAATGCCGATAAGAAACGAGCCGCTGACATTGATGATCAGCGTGCCCCACGGGAAATCTGTGCCAAATAATCTTCCTGACTCGATGCCTATGAGGTAGCGGACGACCGATCCTAAAGCGCCGCCGATTGCCACAGCCAGGATCAACTGGGGTTGCATGAGCTAAGCTCCTCCGTTGCGCTAAGGCGCAGTAGGAGTCATCAGCCACCGTGGCGGTTATCGGGGAACCCCATCCCCATCGAGTTTCGAACCTTATATGAAGTGAGTCTGTTGCCCGTCAACTGATATCCGGCATGAGCACCGTTCCGGTCGGGGCCTATTTCACATCGGGATAGAGTCCGGAGGCTTTCACCACGGCGCGGCCCTCGGCGCGATCGGCCGGCAGCTCTTTGGCGAACTGCTCCGCGGATTCCATGACCGGGGTCAGACCGCGGCTGATCAGGAATTTTTGCTGAAAATCCGGCTTCGATTCGACCGCGACGATCGCCTGGTTGAGCTTGTCGATGATCGGCTGCGGCGTGCCGGCCGGCGCAAAAATGCCGAAGAAGGTCGCGGCGATGTGCTCGGTGTAACCGACCTCCTTGAACGTCGGAATGTCGGGCGCTAGCGGCGAGCGCGCCTCGCCGTCGATGGCAAGGCCGACCACTTTGCCGTCGCGGATGAACGATACCAGATTACCTATGCCGAAAATCGCGATCTGGGTGGTGCCGTTGAGCATGCTGGTGACCGCATCGCCGCCACCCTTGAACGGCACGCGCACGATGTCGGTTCCGTTCTTCTTGTTGAATTCCTCCATGAAGGCGACCTTCGACAGCGAGGGCGCCATGTAGTTGAAGGTCTTCGGCTTCGACTTCACCAGTGTCGCAAGCTCGGGAAATGTTTTGACGCCGAGCGAAGCGTTCACCGCGAAGACCTGCGTGAGATAGTACGGCCGGGCCACTGGTGCCAACGCCTTTGACGGATCGAAATCGGACGGGTAGATCACCGGATTGATGACGATCGTTTCACCGGGAAGGATGCAGATCGTATAGCCGTCCGGCGCGGCGTCGGCGCAGGCTTTGGCGCCGATCGTGCCTTCGGCGCCGGTGCGATCCTCCACCACGATCGACGTGCCGAGCGCTGGACCGAGCTGATCGCCGAGCGCGCGCATAAACAGATCGCTCAGACCGCCGGGACCTTGCGATGCGATCGCTTTGATCGGCCGGGTCGGGTAGTTCTGCGCACCGGCCGGCAACGGCAGTGCGATGAGCACAAGCAGCGCGACAATTCGATACCAGCGGTGCATCGCGATTCCTTCCTGGTGATTTCTCGCGTGTTATGCTGTTGGCGACGAGAATGCCCCGGTCGGGTCGCTACGAACATACGGCTTAAGCGCGCAGGCGTCACTCGTAGTGGGCGGCCGCAAGGAGGCTATGGGTGTTGAGCCATCCGATGAACGTGGAAAAAGGCGTCACGGTAATAATGCGCGATGGCGTTCGCATTTCGCTTTGCGTCTATCGGCCCGACGCGGCGGGCCGCTTTCCAACACTGTTTGCGGCCTCGCCCTACCAATACGAGATGGACGAAGTGCCGGCCTATCCGCTGTTTCTGTGGCGCGAGACCGGGCCGGTCGAATGGTATGTCAGTCAGGGCTACGCCTATGTGCACGCTGACGTGCGCGGCTCCGGCAGGTCCGACGGCGATTTCGAATTCATGGGACTTAACGAGCAGCAGGATTATGTCGAACTGATCGCCTGGATCGTCCAGCAGCCTTGGTGCAACGGCCGTGTCGGCGGTATCGGGCAATCCTACTACGCGATGGCGCAGTGGCTGATGGCGACCTATAACCCGCCGGGCCTCGCCTGCATCGCGCCTTACGATGGCCTCGTCGACCAGTATCGCGGCTCGAACTACCACGGCGGCATCTACTGCTCTTATCGCTCCGTCTGGTACACGTCGCTGCGCGCCGACAATCAGCACCGCCTCGCGGGCCAGCACGGGCGGCCGCCGATAAAATTCGACCTGGTCGGCGAGATCATCAATCATTCGCTCGACGACGAATTCTGGCGCGTACGCTCGCCCTACTGGCGGCTCGGCAAAATCAAGTGTCCGGTGTTGTCCATCGGACATTGGGGCAAGATGGGGCTGCATCTGCGCGGCAATATCCTTGGCTACGAGGAGGTGAAGGCGCCGAAGAAACTTGTGATCACCGGTGCGCGCAATACGTTCGAAGCGCACCGCATGTTCGACCAGATCGAATTCCACCAGAAGGAACTGCTGCCATTCTACGATCTGCATCTCAAGGGCGCCAACAACGGTTTCATGGACGCCGAACCGGTGAAGCTCTTCATCCGCGGCGCCAATCTTTGGCGTGCGCAGGAGGAATGGCCGCCGAAGCGTGTGGCGCTTGTCAACTACTATCTCCGCAAGGGGCCTTCCGGCAGCGTGACTTCACTCAATGATGGCGGCATGTCCGTCGAGAAGCCGGCAGCGGACGAAGCGCCGACGAGCTACACCTATCCGGACTGGGAATGGGTCAATGGCGTTGCGGTCATTGAGCCGGACGGGCGCGTGGACCCCGTGCGGCGCGTGCTCACCTTCGTGAGTGCGCCACTGAAAGCTGATCTCGAAATAATCGGGCCTATTGTGTTAAAGCTTTTTGCGTCATCGACCGCGATCGACACTCAGTTCATCGTCAAGTTGACCGACCAGCACCCGCAAGACTCTGCCGCGCGCGCCAAAGGCGAGCAGCCGGCCTACACGCCGGTGTCGAAGGGCTGGCTCAAGGCTTCCCACCGGGAGAAAGATACGGTCCGTTCGACGCCACTGCGGCCGTTCTACACGCACACCAACCCGCAGCCGCTGACGCCCGGCCAAATCTATGAGTTCGACGTCGAGGTGCTGCCCATCGCCTACGTATTCAAGAAGAGCCATCGCATCCGGCTCGAACTTGCCAACGGCGACTCACCCGCGACTGACGGCGTGTTCTCTCATCCGTATCATCCATCGCTGATGGGTACCGACACGATCCATCACGATGGAGCGTATGCTTCGCGTCTCATCCTGCCCGCGACCGAAGCAGCGTGAAGAAGCGCTCCGGTAGTCAGAGACGTTTGCTATTTAGCGGCCCGCATGGCCCTCTCCCCTCGCGGGAGAGGGCAGCTCAGAGATCCAACAACAAGAGTGGGTGAGGGGCCGAGGCTGACTAGGCCCTTGCATACTGGCCGCGGTTGAAGAAGCGATCCTTCTGATCGTCGGTCGCGGTCTCGCGGTTCGACTTGATGGCGCCGACCTTGGCAAGGGCGGCCTTCACAGCGGGACGCTCGTCGATCGCCTTAAACCAGCGTGCGAGGTTCGGGTTGTCATCCCACTTCACCCCCTGAACGTCGTGATTGCGTGTCCATGGGAAGGTGGCGATGTCGGCAATCGAGTATTCGTCACCGGCGAGATAGGGCACCTTGGCAAGGCGTTTTTCCATCACGTCGTAGAGCCGCTTCACTTCGGTCTGATGGCGCGACATCGAGTATGAGTGGTCCTTGTCCTTCGGCGCGAACATCTTGAAGTGAGTGAACTGGCCGAAATTGGGCCCGACGCCCGTTGTCTGAAAGAACAACCATTGCAGCACGTCGTATTTCTTCGCCATGTCCTTGGGCAGGAATTTGCCGGATTTCTCGGCCAGGTACAGAAGGATCGCGCCGGACTCGACGACCGTGTAGGGTTTGCCGCCTGGACCTTCGTGGTCGACGATCGCGGGAATCTTCGAGTTCGGATTGATCTTGATGAAATCGGGATTGTATTGCTCGCCCTTCCACACGTCGACGAAGTGCTCCTTGTACGGAAGCTTCGTCTCCTCGAGCATGATGTAGATCTTCTGCACGTTCGGGCTGGTCAACGCATAAAGGTCGATCACGGCAATCCTCCTTGTCATCGTTTAAGCGGGGGAACGGGAAACTATCGAGCGGCAACGGCTCCGGCAAGGCTCATGGGGACCAGCGACGGCGCAGCGTGCTCTTGTGTGCCATAACCGATGCCGCGTAGGTTCGCCGGAACGCGCCTACTGGCCATGCTTGGAGCGTGAAGGGAGAAAGAAATGCCGTGTCGAATTTGGCGATGGTTCGCCGTCCTCTTGGTCTGCGCCATCATTGCCGGCTCTGGCGCGGCGCGCGCCGATGACTATCCGAACCATAGCGTCAGGTGGCTTGTTGGCTATCCGCCCGGTGGATCGACCGACATCTGCGCGCGATTGATCGGACAATATCTCTCCGAGCATCTCGGCCAGCAATTCGTCATCGAGAATAAACCGGGCGCGGGCAATAATCTCGCCACTGAACTCGCCGCTCATTCGCCGCCGGACGGCTACACCGTGTTCCTGGTCAACCCCGCGAACACCATCAACGCATCGCTCTATAAAAACCTGTCGTTCAATTTCATCCATGACATGGCGCCGGTTGCTGGCTTCATTCGCGTACCAAACGTGATGGAAGTAAACCCAGCGGTGCCGGCCAAAACGGTCGCCGAGTTTATCGCCTACGCCAAGGCCAACCCAGGCAAGATCAATATGGCGTCGTCCGGGGTCGGCACATCGGTGCATCTGTCGGGCGCATTGTTCATGTTGATGACCGGCGTCGAACTCCAACACGTGCCCTATCGCGGCGCGGCTCCCGCGCTCACCGACCTATTGGGAGGTCAGGTGCAGGTGATGTTCGACAATTTGCCGTCGTCGATCGCCCACATTCAGGCTGGTAGGCTGCGGGCGCTGGCGGTGACGACGGCGGCGCGCGCGAAGGCGATGCCGGACGTGCCGACCGTTGCCGAGACAGTGCCGGGCTACGAAGCCAGCGCCTTCTTCGGCATGGCAGTGCCGAAAGGAACACCGCGCGAGATCGTCGACAAGCTCAATCGAACCATCGTTCAGGCGCTTGCCGATCCGGCCACGCAGGCAAAGCTCGCCGAACTCGGCGGCACCAACATTGCCGGCACGCCGGAGGATTTCGGCAAGATCATCGTCGAGGAAACCGACAAGTGGGCCAAGGTGGTAAAAGCCACCGGCGCCACCGCGGAGTAGGGGGCGTGGCAGCGCGATCAAAAAAAACTCCGGAAGAGCTGCGCTCCTATCGCTGGCTCGGCAAGAACGATCTGCGCTCGTTCGGCCATCGCTCGCGGCTGCGCCAGTTCGGCTATGACCGCGACGATTGGGTCGGCAAGCCGGTCATCGGCATCATCAACACCTGGAGTGACATCAACGCCTGCCACGGTCATCTCCGTGCGCGGGCGGAGGACGTGAAGCGCGGCGTCTATCAGGCGGGTGGCTTTCCCATCGAACTGCCGGCGATGTCGCTCGCCGAGCCGTTCGTCAAACCATCCACCATGCTCTATCGCAACTTTCTCGCCATGGAGTGTGAGGAATTGCTGCGCAGCCATCCGATCGACGGCGCGGTGCTGATGGGCGGTTGCGACAAGACCACGCCGGGCTTGATTATGGGCGCGATCAGCATGGGAGTGCCGGCAATCTATGTGCCGGCGGGCCCCATGCTGCGTGGCAACTGGCGCGGCAACACGCTCGGCTCCGGCTCCGATGCTTGGAAATACTGGGACGAGAAGCGCGCCGGCCGGATCGGCGATGACGAGTGGAACGAGATCGAGGGCGGGATTTCGCGCTCGTTCGGCACCTGCATGGTCATGGGCACGGCCGCCACGATGATGGCGATCACCGAAGCGCTGGGTTTTGCGCTGCCTGGCTCATCATCGATCCCGGCGCCCGACGCCAATCATCCGCGCATGTGTGCAGCGGCCGGCCGCCGCGCCGTCGAGATGGTGTGGGAGGATTTGACGCCGGACAAAATCCTTACAGCGGCTGCTTTCGACAACGCCATCCGCGTGCATATGGCGCTAGGCGGTTCGACCAACGCCATCATCCATGTCATCGCGCTCGGGCGCCGCGCCGGCGTTGCGCTCGACATGGCCCGCTTCGATGCCATATCGCGTGAGGTACCAGTCATCGCCAACATCACGCCGTCCGGTAAATATCTGATGGAGGATTTTTTTTACGCCGGCGGGTTGCGCGCCCTAATGGCACGGATGAAAGACCTGCTCGATCTGTCCTGCATCACGGTCAACGGCCGCACTGTCGGAGAAAATATTTCGGGCGCCGGGGTGCACCTGCCGGACGTGATTCATTCGCTTTCCGCGCCGCTCTATCCCGAGGGCGCGACGGCCGTGCTCACCGGCAATCTAGCGCCGCGCGGCTGCGTGATGAAACCTGCGGCGGCGGACAAGCGTTTCTTGCATCATCGCGGCAAGGCGCTTGCGTTTGAGAATTACGACCACATGGCGCGCGAGGTCGATCGCGACGACCTCGACGTGACGCCCGACCATGTGTTGGTGCTCAAGAATGGCGGTCCCAAGGGCGGGCCCGGCATGCCCGAATGGGGCCAACTGCCGATACCAAAGAAACTGCTGAAAGCCGGGGTACGCGACATGCTTCGCATCTCAGACGCGCGCATGAGTGGCACGAGCTACGGCGCCTGTATCCTGCACGTGGCGCCGGAGAGCTTCGTCGGCGGTCCGCTTGCGTTCGTGCAGACCGGCGACGAGATCGAAGTTGATGTTGATGCGCGTCGCATTCATCTGCATGTTGCAGACGACGAGCTTGCCCGTCGTCGTGCCGGCTGGAAAGCGCCGCCGCCAAAGTATCCGCGCGGCTACGGCGCCATGTTCTCGCAGCACATCGGCCAGGCCGACGAAGGCTGCGATTTCGATTTTCTCCAAGGCCAAGCGCACATCGAAGAGCCGGAGATTCATTAGCGTAGAGCGCCACCCTGATGTGCGAGCGTAGCGAGCTTCGAAGGGCGCCGGCGGCTTGCACCCTTCGAGGCCCGTGCTGCGCGTGGGCACCTCAGGATGACGAAGGCAATACCACCGCGCGGCACTCGCCAAAGCCGATGCGAACATGGCCGGGCTTTGCGCAGAAGCCGCGGAAGATGATTTCGTCGTTGTCTTCGATAAAACCGCGCTGCTCGCCGCCTGGCAGTGCGATCGGTTCGCGGCCGCGCGCGGTCAGTTCGAGCAAACTGCCCCAGCTGGATTTATTTGGCCCCGAAACGGTGCCCGATCCGAACAGGTCGCCGATAGAAAGATTGCAGCCGTTGCTCGTATGATGCGTAACCATCTGTGCCACGGTCCAATACATCAGCGCGAATGACGTTTGCGTCACGCGATGAGGCGCAGTCCCAGCGCGCCGCATGGTCTCGGTCGCCACGTAGGCCTCAAGCGTAATGTCGAGGCCGCCGTTGGCGCGGTCGTCCGCGTCGTCGAGGTGGGGCAGGGGAGCGGGATCGCCCTGCGGCCTCGTAAACGCCGCCATGCGAAATGGCGCCAGTGCCTCCGCGGTCACGACCCACGGTGAGACGCTGGTGGCGAAGTTCTTTCCCAAAAACGGGCCGAGCGGTTGATACTCCCACGCCTGCACGTCGCGCGCCGACCAGTCGTTGAGCAAGCAGAAGCCGAAAATATGCTCCGCCGCTTTGTTGACGGGCACTGGCTCGCCGAGTTCGGACGGCGCGCCGATATACATGCCGAGTTCAAGCTCGAAATCGAGATTGCGCGATGGACCGTAGGTCGGCGCTGGGTCGTTCGGGCCTTTGCGCTGGCCGCGTGGTCGCTTGAACGGCACGCCGCTCGGAATGATCGACGAAGTCCGGCTGTGATAGGCCACGGGCACATATTTGTAGTTCGGCATCAGCGGACTGTCGGGCCGGAACATGCGCCCCGCATTGGTGGCGTGGAAGATCGAGGCGAAGAAATCGGTGAAGTCTCCGATGACTGCCGGCAGGCCGATTTCCGCCTGCGCCATGGGCGTGAGATTTTGGCGCAGGCTCTTGTCGCCCCCCTCGGCGCTCAAGGCGCGCGACAGCGCAAGGCGAAGGGCCGACCAGGCTTGGGGTCCGAGCGCCATAAGGTGGTTGAGCCGTGGCGCCGCGCAGACTCGCGCCGCCTCAGCGGCGATGCCATCGAACGAAAGGCCTGCGGCCGCTACGTCAAGGATTTGGTCGCCGATTGCCACGCCGACCCGTGGCGGCAATCCCGGTCCCGGGCGGAAGACACCGAAGGGCAAATTTTGAATCGGGAAGTCGGTGCCGGGGGCGTTAGCGCTTTCGACAAAGCTTCGCCGCGCAGAATCGTGTGTTTCGTTCAAGGGGAATGGCATGTGCTTGCACCCGCGCGCTTCTGCTATGAGTCCGATATGGATAGCCAATTCATATCGCTGCGGGCAATCGCATCGTGAGCGTGATCGGCGAGCTTGCATCCTTCGTCGTTGGTGCCGCGGTCGAGGCTTTCCGAACGATCTTGCCCGAGGCACCGGCGCCGCTTGGTGGCCAGGGCGAAGTGGCGAGCCTGCTCATCGATCCGTCGTACGATAGCGCATGATCCTTCCGCGCCGTCTGCCTAGCTTTTGCGATTGACCGAATGCGGGCTTTCGCGTGAATTTCGTCGTGGCGTCGCCGCATCGGATGGGGCGCGTGGCGGAGAAGTAACATGCATTGGGCCGAACTTTTTACGAGCGGGGCTTCGCTTTTCATCGTGGCGACGGCCACAACCAAGACCATGGTCCCGCTGCGTACCCTCACCATTGCCGCCAACGTCTTTTTTGCCCTGGTATTTGCCGATCTGCACCTGTGGCTGCCGATGGCCCTCCAACTCCTTGCGCTGCCGCTGAACAGTTATCGCCTGTATCAGATGCTGGCTCTGATCAAAAATGTTCGTGCGGCGGTCGGCAGCGACACCTCCATGGAGTGGCTCAAGCCTTTCATGACTAGGCGCTCGTTCAAAGCAGGAGACATCCTGTTCACCAAAGGTGAACCTGCGGACAGAATGTTCTGCATAGTGACTGGCCGCTTTCGATTGCGCGAGCTCGGCATCGAGCTCAAGCCGGGCGAGGTCGTCGGCGAACTGGCGATGCTCGCACCGGACAATCGGCGGACCGCGACGCTGGAGTGCATCGAGTCGGGTCAGGCGTTGTCGATCACCTACGAGCAGGTCGAACAACTCTACTATCAGAACCCGACGTTCGGCTTCTATTTCCTCCGCCTCGCGACAGCGCGTTTGTTTGACAATATCTCTCGGCTGGAAGCAGACGTGGCGCGGCTAAATGCGGCCTCCGCATCGGCCCCGACGTGAGCGAACGTCATTAGTGGAGGGTCTGGTAGCCCGCAATGACGAGTTCGACGGCAATCAAAACAACTCAATCAACGCGGTTTCCTCCTCGATGGGCTTGATGGGGCGCACCAGCCGAGCATTCAGACGACTGAGTATGTCTTCCTCCTCCGCAGCCGTGAGGCCGATGAGGACGGCGACGCCATAGCGAGAAGTGTCACGAGTCCGGTCTGGCCGCATTTGAAGGTTAGCGGCGCGGTCGAAACGACCCCATCGTGTTCCAAATTAGACGTATCGATACGATCGGCCAATAACAGCGCGCGAATCCGCTTCCCACTTTCCAAAGTTGGGTCATTGGGCATTGCGGAGCTATCCGGGAACGAATGGAGGCCACCCATTGATGTCGGGATTAGAACACACGATGCAACTGTCGTTATGGATCTGATTAAGGCTCGGTTCTTGGGTCCATATACTGCTTGGCGCGTATCACAGGCGAAACATTTACACGCAAACGGACCTGATAAAGGCATGCCGTTTTGGCGACGCCTGGTCGCTCATCGAGGCTCGCCTTTGACCGTGGCGCCAAAACAGGTACTTAACCTCCGAAACGACATTGGCGCCGGTGAAACCACAATAAGAGGACCGATCATGGCCGATACACTGAAGGACGTTATCGCAGAGTTGGCGCTCGCCAACCGCATTCTTGCCAACGAGGGCGTGCTCGACGCGTTCGGCCATGTCAGCGTGCGCCATCCCCGCGATCCGAAGCGTTATCTGTTGTCGCGTTCGCGCTCGCCGCTCCTGATCGAACCGGACGACATACTGGAATACAGCCTCGATTCAGCTCCGGTAAAACCCCCAAAGGTGCATCTTTACGCCGAGCGCGTCATCCATGGCTGTATCTATCAGGCGCGCGCCGATGTCATGGCGGTCTGTCATCACCACGCGCCCGCTGTGATGCCGTTTGCCATCGCCGGCGTGCCGATCGTTCCGGTCTTTCACCTCGGCGCTGCCATGGGCGAGGAGATGCCGTTCTGGGATCAACACGACGAATTCGGCGATACCAATCTTCTGGTGGTGAAGCCGGCGGAGGGCCGCTCGCTCGCACGTGCGTTGGGTACTCATTCGGCAGTGCTGATGAATCGCCACGGTGCCACCGTGGTCGCCGGCGGACTGAAGGAACTCGTGTCGCGCTCCATATTTATGTGTCAGAATGCTGAATATCAGCTCCGGGCGAAGACACTCTCTACTTCGGCGCCATTGCATCGCGGTGAAATTAAGCTCGCGGGCGCGCTGAGCTTGATGCCTACCGTCGTGACGCGGACCTGGGAGTATTGGAGTGCCCGCGTTGCGGCGCACGGCGACGCACCCTCACGACGGCGAACCAACGGCAAAGCTGCGCGAACCGCGCAACGTCCCCGCCGGAAGGGCAAGGCAAAAGCTTAAGCCGTGATGTCCGGGCGCTATTTGCCTTTGCACTCGCCCATGCGAAGGATCTTAACGCCCCGCTCCTTGGCGAAGCACGGATTCGTCCAGTCGGTATGTTTGAAACCATCTTTCTCGACGACACAGTATTTTGCCAAGAACTGTGGACAGATCGCGGCTGAGGCCCGATTGCCTGCCGGAACAAGGGTCGCAACGACGGTAAGGCAGATCAATAGAGTGAATGATGAGATTGTTTTCAGAACCAGCATTTGAGCCCCGTGTGATCCGGTGAGCGGAAGGCAGCACGAGATCGTAGCAACAAAGAAGGTAACCCGTCACGATTAGGTGTCGTTCGGCCTGTGGATGAGTGCTGCCTTGATGGGAGCTTAGTGGCGGTCACGCGCTGCCGCGCTGATCGCGCTCAAGATCGCTGCTCGGCCCTGCGGTAGCGATGTGCGGACGGATTGTTGCTTGCCGATCTGTCCCATTTCGCGCTGGCGTTTGACCGTCGCCATGGTCATCAGCGGCTCGACGCCGAGTTCGCGCAGCGTGCCGGCGACTTCTTCCATTTCGGCGGCGCGACGTTCGCCGTGGGACGCCATGCGTTCGAGGTTGTAGGGGACGACCTTCGTCCAATCGAGACCGGGATAATTATTTTTCATCGAGACCGCGACTTCGTCGATGACGCCGGCGCGCGACGCGGCCAGAAAACATTCCAGCGTCAGCGCCTCGATGCCCTTGACCATGACGCTGCGCACCATCTTGATCGCGGCGGCCGCGCCGATTTCGGCGCTGGCAACGCTCACGCGCATGCCGAGCGCCGAGAGTGCAGGAACGACAGCTTCGGCATGCGGGCCCGCGAGCAGCATGGGCGTTTGATGTCGTGCTGGGTGGATAGGCGCTAGCACGGCGACATCGACATAGCGCGCGGCGCCGCCAAGGAGTTTCGCCGTCTCCTGCTTGCGGCTAGGCGAGACGGAGTTGATATCGAGAAAATAGGGCTGGCCGGCAAGATGCGCATTGACCGATTGCGCCACGTCCACGCTTGAGGCTGCCGTGACGGCTGAAATGATCATGTCCGCACCACGCGCTGCTTCGGCCGCCGATCCGGCGCGGCCCACGCCGATAGTTTCAGCGGCCTGCCGCAACTTTTCGCCGTCGCTCCGTGGAAACAAGATGTCCCAGGCCGACATCGTCTCCAAGCCCGCCTCGCGCAGCCCGGAAGCGATGGCCTGACCGGCCTCGCCGAAACCAATGAAACTGATGGTGGGCTTGCCGTTCGGCATAGCGATGATCCCTTCGACAGTCGTCAGAGAGTCAATGATGGCAGGTTCGGTGCGCGGTTTGCAACGGCGGGAGCGGCCGATAGGATAGCCGCCAACGCGGCAAAGGAGCGTAGAGGGAGGAGCACGACATGACGCGCGTCGTCAATCGGGCCATGCGCCGCCACCGCTTCATTAAATGTCTCGCCGCGAGTCCGCTGTTCGCCGGCACTGCCCTCTCGGCCCTGGCCGAAGAAACGCTTCCCGAGTGGCCGCCTGATCCGTATGTGTGGGCCCCGCGCGACTACGAGCACTTGATTTCGGATCCAAACACGCCTGATGCAAATGGACATGAAACAAATCTCAGCCCGTGATCGTCTTGAACAGGCCCTCGCGCGCATCGCTGACCCGAAGGGGGAAGGGGTACGCACCTGCCTGACCGTGTATGAGGAGGCTGCCCGTGCCGCCGCCGATGCGGCGGACGCCCGCTCACGTGTCGGTATCTCGCTTGGGCCGCTCGATGGCACGATCGTGAGCATCAAGGATTTGTTTGATGTGGTCGGCGAGCCGACCCGCGTCGGCTCGAAAATTCTGGCTGAGGAAGCGGAGCCCGCGGCCGCCGACGCCGCAATCGTGCGGCGATTGCGTGCCGGCGGTGCAGTCATCGTTGCCAAGACCAACATGACCGAGTTTGCCTTCTCGGGTATTGGCGCCAATCCGCATTTCGGCACGCCTGGAAATCCATGGGACCGCGTCCGTGTGCCGGGCGGATCATCGGCCGGCGCGCCGGTCGCCGTCGCCGACGGCATGTGCGAGATTTCCGTCGGCACCGACACGGGCGGCTCGGTACGGATTCCAGCGTCGTTGTGCGGCCTGGTTGGCTTCAAGCCGAGCCGGCAACGGGTTCCGACCGAAGGCGCATTTCCGCTGAGCTACTCGCTCGATTCCATAGGGCCGATCGCACGCACCGTTGCCGATTGCGCCAAGGCCGACGCGGTCATGGCCGGAGTGGATTTCTCTTCGTTGAAGCCGGCCACACTTGCCGGATTGCGCTTCGGCGTTGCCGAGGGGTTGCCCCTGGACCGGCTGGACAACGCGGTCACCGCAGCGTTCGGCGCAGCGATCAAGCGCCTTGACGGCGCTGGCGTGCGCATCTCGCACGAGTCCCTGTCCATGTTCGACGGCATGTCCGAGGTCAACGCCAAGGGCGGTATCTCCCCCGCCGAGGCCTGTGCCATTCATCGCGACCGGCTGCGCCGCCGTGCCAAGGACATCGATCCCAATGTGCTGGCGCGCATTGAACGCGGCTGCGCGGTCTCGGCCGCCGACTATGTCGATATGGTGCGTGAGCGCGACCGGCTCGTCTGCGCCATGGATGCGCGGCTCGCAGGGCTCGATGTGCTGTTAATGCCGACCACGTCGATCGTCGCGCCCACCATCGCCGAGGTGACGGATGCGAAAGTCTTCGCGGCACGCAACGCAGCGCTGCTGCGCAATACCGCGATAATCAATTTCTTCGACCTGTGCGCTGTCTCGCTGCCGCTCCCGGTGGCTCCGTCGCTGCCGGTCGGCCTGATGCTGATCGCCCGCAACGGCCATGACCATCGGCTGTTGCACATTGCTGCGGCAACTGAACACCTGTTTGCGGCGTGATCTCCGCTTGCCCTGGAACCAGCAGTTTCCTAGCATTTCACCAAACCTGGGAGGAGAATCATGACTTTTACTCGCACAAATCCTAATCGGCGCCACGTGCTTGCCGGGGCCGCGGCTACTGCAACGGTCCTCGCCGCACCGGCCATCGTTCGCGCTCAGGGCGGGCCGCTCAAGGTCGGCGTCATATTGCCGCGATCAGGCTTCGAAGCCGGTATCGGCCAGGATTGCCAGCGCGCAGTCGATATTGCGCCGGCAATTCTAAAATCGCTCGGCTTGCCCGAACTCGCGATCATGAACGGGGACACCGAGTCGAGCGTCGACACGGCCCGTGAGCATGCGGAAAAGCTTGTCAACGACGGTGCGCAGCTTCTGATCGGTGCCTTCGATTCGGGCCAGACCACCGCGGTCGCTCAAGTCGCCGAACAGAAGGGCATTCCGCTGGTCATCAATGTTGGCAGTGCACCGGAGATCACGGAGCAAGGTTACAAGTTCGTGGTCAGAAACTTCCCGACGGTGCCGATGCTGCTCAACGATGAACTCGCGGAGCAAATGGACGTCTTCGGCATTGCGGGCGTTGCGCCAAAGACCGCCGTGTTCATGCATGTCAATGATTTGTTCGGCACTGGAATGTCGAAAGGCATTCGTGGGTTGATGCCGAAATACAAGGTGCCATACACGATCGTCGACGAAATCTCCTACGATCCGGCGGCGCGCGACCTTTCCGTCGAAGTGACAAAAGCGAAGGCGGCAAATGCCGAAATCATGCTGGTGGTCGGGCGTCTGAATGACGCGATGCTGCTCACGCGTGAAATGGTCAAGCAGCGCTGGACGCCGCCGGCGATCCTGAGCATGGGGCCGGGATGGTACGAGAACCAATACAGCAAGACGCTGGGCAAACTGGCGGATGGCCCGATCAGCTTGGTGCCGTGGTACGATCCGAACAAAAAGCTGACCACAACTCTCCTGGCCGAATTTGCCAAGACTTTTCCCGATCTCAACATGAACACCAATCACGTGTACACGTTCGAGGCGTTGTTGATCGCCGCGGACGCTTACAAGCGCGCGGGTTCGGCCGACCCCAAGGCACTGGCCGATGCGTTGCACGCGACCAACATCACCGACAATGTGAGCATCGGACCCGGCATCAAATTCGACGCCAAGGGCCAGAACGTTGGGTTGAGATGCGGCGCTGTCCAAAACCGCGACGGCAAGCAGGTGACGGTCGCGCCGAAAGAGGCGGCCAATGCCAAGCTGGAATGGCCGATAAAGCCGTACCAGGATCGCGCGTGAAGTTTCGCAGGTGCCGCGGCGCCAGATTTGTGCTGTCATCCCGAGGGCCCACGCCTAGCGCGAGCCTCGGGGATTGATCGAAAGCGGATGGGCTGGCGCCCCTCGGGGCTGGTCGCGGGACGCTCATTGCGCAACGCCTGATGGGGGACCCCTTGGGCTCGTACCTCAGGGGGACGGATGACGCTGGATGTCTATCTCAATGTCGCCGTTGCGGGGGTTCTCACCGGCCTCGTCTACGGCCTCATGGCGCTTGGACTTTCCGTCATTTTCGGCGTTGTCCGCGTGGTCAATTTCGCCCATGGCGAAATGATGTCGATCGCGATGTACATCGCGGTGGTTCTGTTCTCCAGCCTTCACCTTGATCCGCTCGTCATGTTGGCGCCAATCGCGGCGGTCATGTTCGCGTTCGGCTACGCTTTGCAGGCGGGCTTGATCAATCCTTTCATCACCCGGCCGGAGCACAGCCAATTCCTGCTCGTCGTGGCGGTCGCGATCATCATCGTCAACACGCTTCTGATAATTTTCGGGCCAGACGCCAGGACCATACAGACGGCCTACGCGTATGACAGCTTCCAGTTGGGTCGTCTGATTGTCGACGCCTCCAAGCTTTATGCCGCGGTGGCGGCGATCCTTTTTGCCGCGCTGCTGTTCGTCTTCTTCCGCTTCAGCCTGCTCGGCAAGGCAATCCGCGCTTGCGCCGACAATTACACCGGGGCGCTCGTCGTCGGCCTCAACGTCAGACATCTCTATGCCCTGACCTTCGCCTTGGGCGCCGCTTGCGTTGGCGCTGCCGGCGTAATGATGACGCTGATCATCGACGTCACGCCGCTCGTCGGGCCGGCATACACGTTGCTCGCTTTCGTCATCGTCATCACCGGCGGGCTCGGCTCGATGTCCGGCGCCCTCGTCGGCGGCGTCCTGATCGGGCTCACTGAGGCCTTCGCCGGATTGCTGTTCACCCCGTCGGCGAAGAGCATGTTTGCCTTCGGCATCCTCGTGCTCGTGCTGCTGTTCCGGCCGCAGGGAATCCTTGGGAAAAGGGTCACCTGATGCCCGACATAGTGGCACGCCTCGCCGACGACCTGTCGCTGCGGTCGACGCTCCTTCTTGCGGCGTTCGCAGTGGCGCTCGTGGCCGCGCCGTGGTTTGTCAACGATTATCTGCTGACCGTCCTCATCGTCATTTTGTATTTTGCTTATACCGGCCAGGCCTGGAACATCATGATGGGCTTCGCCGGCCAGCTTTCGCTCGGCCACGCCATCTACGTTGGACTCGGCGCTTACGTGGCGGCGGTGTTGTTCACGCGTTACGGCATCGGCCCGTGGATCGGACTTCTTGCAGCGATTCCGGTTGCCGCAGCATGCGGCGCGATCATTGGGTTTCTGGCATTCCGATTCGGAGTCGCCGGAGTCTATTTCGCCATCTTGACTATCGCGTTTGCCGAGTTTGCACGCATCGGATTTGACCATCTCGATTTCGTTGATGCGTCCGCCGGCCTGTTCCTTCCCGTCGCCCAATATGCCCACAACGACCTTTGGCGGCTGCGCGGCAGTCCAACCATGTTCTATTACGTGATGCTCACTGCGACGGTGCTGGCGCTGGTCCTTTGCCGCCTTCTTCTGCGTTGCCGGATGGGCTATTTCTGGCTGGCCATTCGTGAAGATGAGCAGGCCGCGCGCGCCACTGGCATCGATACTTTCAGGTACAAGATGTACGCGGTGGTGATTTCCGCTGCCGTGACGTCCTTCGCCGGCGTGTTCTACGCGTTCTTCTACAACAACCTTTACCCGGAAAACGTCTTCAGCATTTCCCGCTCGATCGAGATGATTCTTGGGCCGGTAATTGGGGGCGTCGGCACGCTATTCGGTCCGATTCTCGGTGCGTTCGTACTCACCGGTCTTGCGGAATCTGTCACTTCTGCCATGGGTGCATTCGGATTCGATTTGCCCGGGGCGAAGCAGGTCTTTTACGGCGTCTGCCTGTTGCTCGTTGTCGTGGCGCTGCCGGAAGGCGTATGGCCGCCGCTGGCGCGTCTGCTTGGGATTACGAGAGTTCGGCTATGACGGGGCTGCTTTCGGTTGGGCGCGTCAGCAAGCGATTTCGCGGTCTTGTCGCCGTCGACAACGTCAGCTTTGACGTTCTCGAGGGAACCATCTTCGCCGTGATCGGACCGAATGGCGCCGGGAAGACCACGCTGTTCAATTTGATCGCCGGCGGAATGGCACCGGATCAGGGCAGAATCATCTTCGATCGGGAGCCGATCCATGGCTTTTCCGCCGACGCGGTGTGCCGGCGCGGCATTGCCCGGACGTTCCAGCTGGTCCGGCCGTTCCCGGCGCTCACCGTGGAGGAGAACGTCATCGTCGGCGCGCTGATGCATCGCAGCGACGTCGACGTGGCGCGCGAGCACGCCCGGACGCTGTTGCGTCGTTTTGATCTTTTCGACCGGCGTCATCGGCCGGCATCGGCGCTGACGCTCCCCGACCGCAAGCGTCTGGAGGTCGTCCGCGCGCTCGCCACCGAACCGAAGCTTCTGCTGCTCGACGAAGTCGTCGCGGGATTACGTCCGACCGAGGTCGATCGCCTAGTCACTATCTTGAAAGATCTCAATCGCGAGACTGGGCTCAGTATCCTCATGATCGAGCACGTGATGCGGGCGGTGATGGCGCTCGCGTCCCGCGTTCTTGTGCTCGATCATGGCTCGGTGATTGCCGAGGGCACGCCGGAGACGGTGGTAAACAATCCTGCGGTCGTGCAGTCATATCTCGGCGCCGAGGGGGTGTGATGCTGCGCGTGGAAAACCTCGACGTATTCTATGGCGACGCCCAGGCGCTCGACGCGGTATCGCTCGATGTCGAACAGGGCGCGACCGTCGCCATCGTCGGCGCCAATGGTGCCGGCAAGACATCGCTGATCCGTGCCATCGCCGGCATGCTGCGTCCGCGGTCCGGGCGTATCCTGTTCGGCAAGACGGATATTGCGGGCTGGCCCAGCTTTCGTGTTTGCAACCTCGGTATTGGACAGGTTGCGGAAGGGCGGCAGATCTTCCCGACGCTTTCAGTCGCGGAGAATCTTGAAATGGGCGCTTTGTTGCCGCGTGCGCGGGACCGTCGCAGGGAGAATCGTAAGCGTGCGCTGGCGCTGTTTCCGGTTCTGGCCGAACGCGAGCGCCAAGCGGCCGGTACGCTCTCGGGCGGGGAACAGCAAATGCTGGCGATCGCGCGCTGCCTGATGGGCGCGCCGGATTTGATTATGTTCGATGAACCTTCGCTCGGCCTCGCGCCCGCCATCGCCCGTCACGTGCTCGACACGATCCGTGATCTCAACCGCGAGGGACTCACCTGTCTATTGGTCGAGCAGAACGTGGCTCTGTCGCTCAAGCTCGCAAGTCGCGCTTATGTTCTGGAAAACGGCCGTATCACGCTAACCGGCAGTGGCGCCGAGCTTCTCGCCGACGACCGGGTTCGCAGCGCCTATCTCGGGCTGTAAGGGGCGCGCCTAGCTGGAGCCGTGGCCGCGGTCCATCAAGAGACTCAGCGCCGCGACTCTCGCGCGAAGCGGCGCAAGAGGAAATGCCTGGCGCAGCCGGCTCAGCACGGCCGTAGCGCTCGGTACTTCGAACTCGGCAAGGGCTGCAGCCATCGCACGCGCCAAGTCGGCCTCGGGGCGTCCCAGCAATGCAGCCGGCACTATCGTGACGTCCCCCAGTGGGGCTGGAGATTGCACGCGCATGACCACACGACCGCTCATGGTTAGCTCCAGTTCAAATCCGGCAGCTACCCAACGCGATCAGCACGCCTAAGTTCCACGAACTCGCTTGCTGCCCTGCTGCCGGACTTTTTCGGCGAGCCAAATGCGCCGCATTGCACCAAAACGAATCATTTCTGGGCACCCGCCCCCGGAGTCCGGAATGACCACCCTATTATTTATTTCAACGGCTGGCCGATCGTGACGTGGAGCTTCCCTACGCCCTCGATTTCGCACTCAATCTTGTCGCCGGCAACCGTGGCGGCGACGCCTGAGGGCGTGCCAGTCATGATAATGTCGCCGGCGGCGAGTTCGACCATCTCGGAGAGCTTCGAAATAATCTCAGGCACCTTCCAGATCATCTGGTTGAGGTCGCCGTCCTGTCGGACCTTGCCGTTGACCTTGAGCACGATGCGGCCCTTGTCCGGATGGCCGATCTCGGCCGCTGGCTTGAGCGGGCCGCACGGGGCCGAATGGTCGAAGGCCTTGCCGATCTCCCACGGCCGCTTGATGTCGCGCGAGGCGATCTGCAGGTCGCGTCGGGTAAGATCGATGCCGACGCCGTATCCATAGATACATGCGAGCGCCTGCCCGGTCGGGATGTTGCGTCCGCCGCTTTTGAGCGCAACCACGAGTTCAACCTCGTGATGCATGTCCTTGGTGAGCGACGGATACGGCACCGTCCCGCCGTCCGGCACGATCGCATCGGCGGGCTTGGCGAAGAAGAACGGCGGCTCGCGCACGTCCTGGCCCATCTCTTTAATGTGCTCAACATAATTGCGGCCGACGCACCAAAGGCGGCGCACCGGGAAGAGCTTATCCGTACCGGAAACCGCGAGTGCGGCCTGAGGTGGTGGCGGAATGACGTAGTTTTTGTTGTCAGTGCTCATAGGGCTTCGTGGGAGGGAGAGGACGGATGGGAGCGAACGGACGATAGTACAGGACAACAGCGCAAGAAACGCGGTTCGCTCGTTATCTCTGTCGTTCGTCGCGCGTCGGCTGTCAACCGAGAGCGGCGACCGCCACGTTGGGGGGAGCCTGCTCCTTCAGCTGCAACCGATAGAACGAGGCGTAGCGGCCCCCCTTGCGCAGCAACTCGTCGTGGCGCCCGGATTCGACGATCATGCCGTCCTCGACCACGAGGATGCGATCGGCGTGCGTGATCGTAGAGAGGCGATGCGCGATGGCGATGGTTGTGCGGCCTTTGCACAGTTCGGCGATCGCCTCCTGGACATTGCGCTCGGACTCCGAATCGAGCGAGGCGGTGGCCTCGTCGAGCAGGATAATGGGCGCGTCTTTGATCAACGCGCGGGCGATGGCTATCCGCTGGCGCTGGCCGCCGGAAAGCTGCAGACCGTGCTCGCCGACCGGGGTGTCGTAGCCCTTCGGAAAGCTTTCGATGAAGTCGTGAGCGTGGGCCGCCTTCGCCGCGGCGACGATTTCATCTTCGCTGGCCGTGAGCCTGCCGAACGCGATGTTGTCGCGGATGGAGCCGCGGAAAAGATGCACGATCTGGCCCACATAGGCGATGTGCTCGCGGAGCGACCGGCGCGAGACGGCGGCGATGTCTTGGCCATCGATCAGGATGCGTCCCGAATCGATGTCGTAGAAGCGCATGATTAGATTAAGCACCGTGGACTTGCCGCCCCCGGATGCGCCGACAAGGGCGGTGAGCTTTCCCCGCTCGGCCACAAAACTCACACCTCGCAGCACAGGCGTGCTGGCGTGGTAAGCGAACCGGACATCGGAGAATTCGAGTCGGGCGAGGGTCAGTGCAAGCGGTGGCCGATCGTCATCGTTCGGCTCTCCCGACGGACTGTCGATCACCTCGTAGAGGATGCGCACGCCAACGAGGGAATTGTTGAGGTCAAGGTTGAACCGCGCAAGCCGTTTAGCCGGCTCATACGCCAGCAGGAACGCGGCCAGAAACGAAAAGAACTGGCCCGGCGTCGCCCCGGTCTCTATCACCCGATATCCCCCGTAGATGATCGCCAGACAAATCGAAAAGCCTCCGAGCACATCCATCATCGGAGCGGCGCGGCTGCCGACGCGTGCCATCTTGTTTGACTCGCTCTCGACCGAAGCCACGCTTTCATTGACGCGCCGTCGCATCTCATCTTCGAGGCCGAAGGCCTTGACCATGCGTATGCCCTGCAGCGCCTCCAGCACTGTCTCGGCAATGCGCGTTGCGCCGGTGAACTGTAAGCGCGCAATCCCGCGCACCCGGCGGATCATCTTGCGCAAGATGATCAGGGCTGGCGGCGCGACGATCAGTGCGGCGATCGACATGACCGGGTCCTCGATCACCATGACGGTGGTGAGACCGATCAATGACATCAGGTCGCGGCCCAAAGCGGTGATCAGCAGGTTGATCACCTGATAGGCAGCGGCTGCCCCTGTGTTAAGTCGGGTGACGAATTCGGACGAATGTCGATCGGCGAAATAGCCGATGTTCTCCTGCATGAGCTTATCGAACGTGCGGCGTTGGTTGTCGGCGATGATGGAGTTGCCGATCCAAGAAAGCATAACGGCGGAGCCGTAAGTCGCTGCGGCCCTCACCACGAAGATCAGCATCGTAAGCAGCCCGACGGCTACGATCTCGCGGTAATTCTTGTCGACGTATGCCGCGTTGATCATCGTGCCAAGCAGATAGGCACTGAACGCCGTTGCTCCGGCGACGACTGCGGTGAGCACAAGAGCGGCCACGTAGCGCGGCCAGTGAACGAAAGCTTCGTCGACGAGTAGGCGCCGCAATATTGCGTATGTCGAATATTGGTCCGACGATGCGGCCTTAGACGGTGCCATGCACGATCCGTTTCGGCCCCGCTTGCGGCCAAAGTCGGCGGGTCGGCGACATCACCGTTCCATGCCCGGAAGTAGCGGAATTTTCAAGTGAAATGACGATGCACGGACCCAGCCGTACTGAATCGCCGTGAGTTCCGCGCTCTAAGCGCGCTCAAATTGCGCCCGAGTGGCGCCTCGTGCCGCCCGTCGCCCCATGAGATCGCGTTCCCAGGCAAGCGCGTGGCTGACAATGGTCGAGAGGTCTGCGTAGTGCGGCTGCCACTGCAGCCTTTTGCGGATTTGCGTCGCGTCGGCGACAATGCGGGCCGGATCGCCCAGCCGGGGCGGGGCATTTTCGACCTTAAAGTCAACACCCGATGCGCGTTTGACAGCTTGGATGACTTCGCGCACGGAGAAACCCTGCCCATATCCGCAATTGAGAGTTAGTGATTGGCCGTCGGTTCGAAGGTGGCGCAGCGCATCGGCGTGTGCCAGTACCAGATCGCTGACGTGAATATAGTCGCGGATACAGGTGCCGTCCGGTGTCTGATAATCGGTGCCAAAAACATCGAGCTTTGGCCGCTGCCCAAGCGCTGTCTCGACCGCGACCTTTATCAAGTGAGTAGCGCCGTTGGTTGATTGTCCGGTACGGCCCTTGGGATCGGCGCCGGCGACGTTGAAGTAACGTAGTATCACGTGGTTGAGGCCATGCGCGCTGCTCGCATCGCGCAGCATGATCTCGGTCATCAGCTTGGACCATCCGTATGGGGAGATCGGCAATGTCGGCGCGTCCTCGCGCACCGGAATTTGCGCCGGATTGCCGTAGACCGCGGCGGTCGACGAAAAGATAAAGTAGCGCACGCCGCCTTGTACTGCGCATTCGATCAGGGCGCGCGAATTGACGGTGTTGTTCCGGTAATAGCTGAGCGGGTCTTTGACGGAATCTGGTACGACGATGGAGGCGGCGAAATGGATGATCGCCTCGACGTCATGCTCGCGGATAATTTTTGCAACGAGTGCTTGATCGCCGCTCTCGCCGACGATCAGTGGAACGCCTTTGGCAACCGCCCAGTCGAACCCCGTTGAGAGATTGTCCAGCACGATCACGCGCTCGCCGGCGTCGGCAAGCGCATGCACCATGTGACTGCCTATGTAGCCGGCACCGCCGGTGATCAGGATTGTCATATCGGTCGACCAGTTCGTTTGCCGTGTCGGCCCTACATGAATTTGATGAACACGGCGTTATGTCGAGCTTGTGGCTTCATCGGGCCGTGCGGGTACTGCTGCCAGTGAGCAGCTTGTAGCCAGATAAACCTCGTCGGGCGTGATATCGACCATGCAGCGGTGATGGCCCAAGCGGCATACGGGTTTGTGGCACGGCCGGCAGCTTAATTCGCCTTTCGCCTGGATGGTTGCCGCCAGCGGGTTGAGCGGCGCCCAATGCCACGGGCTGGTCGGTCCGAATATTCCAATGGTGGGCGTGCCCAGGGCGGCCGCCACGTGTAAAAGACCTGAATCGTTTGAGGCTGCCGCCGTCGCCGCGGCAAGCGCCAGGACAGCCTCGCGCAGGTCCGTGCCTGTGAGGTCGCGCGCTTCCGTATCGCCGACAATGTCTTGCGCCAATGCTTTTTCGGCTGGACCGCCGAGCACCCAGACCGCGAATCCGTCTGCGAGCAGCCGGCGGGCAAGCGCGGCATAGCCCGAGGCCGTCCAGCGTTTGGCGGGGCCAACGGCGCCCGGCGCCAGGGCGATGGCCCGTTGCGCCGTCAGGCCGTGCTTTCGGCGCCAAGCGGCGATCTCTGTGGCCGGCACTTTCAACTCCGGCTTGGGCCACTCGGCGGGTAATTTGGTTCCACGGGGCAGCGCCAGTGCCGCGCATTGATCGACCATCCGCGGCAGTTTCAGCCTGCCCCAGCGGGCGTCGTTGAGTAGGACGAAACGCACTTCGCCGACCCATCCGATGCGTTCCGGGATCCCTGCCAGGAATGGCGCGAGCGTCGATTTCCAGGTGCTCGGCATCACCAAGGACGTCCCGTAGCCTTCGCGCTTCAGGCGCTCGGCGACGGACGCCTGCTTCGCCAAGGCAAGCCGGCCGCGGGGCAGATCGGCGACGATCGTTTGCCGGACCTCAGGCATGTAATCCGCGAGCGGCGCGCAGAGTGTGGTTGCCAGCACGTCCACGGGCCTGTTCGGATAGCGGAGCCGCAGCAGCTTAACCACCGAATGGCAGCGCACGAAGTCTCCGACCCACATGTACGGGACTACGAGAATAGGTCTGTGGTCCGGATTTGCATCCGTGGACCATTGGGGATTGGGTGAATCGATGTTCATTTAAATTATGAACTAGAGTTCACTATATGGTGGCGCCTACACACTCTGCGATAGTCGATCGAAGCGATCCGTCCAGTTGCAGTGTACTTCGGAGTGGGGCAAAGGAGCGAATAGTCGGCGCGCGGCCGATCCAACCCTCACGGCGTCGATGTTGCTGGTCACCGGCGGAGCCGGGTTCATAGGATCGAATGTCGTTGCGAGCCTCAACGAGGCGGGACGCACCGACATTGTGGTTAACGATTGTCTTGGTAGCGATGGGAAATGGCGGAATCTCGGCAACCGCCAAGTCGCCGACTTTGTGCCGCCTGTGGACCTCCCGCGATGGCTTGATGGCCGCAAACTGGACGCTGTGGTGCATCTCGGCGCCATCTCTTCGACAACCGCGACCGACGGCGACGCCCTCATTGAGACCAATTTCCGGCTCTCGCTGCGCCTCTTGGATTGGTGCGCAGCCACGCGAACGCCCTTCATCTACGCCTCATCGGCTGCGACCTATGGGGATGGTAGCCACGGCTTTGCCGACGACTATTCGCTGGTCGCCCTCAAGCGGCTCAAGCCGCTGAACCTCTACGGCTGGAGCAAGCATTTGTTCGACCTGGCCGTCATCGAGCGTGCCGCGCGCAAGGAGAAATTGCCGCCGCAATGGGCGGGACTCAAGTTCTTCAACGTCTTCGGCCCGAATGAATACCACAAGGGCGAGATGATGAGTCTCGTGGCCAAGCGTTTCGACGACGCGCGATCCGGCAAGCCGATCCGGCTGTTCAAGTCGCACCGAGCGGGCATCGCCGACGGCGAGCAAAAGCGTGACTTCATCTACGTCGACGATGCAGTCGCGGTCGTGCGCTGGTTGCTCGACACGCCGGCGGTTTCGGGGATCTTCAATGTTGGCACCGGAGAGGCGCGCAGCTTTCGTGATTTGATCACAGCTATGTTCGCGGCGCTCGGCCGTGAGCCGACGATCGAGTATATCGACATGCCGATTTCGATACGGGACAGCTACCAGTATTTCACCCAAGCGGAGACTGAAAATCTTCGCAGAGCGGGATATAATGCGGACTTCACGACGGTCGAAGAGGCCGTGCGCCGCTACGTAACTTTCTTTCTGAATCGGGCCGACCGCTATCGGTGAGTATTTGAGGTAAGCAGCGGCAAACGCGCATGTTCGACTTCGAAGAAGCTCTCAAGCTTGTTGGCAAGCAGACCGTTCTCTGCATCGGCGATCTCATGCTAGACGACTTCGTCTATGGCGATGTCACGCGCATCTCGCCGGAAGCCCCCACGCCCGTACTCGCAGTCAGGCGCAGCGAGATTGACGTGGGCGGCGCCGGCAACGTGGCGCGCAATATCGCAGCCCTCGGCGCGCGCTGCATTTTTGTCGCGCTCATTGGTAACGATGAGGCGGGTTTGGTGCTGACCGATGCCTTGGCCAAGCTCAAAGACGGCGTAACCGCCGATCTCGTGATCGACCGCGCGCGGCAGACGACGCGCAAGGTGCGCTTCGTTTCCGAACACCATTCGTCCCACCTCATGCGCGCTGATTGGGAGACGTCGGCGCCGGTCAGTGCGCAGAGCGAAGCGACGTTGATCGCGTACGCGGAAGCGGCGCTGCCGCAGGTGGGCGCGGTGGTGCTGTCCGACTATGCCAAGGGAGTGCTGACGCCGCGCGTCGTCCGCGCCGTGATCGACGCCGCGAAGCGCCTGGGGAAACCGGTGATCGTCGATCCGAAGAGTCACGATTACAGCATCTATCGCGGGGCAACCCTGATCACGCCCAACGCCAAGGAATTGGCGGCTGCGGTGCACCGCCCGCTTACAGGCGAGCAGAATATCGCCGCGGCGGCCGCTGAGTTGGCGAAATCCGTCGGCTGCGATGCGGTTCTTGTCACCCGCAGCGAGGAAGGCATGACTTTGCAGGTGACGGACGAACCGCCGGTCCATATCCCGGCTTATCCGGTCAAGGTGCGCGACGTTTCGGGTGCCGGCGACACCGTCGCAGCGGTGATGGCGGTGCTGTTGGCGATGAAAGCACCATTCGAACCGGCCATGCGTGCCGCCAATGCCGCGGCTGCGGTGGTCGTCGGCAAACGCGGGACCGCGACAGCTTCGCTCGCCGAACTACGTCACCGGATCCTACCGGCCGCGTCGCTTGCGCCTGAGGAGAAGATTGTTTTCGATTGGTCGCAGCTTGATGAGCGGCTTGCCGATTGGCGACAGCATAGTCTGCGCATCGGCTTCACCAACGGGTGTTTCGATCTCCTGCATCGCGGCCACATCCGATTGATGGCCGAAGCCCGTGCCGCCTGTGACCGACTCGTGGTCGGTCTCAATAGCGATGCATCGACGAGGCGCCTCAAGGGCAATAGTCGGCCGATCAATCCGGCTGAGAGTCGCGCGGAAGTACTTGCAGCGCTCGAAGCCGTCGACCTCGTGGTGGTTTTCGAGGAAGATACTCCGCTCGAGCTGATAAAGCTCGTGCGACCAAATGTACTGGTTAAGGGCGCCGATTACGCGCGTGAGGATGTGGTGGGCCATGACGTGGTCGAGGCTGCTGGCGGCCAAGTCATTTTGGTTGATCTCGTGCCGGGCCATTCGACGACGAACATTGTTCGTCGCGTAGCTGAGCCGGCTTCCCGCGCCGGCAAGCCGGCCGCGTCGTAGGCCGGGTCATGACGCCGTCGCGCGCGCCGTTGCTGGACACTCTCGGTCGCGATACCGACTCGGCGCCTTGATGGAGCGGTGCCACCGTGGCCGATCTCATCTCTGTCATTGTCGCCACCTACAACCGCCCCGACGCGCTCGACGCGGTGTTGCGTTCGCTCGCCGGGCAAGGCGACGCTGACTTCGAGGTGCTGGTGGCCGACGACGGCTCACGGCCGGAGACTGCCGCGGTCGTTGATGCGTGGAAGGGACGCGTCGGCCGCAAGCTTTTGCACGTGTGGCATCCCGACGAGGGATTCCGGCTTGCCGAGATTCGCAACCGCGCCATCCTTGCTGCCGTCGGAGAATATTGTGTCTTTCTTGACGGGGACTGCCTCGCACGGCCGAATTTTCTTTCCGTCCATCGGGCACTTGCCGAGCGCGGATGGTTTGTGACCGGCAACCGTGTCCTGCTCTCGAACGAGTTGTCGCGGCGCATATTGAGCGAGCAGTTAAAAGCTGAGCGATGGAACAGCTCGCAATGGCTCTCGCAACGGCTCGCCCGCAAGATCAATCGCGCCGCTCCGCTGTTTTCGCTGCCGCTCGGTCCACTACGCAAGCTGAACACGCGCGCATGGCGTGGGGCGCGTGGCGCCAATATGGCCATGTGGCGCTCGGATCTCATCGCCGTTGACGGTTTCGACAGCGGTTTTTCAGGCTGGGGACGGGAGGATTCCGACCTTTTCGTCCGACTCATCCGCGCGGGTGTGCTCCGCAAGGACGGGCGTTGGGGAACTGGCGTGTTGCACCTGTGGCATCGGGAGGCCGATCGTGCGCGCTTAGCTGAAAACGAGCGCCGGCTTGATGAAGTCTTATCGGGCGATCGCATCCGGTCGACGAAAGGCCTCTCGGCACTGCAGGCCGAAGTGAAGGCTCCGACAACCGTTCACTCACATTAATTCGGATGCGCCACGTAGAGCACCGAGTTTTGAGCGATGCCCGCGCGACGGAACACCTCAGCCCCGAAGTGTTCGACGCCGAGTTGCTCGACCCGCAGCCCGGCTTCGCTCAGCCGCGCGAGGAAATCTCGTTTGCCGTATTGGCGGACATGGTCGCCCATGCCGAAATACTTCCAGCGCAACGCCTCGCTCTCAATGCTCGGATCTTCGTGAGTCTCATCGAGTCCAACAACGATCGGGACTAATAAGACCGCAAAACCGTCTGACCGGAGCACGCGGCGAATCTCGCTCATGGCCTTGCGATCGTCCGGGATATGCTCGAGGACGTGCGAACACAAAATAACGTCGATCGACTCGTCGCCATAGCGGATCATGTGGGTGAGGTCGACGTTCTCGTCGACGGTCTTACGTGAGAGATCAGCGCTGCGATAGACGATGAATGGATAGCGCTTTATTTTTTTGTGTAGCGCGTCACCCGGAGCGAATTCGATCAAACGGTAGGCGCGGTTGGGATCGAAGGTAGCAAAAACCTCATCGAGATAGATCGCCGTCAGCCTGTCGCGATCGAACGCGTCGCAACGTGGACATGTGAAGGCCTCCAGGTTGAGGGTCTCCAATGTTGACGCCGGATGGATCGGACCAAATTTCGCTGCGTCCCGCCAATAGGACTTCCACATCGGCCTGAAAGCGCGCAAACCGACCCCGCACACCGGACACTGATACTCGGTTCCCAGATACTGGTGAAGTTTGAGGGTTCGCTTGAGCACCTTGCCGTGCTTGCGGACCTTATCGTACAGCAGACTGTGCCGATACACGGAGTATGCGCGAGTGCTTTTTAGCGAATCAAACATTCGCGCCCCTGAGTTCATTGCCTGCAGACCTGACAGCGCCCGTCCTATTGGGAATAGGCACCCATTTCGTCAATTGAGCAAAAAACGGTGTTCGATGGGTAAATGCCGACATGTCAATCCCACGGCCAGGGACTATACTCTGGCAAAAGCGGGTGCGGGAGGCTCTCTTATATCTATGACCGCAATAATGAATTTCAGCGCCAGAGTGACGCGTCAGAAGCCCGAGTCAAGTCCGCCTTCCTTGCTTGCTGGAGGGCGTGGTTCCCCGGCCGGCTGGTCGCCATGAGGTCACCGCGGCTGCCGCCCGATCCACGCGTGCTGATTATTGCGATGCGGCGGCTTGGAGACGTGCTCCTGACGACGCCGCTCATCCGCAGCGTCAAGCGAGCATTTCCGGCGGCGTCGATCGAAGCTTTGGTATTTGCCGGGACGGAAGAGATACTGACGGGAAATCCCGATCTCGACGGCGTCATTGCCGTGCCGGAACGGTTGGGCTTTGACGGCTCGCTCCGACTCGTGCGCCGGCTGTGGCGGCGCTACGACCTCGCCCTGTCAACGCAGAGCGGGGACAGACCGACAATCTTGGCACTTCTCGCGGGACGGCAGAGCGCTGGCCCAATCGACGCGACCGGATTGTCGGCCACCATCAAGCGCCTTGTGCTCGCACGTTCCTACACGACAGACCGAGGGCGACACCGCATCCTCGACCTGCTGCGGCTTGCCGAAGTCCTGGGTATTCCTGCTGCCACTGAAATCGTCTGTCCGAGGGGAAACGTTCGGTCGGGCCTGATGCCGACTAACGCTTACGCGGTCGTGCATGCGGTGCCCAAGTACACTTACAAGCGTTGGACCACCGAAGGCTGGCGCAGGCTTGCGGCGGAACTGCGTGGGCGCGGACTTGCGACGATCGTCATCGGTGCCAAGGTGGATCGCGTCTACCTTGATGAGGTCTGGCATGGTTGCGATGTGGCGCGGCTCGACGGCACCCTCACTTGGCCGGAACTTTCTGCTCTGATCGCTGCGGCACGGGTCTATATCGGCCCGGATACCGCAGTTACACATCTTGCCGCCGCCACGGGAACCCAGACGGTAGCCCTGTATGGGCCCACCGATCCTCGCATCTGGGGACCATGGCCGGTTGGCGGCCTTGAGCCGCCGTGGGCGGCCGCGGGCACAATTCAGAATCGCGGCAATGTCTGGCTGGTGCAGAATCCACTGCCGTGTCTGCCGTGCCAAAAGGAGGGCTGCGAGCGCCACCTTGAGAGTCACAGCCGATGTCTTGACGAGCTGTCTCCGGTTCAGGTCGCCGCGGCGGTTGATCGCGCGCTCGCGCAACGGCAGGCGGCGTGAGAGCCGATTAGGCAATCGTTGACACGAACGCCATAGAAGGCGAATCGACCGAACGCGCAGGCGAGATCATAGTCCGGCCATGAACCCTCTCCATTCCGGCTGGATCCACTGGTAAATTCGCCTGGAAGTTTTTGCCCGATGCAGACGCGATGCGATTTTCGAGTTCATCAAAGGCCCGGGTGTTTTTCCGCATGACTGCCAAGCAGGGCGTTTGGGCGGCAATCGCCGTCTCTTTGGTCCTAACTCTCGGCGCGTGTAGCCCGTTTTCTGGCTACGTCGCCGATGGCTGGCCGCACTGGGCTGGCGGCGAACCGACGGGTCTGCCGCCCCGGCCTGGTTCGCCCGGTTATGCCGAGTACATCGCACACGGACAGCCGGTCCAAAATCCTGACGCTGCCGCGGGTGCCGCGCCGGCTCCGCCTGCCGTGGAGACGACGCAGACAGTAAGCCAGACGGCCGCCGGCACCGCGCAGAAGGCGAGTATTTTTGGAGGCCCCAAGGTCGCGGCCCCACAGCCCAATGTACAAGCGCCGCCGCCGGTCGATGCCACGAACGATGATGTCAGCACCGTTCGCGGCGGACTCTATTAGTCGGCACGAGGTCTTAGAGAGTGTCGTGACGGTATGGAGTCTCGACCACAGTCTGTTCAATTTGATCGGATCTTCGTCCGGCAGTTTCTTATGCGACGCCTGCCCGCAGCAGATCATGGAAATGCACAATGCCAACGGGCCGTTCCGATTCCACGACGATCAGCGCCGTGATTTTCGATGAATTGAGCAGCTGCAGAGCTTCGCCCGCCAGTTGGTCGGGCCGCACGGTTTTTGGCGACACCGTCATGATGTCGTCGACCGGCGCTTGCAGCAGATCCGCGCGCATGTGGCGGCGCAGATCGCCGTCGGTGACGACGCCGGCGAGCTTGCCATCGCGCCCGGTGACGGCCACGCAGCCGAAGCCCTTGGCGGACATTTCCACTATTGCTTCTGACATCAGCGCGCCGCGCTCGATCAGCGGTATGGCGGCGCCTGGATGCATGACGTCGCGCACGAATTTCAGTGCGGCGCCTAGCTTTCCGCGCGGATGAAAAACTCCGAAATCGATCGCAGTGAAGCCTCGGCTCTCAAGCAGTGCAATCGCCAGCGCGTCGCCAAGAGCCAGCTGCATCAATGATGAAGTCGTGGGCGCAAGATTGTGCGGGCATGCTTCCCGCGCCGCCGGCAGTGCCAACACGACGTCGGCGGCCTTGCCGAGCGTGCTTTCGGCGTTGACCGTTACGGCGATAAGCCCGATGCGGAAGCGTCGGGAATAATTGATCAAGTCTTTGAGTTCCTCGGTCTCTCCCGACCAGGACAGCACTAGCATCACGTCGTCCGAGGTGATCATGCCCAGATCGCCGTGGCTCGCCTCGGCGGCGTGCACGAAGAAAGCCGGACTCCCGGTCGAAGCAAGCGTCGCCGCAATCTTGCGCGCGACGTGACCGGATTTGCCCATGCCAGTCACGATCACGCGGCCGCGCGCGTTGCGAATTTTTTTGACCGCGCTGACAAACGAGGCTCCGAGCGTATCGCACATGGCCGCCGCGAGCGCGGCCACGCCCTCGCGCTCTGCCTCAAGGGTGCGCAGCGCGGATGCGATGAATGGCCGCGCCGCGGAATCGAGCACCTTGGTTTCGGGTGAACTCATCTTGCCTTTTGAATCCAATCAAGTCGCTCCACGGGATGCTCAGCCAGCCGCTCCGAAGGTTGCGAATATCGCAGTCAGCGTGCCCAAGCCGCGAAGGCGTCGGCAAAGGCGCGCTCGCCGGCTGGACCCTTTTCCATGGTCAGAATAGCGCGGCCCCCGTTGGCATAAACAATAAGAATGTCGAACCAGGATCGCTCTTTGAGCAGTTGCACGTTGCGCTGCATCTCGGCGTCCGCCGCGTTGAGACCGATTAGAAAAAAACCGTTGGTGACTTTGACGGCCAGTCCCGCAAGCGGCATGCCGCGCACCTCCTCGGAGTCCTTCATCAGGATGCCCGGCACGTTCGAAATACCACCGCCGGGAAAGTCCGGAGGGAGATTGAACATCACCTCGATAGTATGGCTGGCAGGCAGCGTTTTGTCAGTGTTGCGGCGAAGCGACCAGGTCACCGACATATGGCGCTCGGGAATTTGGATATCTGCCCGCACGACCAGTTCCGGCGCCATGCCTGGACCGGGGGAGACGGTTTCGGTACGCCAGACCGTCGTACCGGCAAAGCGCTTGCCCTGCGGATCGTTGGGGTCGGCTTCGTAGAGCACTGCACGCTGCGCACCCGAGGATCCGGCCTGCGAGCCTGGCGCAGCAGCAGCGGCGGTAGGCGCTTGGCCCGGGACCTGCTCCTGGGGAACCCGACCACCGAATTTGTTCGGCGTCGCCGGGGCCTGCGTCGATTGGGACGGCTGCCGCGATTTCAGTTGCGAGAAGAACTGATAGATACCGACGATGCCGTAGCGATATTCCCAAGCCGTTGCTCCGACCGCCACGACGATAAGCAGCAGCACGGCTATCCTGACCCAGTCCCACAGAGAGCGCGTGGGGCGCCGATCTTCGTATGCTTCTTCTTCCACAGTACGGGGCGGATGCGGCCGACCAGAGCGGCGCGGCGGTAGCGCGTGTTCGTCTTCCAAAGTGTAGGATGGTTCGAGGCCGCCTAGTTCCGGCGAAACCTCATCCATCGGCTGCAAGTCATCGCCATATTGCGACTCTTCTTGCGCCGGGGAGAGTGGAGAAAAGTCGTTCGCCCGCGAGCCTCGCGAGCGAGAAAAAGAGTCATTGGAGTCGTCACTGTCGCGCGCCTCTTGGGCTGCTTTCGCGATTGCGGCGCCGAGACTGTCTGTGTCGTCCTCCGCCCCGCGGGACCTCCCGAGCGAAGGCTTGTTCAGTGGCGAGGTACGTGCCTGCAGAATGCGGCTCCGTGCGGTCGATTTCGGCTTCTCTTCGTCGCGGGCGTCGTTCAGGCGCGGGAGGGGCAGCGACGGTTCGGCCGCCGAGCGCGGGGGCGAAACCGGCGGACGAATCTCAAACCGTGGCTCGGTGCGGGCCGAACTCGAACTCTTTGGCTCAGAAAGCGCCTTGCGTGCCGCCTCAGCCTCGACTTTGCGGATCGCTTCTTCGAGGGCCAGCCGCTCTTTGGTGATGTCCGATTCGGAGAGTGCCGGCTCGACCCCGCGCAATTGGGCGACCAGGGCCGAGCGGGCCCGCTCATAGAGCGCACGGCGCGCGTCGCCGGTATTCTTGGTCAGCCCATCTACGGCGCGGGCGATAAGGGGATGGTAGTCGGTCATCGTTCGAGCTTACGCCCCGCACAGTTAACTTTCATCCTAACTTAACCTTGCGAAATTATTAACCCTCGAAGGGGTTGCGCATAAGGATGGTGTCCTCGCGCTCCGGGCTGGTCGACAGGACCGCGGCGGAACAGCCGATCAATTCCTCGATCCGGCGCACGTATTTGATCGCCTGCGCCGGCAAATCGGCCCACGAGCGCGCGTGGGCCGTCTTTTCCCGCCAGCCTGCGATCGTCTCGTATATGGGCGAGACCCGCGCCTGAACGTGTTCCCCGGCGGGCAAATAATCGATCTCGCGGCCGTCAAGATGATAACCGACGCAAACCTTGATCTCATCGAAGCCGTCGAGGATGTCGAGCTTCGTCAGGGCTAGGCCGTGGATGCCGCTGGTCCGCACGGTCTGCCGTACCAGCACCGCGTCGAACCAGCCGCAACGTCGGGGCCGCCCGGTTACGACGCCGAATTCCTTGCCGCGTTCACCCAGCGTGCGTCCTATTTCGTTCTTCTGCTCCGTCGGAAACGGGCCTTCGCCGACGCGGGTTGTGTAGGCCTTGCAGATCCCGAGCACGTAGTCGATCGCGCCGGGGCCGAGCCCCGATCCGGTCGCTGCCTGCGCCGCCACCGTGTTCGACGAGGTCACGAACGGGTAGGTGCCGTGATCGACGTCGAGGAGGGCGCCCTGCGCGCCCTCGAATAGGATGCGCTTACCCTCGCGGCGCTTGTTGTCAAGCAGGGACCACACCGAGTCCATGTAGGGCAGCACGAGCGGTGCCGCGGTCTCGAGTTCCTTGCGTACCGCACCTGCTTCGATCGCATCGAGTCCGAGACCCTTGCGCAGCGCGTTGTGGTGCGTCAGCAGGCGCTCGATCTTGCGCTCCAGAGTCACGCCGTCGGCGAGATCCATCAGGCGAATCGCGCGGCGCCCGACCTTGTCTTCGTAGGCAGGCCCGATTCCACGCCGCGTCGTGCCGATGCGCAGTGCCGCGCTTGCTGATTCGCGTATGGCGTCGAGCTCGCGATGCAGCGGCAGAATGAGAGTGACGTTCTCGGCGATCCGCAGATTTTCCGGAGTGACGGTTACGTTCTGCTTCTTGAGGGTAGCGATCTCGTCCAGCAGCGCGTGTGGATCGAGCACCACGCCGTTGCCGATGACCGAAAGCTTTCCCGGCCGCACCACGCCCGAGGGAAGGAGCGAGAGCTTGTAGGTCGTGCCATTAATCACCAGGGTGTGGCCGGCGTTGTGTCCGCCTTGAAAGCGGACGACGATGTCGGCCTGCTCGGACAACCAATCGACGATTTTGCCCTTACCCTCGTCGCCCCACTGGGAGCCGACCACGACAACATTCGCCATGAGGAATCATCCCCAAAAGGCCCCTGAGCGCTCGCATGGATGGATAACGGCCGCCGCCGGCTGCTTCGGATAATGTATGACGCCGTTGGAAGCAAGGTCGAATGGCCTCTTGGCGTCCCGCGATCTGCGTCAAATTGCTGCTTTCGCGATGAATTTTGGCCGGAATGAGCCGCTTGGCAGAGACGGAGCGGTCGCGGGAGCGTCGCCGGTCTTGCTGGGAACCGATTGCAGGATCGAACCGGATCAGTCATGCGGTGACGGCACTAGTCGCGTGCTTTGCGCTGAGCTAGCTCCTGACTGGCGGCGGTTGCTACCGGGAAATTTTCATCATGGCGTGGGCGCGTGACACCGGCAAAAGCCGCGCAGGTGGCTGGCTGCTCGATCAGCCCTATCTGTTGCTGTCGCTCACCTCGTTGTTCTGGGGCGGCAATACGGTCCTGGGGCGCTTTATCGTCGGCCACGTTCCTCCGATCACGCTGGCCTTCATTCGCTGGAGCGGTGCCTTTGTGGTGTTGCTGCCGTTTGCCGCGAGGTATCTGGCGCGCGATTGGCCCATGATCCGCAAGCACGCGGGTTTGATGACGCTGCTCGCACTCACCGGCATCTCCGCCTACAACACGATGGCCTATTACGGCCTCCAATATACGACAGCGATCAATGGATTGCTGCTGCAATCGATCGGGCCGCTATGCGTCGCGCTGTGGACGTTTGCATTGTTTGGTGACCGTCTCACGCTTCGGCAAGCCGCCGGCATCTGTGTGTCGCTCACCGGCGTGCTCGTCATCATCTGCCGCGGCAGTCTTGCGGCTCTCATCGGCATCAATTTCAACCAGGGCGATCTCTGGTTCATCGTCGCCCTGCTCATCTATGGCTTTTATAGCGCAATGCTGCGCAAGCGGCCGCCGATGCATCCGTTGTCTTTTCTGGCGGCTATCATGGGCGTGGGCGCGCTCCTGCTGGTTCCGGCAATGGCCGCGGAGCTTGCCTCCGGTCGCACGGTGGTCCTCGACCGCGAGAGTTTCCTGAGCTTTATCTATGTCTGTATCTTTCCATCGTTGCTCGGCTATCTGTTCCTCAATCGCGGCATCGAGCTGATCGGCGCAAATCGCGCCGCGCCGTTCATGCATCTGTCTCCCGTATTCGGGTCAGTCATGGCGATTGTGTTTCTTGGCGAGCAATTTCAGCTTTATCACGCCATCGGCTACGGGCTCGTATTTACCGGAATTACGGTGGCGACGCGCAAGTAAGTTTTCAAAACCGCAGCGGCTTGGCCAACTGCACTTGCGGCAGTGCGCGCACTTTGGCGAGCACTTCGGCCGGCAATTCGCCGTCGATCTCGATCAGTGCGACGGCGTTGCCGCCGGCCGCTTCGCGGCCGACGTGGAAGGTCGCGATGTTGATGCCGGCGTCGCCCAAGGTTGAGGAGAATTTGCCGATGAAGCCAGGCTTGTCGAGATTGGTAATGTAGATCATCGACGGGCCGAATTCGGCGTCCATGCGGATGCCCTTGATGTTGACAATCCGCGGGCGGCCGTCAGCGAACACCGTGCCTGAGACGTGCCGCGATTGCCGGTCCGTCGCCACCGTCACGGTGATCAGGCTTTCATAGTCGCCAGCCGCTTCGCGCCGCGTCTCCTCGACGACAATGCCGCGATCCTTGGCGATGATCGGCGCCGAGACGATGTTGACGTCTTGCAGCATGGGCCGCAGCAGGCCGGCCAGCGCTGCCGAGGTCAGCGCCCGGGTGTTCATCTGCGACACCCCTCCCTCGTAGGAGATTTGTACGCGGTTGGGACCGGTCTCG
>Ga0070731_10000545_pt1 | contig 49063 bp, 39 predicted proteins | sample Coa_R1_2_FD_66448 | JGI IMG/M metagenome (GOLD analysis project Ga0070731, IMG submission 66448) | Surface soil microbial communities from Centralia Pennsylvania, which are recovering from an underground coalmine fire - Coalmine... | ecosystem: Environmental > Terrestrial > Soil > Unclassified ...
CTGGGGCTACTACAACATCACCTTCCTCGGCGCCGAAGTGCGCAATCCCGAGCGCACCATCCCCCGCGCCATCCTCATGTCCGTCCTCTTCGTCGCCGCGTTCTACGTCACCATGAATCTCGCCGCGCTGCCCGCCGTCCACGATGCCGCCACCCACGCCGCTTCCGGCGCAGCGGTCCACCTCCAGCTCGTCGCCGACATCGCCCAGTCCGCCTTCGGCCAATGGGCCGGCCGCCTCATGGCCGCCCTCATCATCTGGACCGCCTTTGCCTCGGTCTTTTCGCTCCTGCTCGGATACAGCCGCGTGCCTTACGCGGCCGCGCGCGACGGCAATTATTTCCGCGCTCTTGCAGCCGTCCATCCCCGCCACGGAATCCCCCACCGCTCCCTCGTCGCGCTCGGTCTCGTCGCCACCGCGTTCTGCTTCTTCTCGCTCCAGCAGGTCATCACCATGCTCGTCATCACCCGCATCCTGCTCCAATATCTCTTCCAGCACGTCGGCGTGATGTATCTTCGCGTCAAGCGTCCCGAGCTCGCCCGCCCCTTCCGCATCCCGCTCTATCCTCTTCCGCCCTTGGCCGCCATGGCGGGATTCCTGTTCATCCTCGTCAACCGCACCAATGCCTGGCAGGGACTCGCGGTCGCCGCCGGCATCGGCCTCTCCGGCTCGCTTATATATTGGTTCCGCGCCAAACGCCTCGGCCAATGGCCCTTCCCCCGATGAAGCCTGTCAACTCCTCCGCTCCCTCGTAACTTGTCAGGGCGGCTCGTTGAAGGAGTAATCATCGGGGCCCCCATCGACAGGTCTTCGTCAAAATCGAAACTGTCTCACTGCAGGGGTTCACCTCACCTCTTGTCAACCCCTCCTTCCTTGACTTTTCCCCTAATCTTCACATTCTGCTCGCCAAAATCTCAGCCCCTTCTTGCCTCCTAATTCTCACCAACGCGCACAATCAAACTAGGCGTGGAAAGACGGCTCAACCCCGTCACTCCACGCCGTTGTTTTTCCGCGAAAGGAGCCGCCATGGACGAAACCGTTCCATCCGCCCCATCAGAACCGCAGCCCGCGCCCGCCGCCCCAAGGCCCGACCCCGGTCCCGCCACCTTTGCCGTTGCCCGCTGCGGCCAGGCCTACACCCGCGCCCTCAAAACAGCTCTGGCCCAGGGCCAATCCCGTGCCGAGGCAGTCCGCGCCGCCGACATGGCCTTCCGAGCGGCCATGCCCCAGCTCCTCGATTCTCAGGGCGTTCTCGACTTCATCGCTTGTGTCACCCAGGGCATGCTTCTCGGCGCCATCCCCTATTCGCAGTCCTCGCGCCTCCTCTACGCCGCGCAGGTCGCCGCAGGCGCGCTCCGCAACATCGGGAGCAGTGCAACCCGCGAGCCCGACCTCATCAAAATTTTGCGGAGTGTGAACCTTACGCGAGGGGAGTGCGATGGTAGCAGCGGTCGATCGCCTCGATGAGTTGATTGGTCCGGGAAATCAGGTGATGCGTCTCGCGAATCAAGTGCCGTGATCTGGCGAGCGACTCTTCTACAACACGCATACCCTCATCGCAAGCTATGAGGCGTTTCTGCGAAGAGAGCAGTAGCTGCTCGGTGCGCTCGATGGCCTGCCGGTCGTTCACTTGAGGGGAACATAACAGGCCGAATCCGTCGTGCGGACCTCGGATAATTCCCAGGATCTCTGTGGATATAGGGCGGGTTTCGTTCCACGTCCCCAGTACCATCTGTTTGTCATCCTTGTATCTCTGAAAGAGCGACAGTATCGGAGAGACTGTCGTAGTGGGGGAGCCGAGGCATCGGCTCCCCCGCGGGCGGACGGCTCCCGTTCATCCTGCGGTCTTTTCGACCGATGCTCAGCACAGTGACCGCTGCCCAAGTCACGCACGACCGGGGCTACAATGCCTGACGCCATTTCGCCGCATTTTTTGCGAGATGGCACCGGCTCATAGGCGGAGTGGGCACCCCCCTCCCCCCCTTGTTTATTTGCGGTTTTCCACAAAACTTTTGCCTGATTTTCCGGCCTCAATCCCCGATCAATTCACTCCGCATCGCAAACGGAACCGATCCTGGATCGAAACAGGGAACTAGGAAAGACCCTCACTGCGAGTTGAAATCTTCTGTTCCAGCTCGAATGCTTCGCGGTAGTGCAAAAGCGCGCTCTCTGCCCTCTCTAGATCGAGCATGGCTTGATAGCGCTCCCCTGCCGTCAGATCAAGATTGCTCCGCATCGCCTTCAGCGTCTCGATCTTCTCTTCGAGGGTTGCGATGTGCTCGCGTAGCGTCCGTTGCATGGCAACTTGAGAATATAAGGCAGACCCCCTCAAGGTTGACTAGGAAAATCACCAGCCCTCGGGTTGATCTCCTCGATTCGGCCCGCGTCGCCCCGCTACCAGTCCGGCCTCAGTTCTTCACACCCAGGTTGTTGCGCCACGCGTGGCCACCGCGCTCCAGCAGCCTGTCGGAGCAGTCCGGTCCCCACGTCCCCGCAAAGTAGTTCGGAAACACCTCCGGCTCCTTCGCCGCCCACGTCTGCAAAATCGGCGTATACAGCGACCACGTCGTCTCCACCCCATCGCGGTGCGAGAACAGCGTCTGGTCGCCCAGCATAGCGTCTAGCAGCAGCCGCTCGTACCCGTTGGCGCTCGACCTTCCGAAGGCCGCGGCGTAATCGAAGTCCATGTTCACCGGACACACGTTCATCTCCGGCGTCGTCGGCACCTTCGCCCCGAAGCGCAGCGCGATACCCTCATCCGGCTGGATGCGAATCGTCAGCAGGTTCGGCTGGATCTCCTGGCACGGTCCCGTGCCGCCCTGCATCCGGTTGAAAATCAGCAGAGGCGGCTGCTTGAACTGGATGCTGATCTCCGTTGCCCGCTTCTTCAGCCTCTTTCCGGCGCGCATGTAAAACGGCACGCCCGCCCACCGCCAGTTCTCGATCTCCAGCCGCACCGCGGCATACGTCTCGGTGGCCGACTCGGGATTCACCCGCTCCTCGTCGCGGTAGCCGATCACCTTCTGGCCTTCTACCACGCCGGGCCCGTACTGTCCCCGCACCGCGTTCTGAATTGGGATCGACGGAATCGCCTGCCACACCTTCAGCTTCTCGCGGCGCACGCTTTCCGCATGGAAACTCGGCGGCGGCTCCATCGCCACAAAGCTTAGCAACTCCATCATGTGGTTCTGCACTACGTCGCGCAGCGCCCCCGCCTTCTCATAGAACGGTCCGCGCCCTTCCACCCCGATCGTCTCTGCCGCCGTGATCTGCACGTGATCGATGTAATTCCGATTCCATATCGGCTCGAAGATGCCGTTGGCGAATCGGAACACCAAAATGTTCTGCACCGTCTCTTTGCCCAGGTAGTGATCGATGCGGAACACCTGGCGCTCGTCAAACACGGAATTCACGTTGTGGTTGAGTGCGCGCGCCGACTCAAGATCGTGTCCGAACGGCTTCTCGATCACCACGCCGATGTGGCCCTTCTCCGAGTGCGACATGCCCTGCGCTCCCAGATTCTCCACGATGCCGGTAAAGAACTCCGGCGCCGTCGCCAGGTAGAACAGCCGGTTGTCGCCAATCCCGCGTTCGCTGGCAAGCCTCTGCAACTCGGCATTGAGCGCGGCGTAGTGCCCGGGATCATCAAAGTTCAGCGCAAAATAGCTGACCTTCTTCATGAAGTTGTCGAGCTTGGGATCGCCGGCATCCACGCCGCCGAAGCGAATGATCCCGTCGCGCATGTCCGCGGCAAATTCATCACCGAGCGGCCGCCGCGCCACGCCCACGATCGCGAACTTCTCCGGCAGCAGGCCGTTCTGCTCCAGGTGAAACAGCGCCGGCAGCAGCTTGCGCTTCGTCAGATCGCCCGACGCACCGAAGATGGTCATGATGACCGGATCGGGTACTCGCTCGTTGCCGTGAGGAACCTGAACCAGATCCTCCGGGCTCACTTTCATCTGAATCGTCGCCATAACCTGACCCTCCGTGGATCGAGCTCCTCGCCTGTTTCACCGTTTCCTGTTTCTCTGTTTCCTGTTTCTCTGCTTCCTGTTTCTCTGTTTCTCTGTCTCTCTGCTTCCTGACCACTGACAGCCATTTCCGTCAGCCTTCAGCCTTTAGCCCCTTAACCCCAAGCTCCCAAGCCTTAGCTGAGAGCTGACGGCTGAGAGCTGAAAGCTGGTTTTCTTGACCACTGACAGCCATTTCCGTCAGCCTTTAGCCCCTTAACCCCAAGCTCCAAAGCCTTAGCTGAGAGCTGACGGCTGAGAGCTGAAAGCTGGTTTTCTGACAACTGACAGCCATTTCCTTCAGCCTTTAGCTCCTTAACCCCAAGCTCCCAAGCCTTAGCTGAACGCTGACGGCTGAGAGCTGAAAGCTGGTTTTCTGACCACTGACAGCCATTTCCGTCAGCCTTTAGCCCCTTAACCCCAAGCTCCCAAGCCTTAGCTGAAAGCTGACGGCTGAGAGCTGAAAGCTGGTTTTCTGACCACTGTCTTTCAGTCCTTCTTCACCGCATGCCCGCCAAACGCATTCCGCATAATCGCCAGCATCCGGTCGGTAAAGTTGTTTTCCTCGCGCGACCGGATCCGCCGGATGAGCGACTCGGTAATCACCGGCGCCGACACGTTCAGATCGATCGCCTCAAACACGGTCCAGCGCCCCTCGCCCGAATCGGCCACGTAAGCCTCCAGCCCATCCAGCTTCGGATTCTTGCCCAGCGCATCCGCCGTCAGATCGAGCAGCCAGCTCCGCACCACGCTCCCGAAGCGCCAGATCTGCGAGATCTGCGCGAGATCGAGCTTGAACTCTTCCTTCTTTTCCATGATGGTGAATCCCTCGGCATACGCCTGCATCATGCCGTACTCGATGCCGTTATGCACCATCTTCACGAAATGCCCCGAGCCCGCCGGACCCACGTGACCCCACCCCTTGTCCTTGCCCGGCGCCAGCGTCTCCAGAATAGGCCGCAGATAATCGACAGCGTCCTTGTCGCCGCCCACCATCATGCTGTACCCCTCTTTCAATCCCCACACCCCACCCGACGTGCCCACGTCCACGAACTGAAACCCCTTCGCGGTCACTTCCTTGTAGTGGCGTTGCGAGTCCTTGTAGTTTGAGTTGCCGCCATCGATCAGGATGTCGCCCTTGTTCAGCAGCGGCTCCAGCTTCGCAATCGTGTCGTCCACCGGCTTGCCCTGCGGCACCATGATCCAGATCGCCTTCCGTCCCTGCAGCTTCTTGGCAAGATCCTCGAGTGACGACACACCCACGTTGCCCGAGGCCGTCAACTTGTTTACGGCGTCCGCGCTGAAATCGAACCCCACCACCTGGTGGCCGCCCTGCCGAAGCCTCTCCGCCATGTTGCCGCCCATCTTGCCCAGGCCAATCATTCCCAGTTGCATCGATACTCTCCCTTCCATTCTCTTTAAAGAACTCCCAAACTCTGCAGCTCGCTCCGCAACATCTCCGCCCCCTGGAACCGCACCGTCTTCATCCCCGCGCTCGCCGCTCCCGCCACGTTCTCCGCGCGATCGTCGATGAACAACACACGCTCCGCCGGCTTGCCCAGAATATCCAGCGCCCTCCGAAAAATGGCCGGCCCGGGCTTCCGCAGGCCCATGTAGCACGAGCTGAACGCAACCTGCACGTACTGCCGCAATCCGAATTGCCTGAACCGGTAGTCGTTCGGCTCCCTCGCCTCGTTGTTCAGCGTGCCCAGCACGCATCTGTCCGATGACGCCAAGTCCTTTAGGATTCCCATGCCCCCGTCCGGCAGGCACTTCGATTGCGCGAAGATCGCCGCCAGAAACTCCTGCGGCGTAAAATTCCGCGGCTCGTAGAAAACCGTCGTATCCAGGTACTCCTTCGCCGTGATCAGGTCACGCTCCCACGCATCGTTCGGCGCCGCGTGCCTCGACTCAAAGGCGGCGCGATCCAGTTGGAACTGATCCAACACCGCCGCGCGTTCGCGGTGATCCCAGCCATTGGTCAGCAGCACTCCGCCGACATCAAACAGGATTGCGTCGAATGGGAACATCGCCGCCGGCCTCTACTCCATACTTCGCTTGTTCAAGAAATGGGGAAGCCTCGAACCGGATCGCTGATCACGATGTCCGTTTCACTCTTTCACTTCTTCTCTGCTTCTCTGGTTCACTGTTTCCGTTCCTAATTCACTGCCCACTGTTCTTCTGATACTTGGCTTCGATGGCCAGCACTTTTTTGTACCGCCGCGTAAATCGTTCTTCGTTCGAGATGAACTTCGCTTTCAGAAATGTGTCCACCAGTTCGTAAGCCAGCGACGTCCCCACGATGCGTGCGCCCAGCACCAGCACGTTCATGTCGTCATGCTCTACGCCCTGGTGCGCCGAATACGTGTCGTGGCACATGCCCGCGCGGATTCCCGGAATCTTGTTCGAAGCTACGCACACCCCCACCCCCGAACCACAAATCAGGATGCCGCGAGGTGCCTCACCCCCGCGAATTGCCTCGCCCACGCGCTCCGCAAAATCCGGATAATCATCGAGCGGTTCCACCTGGTACGCGCCCAGATCGAGCACCTCATGCCCGCCCTTGGCAAGATAGGCGCGCACCTCCTCCTTCAATTGAAACCCTGCATGATCCGATGCAATGACAAGCCTCATAGCCTTCCTTCACAGCGTAGTAGAAAATAGACAGTGCTCAGCCGCCATTGGTCCGTTGGGAGCAGCAGAAGCAGCTCTGGCGTTTCACCGATCACCGATCACTGACAACTGAAAACTGGCCACTGATCACTGCTTTTTCACAAGCTTCCTCGCCCGCGACGCCACGTTTTCCGGCGTGAATCCGAGTTCCGCCATCACTTTGCCGCCCGGCGCCGAAGCTCCAAAACGGTCCACCCCGATCACGTCGCCATCCTGTCCCACGTACTTCCACCAGCCCAGCGTTGCACCGGCTTCCACGGCGACCTTCGGCACGCCCGCAGGCAGCACGCTGGCCCTGTACGCCGGCGTCTGCTCTTCGAAGATCTTCCAGCTCGGCAAACTCACCACCCTCGCCGCAATACCTTCCTTCGCCAGCAGCTTTGCCGCATCCACGCATGGCCATACTTCGGAGCCCGTCCCGATCAGCACCACCTGCGGGTGAGGAACATCCTCAAGTACGTACCCCCCCTTGCTCACGCCGTCCAGCACGTTGTGCGAAGCCGTTTCGATCACGGGTAGATCCTGCCGCGTCAGCGCCATGAAGCTCGGCCCCTTGCGGTTCATCGCCAGTTGCCACGCCGCCGCCGTCTCGTTTGCATCCGCGGGACGAAAATCCGTCAGTCCGGGAACTGCACGCAGCATCATCAGGTGTTCGATCGGCTGATGCGTCGGGCCGTCCTCGCCCAACCCGATCGAGTCGTGCGTAAAGATGGTCAGCGAGTGCGACTGCATCAGCGCGGCCAGCCGTAGTGCCGGCTTGCAGTAATCGGCAAAGCAAAAGAACGTCGAACCGAAGGGCGCCACGCCCCCATGCACTGCCATGCCGTTTACTGCGGCACACATCCCGAATTCGCGCACGCCGAAGTACACATTCTTCCCCGCGGGATCGACATGAAAATTCGCGCCCGGCTTGAAGATCGTCTTCGTCGACGACGTCAGATCCGCAGCGCCGCCAAACAGCTCCGGCACCGATCCGGCAATTGCATTCAGGATCGCTCCGCCCGCGTTGCGCGTCGCTGTCGGCTTGTCCGATGGGAAACTCGGAATCGTTTTTTCCCATCCCGCCTTGCGCTCCCCGCTCTGTGTCCGCTCAAACTGCTCTGCTTCCGCCGGGAACGCCTTTTCGTATCCATCAAACAGCTTGCTCCAGTCCGCCTCGAGAGCCGCTCCGCGATCGATGGCTTCGCGCCAGTGCTTCAGCGCATCTTCAGGCACGTAGAAACTCTGATCCTCCGGGAAGCCAAAAAACTTCTTCGTTGCCGCCGTATCCGCCGCTCCCAAAGCTTCGCCGTGCGCCTTGTTGGTACCGGCCTTCGGGCTTCCATAGCCGATCACGGTGCGTACTGCAATGAATGACGGCTTGCCCGTTTCAGCTTGTGCCGCTTTGATCGCGTTTTCAATCCCGACAAGGTCGTTTCCGTCTTCCACTTCCTGCACGTGCCAGTGGTAGGCCTCAAAACGCTTCAGATAGTCGTCGGTGTAACTCAGTTCCGTTGGCCCGTCGAGCGAGATCAGGTTGTCGTCATAAAGCACGATCAGCTTGCCCAGCCCCAGCGTTCCTGCCAGCGCGGCGGCTTCGTGCGACACGCCCTCCATCAGATCACCGTCGCCACACAGCACATAGGTGTGGTGGTTCACCACATCGAAGCTCGGCCGGTTGTACGTCGCGGCCAGGTGCTTCTCAGCGATCGCCATGCCCACGGCCATCGCGAATCCCTGCCCCAGCGGCCCCGTCGTCACCTCCACGCCGTCGGTGTCGCCGTATTCGGGATGTCCTGGCGTGTTCGAGCGCCATTGCCGAAATGCCTTCAAATCATCCAGCGTGACTTTGTACCCGCAGAGGTACAGCGTCGAGTACAACAGCGCCGATGCATGCCCATTCGACAGCACGAACCGGTCGCGATCCGGCCACTTCGAATTCGCCGGATTGTGCTTCATCAGTTTGTGAAACAGGAGATAGGCAATGGGCGAACAGCCTAATGGCGCGCCGGGATGGCCGCTCTTCGCTTTCTCAACGGCGTCCACGGCCAGCAGCCGCAATGTGTCGATTGAGAGTTCATCTAGAGAAAGATCTGCAAGACTGCCAGTCATAGGAAGCTCTGATGTGTCCTTTCAGCAAATTCTTTGTGTCGGCCCAAATACGAGCTCTAACTGCTTTCAATCTTCATTTCCACGTTGCGGCCGAGCCAACGGTTCTGGTCATGCCAATGGAGAGTCCATGATAGCCCACCGGTCTGTTGATTCGGTGAGACGGCAATGTTGGCGCTGTACCCTGCGCTGCCTAAGGCGTGAGCCTTCGTCATCTGAGTGGTCTTCCATCCGTCCGAACTCCACACCACCTCAAACGGGTCTGCGTCCAGGATGCGCAGCGTATCGCCAGGCGCAATCTTTTGGATCGGCCTTCGCTGGCTATAAATCTCCAGATGCCGCCGCACCTTCTCGCGTCCGTCGGGCTCGCTGTATCGCTGAAACACCGGCTCTACTCGGTCAAATACCTTTCCATCCACTGCCGAACGCAGGAGCTTCAAATACTCCGCATGCGCCCACACCAGCGGCACCGCCGAACCCGCGGCCAGGCCCTTCTGCAGGCGGGCGCCGGGCCGATCGGCCTCGTCCCACACTTGCTCCGGCATCATCTGGCCAACCGTGGCGAAGCGTTCATATGCTTTGATGAGCGGGGCGATGTCTCGGCCTGCCGCAAGCTCGTAATGCGCCCGCTCACCGGTCAGCAGCGGCCACACGCGGCCCTGGCCCCATCCCTGGAACGGTCCTCCATCAGCTCTCTGTCCGTAGCCATCCCAGTTGTAACGCAAATATCCGGGCCCCTGCGGCAAATCCCGCTTCAGCACTGCATCCACCACTTTCAACGTGTCGATGATCAGCGGATCGTCCGCCCGCCGCACGCCATAGCGCACTAGTTCCAGAAAACCCGCATCGATAATCTCGCGCGCCTCAAAACTATCCCGAGTTCCAGGCGGGCGATTGTTGATGTGGATGGTCTCCGTTCCGCAGCTCTCGCACGCATACGCTTCGCCGGACTCGGGCGGTCGAATGCGCATGTAGTGCCGACTCACCCCCGGCAGCAGAACTCCGCTGTTCGTGACCGTCCAGTCTTCAAGATGAAACTCGATCCAGTCGGCAAAGTCTTCGTAAAAACATGCCAGTTCGTTCGAATCATGGGCTCGCGCTATTTCGGCTGCGCAAATCAGCCCCGATATCACTGCTGCCAGAGTCGATGGCGAATACCCCGCGTTCTCTTCCCAGCGTTCCTGGTGCGTAATCGGCGCGTGGCGCACAAGGAAGCCCGCCGCCCGCTCGACGAACGAGAAAATCGTCGCATCCCCAAGCGCATCCGCCTTCCACAGCCGCCATGCCAGGATGATGGGAAACGCAACCTCGTCAAGTTGCACGCCTGACCAGTACGGCCTTCCATCCACCCAGAAGTTCTGTGCAAATCCGCCATCCGGTTTCTGCGTGCAGGCCAGGTAAACCAGCGCCCTGCGCGCCGTTTCTGCCCTCCCGCATGCCAGAAGGGCACCCGCCGTCTGCACCATGTCCCGCGTCCACACTAAATGGTAGCCACCCAGGTCGTCGTCGCCGTGCACCTGGCCCCACGGTATCGACATCGATGCGACGAACGCGCCTGAAAAAATCTTGTCTTCGTGTGCCAGCAGCACGTTATGGCTCGCGCGCATCAGCTTGCCGCCATCACCTGCCTTGGCCGCCAGCCACTCCGGATTCGCCGCTCGCTGCCATTGTTCGATGAATCGATCGCGGCTGCGTTCAAACGGCATCGCCAGGGCGCTCATGGTCTTCTGCAGTGCCGTGTGATTCCCCTCGCCAATGCCGATCGCCAGGCTGAACTGGCGGGCGCCATCCGCGCCCGCGTTGCCCATATCCAGTTCGCCCATGACTGCAATGTTTCCGTTACTGGCCGATCCGAATTCCCAGGTCATGCCGAAGTGTTCCATCAAATCGCGCCAGCCATCGCTCGTGCCGACAAATCCGCAGCTCATGCGAGAGAACCCGCAGCTCGCGCCCATCGCCAGCGACCACCGGTTCTTCCATGCCAGCGCCATCTTGCGGCCGGCAACGTCAAGCACCCGCGCCGTATTACCAGCTCCGCCCCCGTCCAGGTGCGGCGCGAGAAGCGCGAAAACCTTCAGCCGCGGAATAAGGTCTTCATGACCCTCGATCCGCACGTGCTGCAATACAACGCTGTGATGCGGATCGCAGATGATCTCTTTGATGACCGCGTAGCGGCCGTCCGGATCGCGATTCACATACCGCACGCCCAGCGATTCCTGGTGGATATACTCGAAGTCCGTGATCAGGTCGCGCTTCTCTTCATGAACAAACGTCTCCCCATCCGTGATCAAAAACTCCATGTCGCGCACCTGCGCCGCGTCGATCGTGGGGTGGTAGAGCTCGTTCAGAACTCCGTGCGAACACGTGAACCAGATGCGGCTCGAAGCCGAGTACGCCGTGCCCACCGCGTCCTTCACGCTCGAAGTCCAGCGCGGCTCCATGCCGGGCGCGCCAAATGCCTCGCCCTCCTGGTCAAGCCATCGATACAGCGCCTGATCGCTCATTAATCCTTACCATGTTGTGGGATGAGGAATCTCGATGTTGCCGGAACCATCTTCTCTATCGATGTCCCCGATGCGAGAAGGTTTCGGCATCCAACCCGATCTCAGCAGAATAAGTTGGTATCCCGGCCCTACCCTTTCGCATCCATCCAATCATAGGAGCCCGGGCAGTTGTGTGAAGATACCATTGCAGCCGGGCGCTGCCGTCTAAGAGTTATCCTGAATCCGCGACGGTCATCCCACGGAACCGCTCAACCCCGGACAAGAATCCCAATGGAGGAGATTTCCCGATGTCGACAGCTACTTCGGCCGCTTACACAGTCCCCGCTCTGCCCTATGACTATGCCGCCCTCGAACCCTTTATCGACGCTGAGACGATGCACCTGCATCACGACAAGCACCACCAGACCTATGTCACGAACGTAAACGCCGCTCTCGAAAAGTATCCCGACCTCGCCCATAAATCCGTGGACGACCTGTTGCGCGAACTCGCCCAGGTGCCCGACGAGATCAAGGGAGCCGTTCGCAACAACGGCGGCGGTCACTCGAATCACTCGATGTTCTGGGCCATCATGGGACCTGCCAACACGCCCGGCATCGGCGGCGCTCCCACCGGCGCGATCGGTGACCAGATCAAGAAGGATTTCGGTGATTTTGAAGCGTTCAAGAAGACATTCAATGAGACCACGGCCAAGCAGTTTGGATCCGGCTGGGGCTGGCTCGTCTTCTCGGCTGGCAAGCTGAAAGTCATCACCACCGCCAATCAGGATTCTCCGCTGAGCCAGGGCCTTTATCCCGTCCTCGGCAACGACGTTTGGGAGCACGCCTACTACCTGAAGTATCAGAACCGCCGCCCAGACTACCTCGCGGCATGGTGGAACGTAGTCAACTGGGCCGAAGTGAACAAGCGCTTCGCCACCGCCCAGAAGTAGCGCCCGCCCGTCCCGAGCTTCCAGCCTTCGCCCTCGTCAGGCGATGCTGGAGGCTCGGCGCCGGCCCTCATCTCCCCGCCCACCGTCCGTTCCCGGTCAATTCATCCCGTCATCGAACACATCTTCTTCTGTGTGCCTCGCATCAACTCTCCTGTTTTCATTCGCTTGCCTGATACTCATTTTGGTCAGAAGATTGCTTCACCCCTTAGGGCCCTCCCCCGCTTCCGCGGCCACTCGACAAATCTCAGGAGGTCAACATGAGAATTCTGCTGCAGGATTTGCGTTTTGCATTGCGCCAGATGATCAAACGGCCAGGTTTCACAGCCGTCGTTATCCTCACCATGGCCCTCGGGATCGGTGCCAATGCCGCCATCTTCAGCGTCCTCGACGCCGTACTTCTGCGCCCGCTGCCTTATCCGCAGCCCCAGCAACTCATCAAGATCTGGACGCGCTTCACCGGGATCGGCCAGCCCAACGACCAGAACTGGGTCTCCGCTCCCGAACTCCGCGACCTCCAGCAGCTCAATCACAGCTTTTCTGACCTCGCTGCCATCTCCACTGGCTCCGTGAACCTCGGCTTCAAGGGGAGCCCGAAGCGAGTCGTCGGTGCAAGCGTTTCACCCGTGCTATTCAAAATGCTTGGCGCGCAGCCGCTCCTCGGCCGTGTCTTTCTGCCCGAAGAGGCCCAGCCGGGTCGCGATGGAGTGGTCATCCTCAGTTACGGACTTTGGAAGCGGAACTTTGCAGGAAATCCAGGCGTCGTTGGTAGCACGATTGATATCGATGGCGCCCCCATGATCGTGGTCGGCGTCATGCCGGCCGGCTTCTCCTACCCCGATCAATGCGAAATCTGGGGACCGCTCGCCTTCGGTCCCAACGACCTCGCCGAAAACAACCGCGGCAGTCACGGGCTCGAGGTGCTCGGCCGAGTCAAGCCCGGTATTTCATTCGCCCAGGCCCAGTCGGACATGGATCGCGCCGCCAAAACCATCATCGAGCAGCACAAGTCCTATCCCTACGAAAAATATGGTTTCGGCATCATTCTTCATCCGCTGCTTGAAGAAACCGTGGGCGACGTGAAGACCTCGCTCTGGGTCCTGATGGCCGCAGTGGGACTCGTTCTCCTCATTGCCTGCGCGAACATCGCCAACCTCCTCCTCGTGCGTTCGTCTGAGCGCCAGCAGGAGATGGGCGTTCGCCAGGCGCTTGGCGCGAGCGGAAGTCGTCTCGTCCGTCAACTCCTTACCGAAAGCGTGCTGCTGGCTCTCATTGGCGGGCTCGCGGGGATTGCACTTACCCCATGGGCGTTGCGCGGTCTCATTGCCATTTCGGTCGCGGCTCTTCCCAGGACCGTTGGCACGAGTATCAACGGAACCGCCCTGCTGCTGATGCTCGCCATCTCTCTTGCCACGGGAATCCTCTTCGGCCTCGCCCCCGCGATTCAGTCCTCAGCCAAAAGGAACTGGGCAGCGCTCAAGAGCGCGCACAGCACCGAAGGCAGCCACGCCAAGCGCCTGCGCCGCATCTTGGTGATTGCCGAGACAGCACTCTCCGTCATTCTTCTTGCCGGCGCAGGGTTGTTGATGCGGAGCTTCGCACAGATCCTCAGGGTCGATCCCGGCTTTCGCCCGGAGAATGTGCTCACGATGAACGTCTCGCTGGACAATCCCCAGTACGCAAAGCCCGACCAGATACGCGGCTTCTACAACGAATTGCTCGGCCGCATCCGCAAAGAGCCCGGCGTCCTTTCTGCCGGCGCCGTCTCGCTGTTGCCCCTGAGCGGCAGAAACAGTTCCGGAACCGTGACCATCGACTCTCAGTCTGTGCCGCTTGAAGACACCACCCCCGAAGCCGACGGGCGCTTTATTACCACCGACTACTTCAAGGCAATGGGCATCTCTGTCCTGCGAGGGCGGTCCTTTGAGGATCACGATACCGACGGCGCTCCGTTGGTTTGCATTGTCGATCAAACTCTCGCCGACATCTACTGGCCCAATCAGGATCCGATCGGAAAACGGATTCACTTTGGCGACCGCTCCCAGAATCCGCCCCAGTGGGCTACAGTCGTCGGCGTTGTCAGCCCGGTGCGCAACCGCACACTGGAAGCGCGTTCGCGTATCGGCGTCTACTTGCCTGAAAATCAGATGTCCCAGCCGTCGATGACCATCGCTGTCCGCACCGCGGGAAATCCCATGAACCTTGCGCCCACCATGGAGCGCGAAGTCTCCACGATTGATCCCGATCTCCCCGTCTATCGCGTGCGGACCATGACCCAGGTGATGGGAGAATCCGTTCAGCGCCGCCGCCTGGCTCTCATCCTCCTCGCGGTCTTCGCAGGACTGGCCCTGGCCCTCGCCTCCGTCGGCATCTACGGCGTCACCTCCTATGCAGTTGCCCAGCGGCAGGTTGAAATCGGCCTCCGCATGGCGCTCGGCGCAGACCGCTTCCAGGTTCTGCGCATGATGATCGGACAGGGGATGACGACCATCTTCATGGGCCTGGGAATCGGCATCATCTCCTCCCTTGCCCTTACACGCCTGATTCGCGGATTGCTCTTCGCCGTTCGGCCATCCGATCCGCTGGCCCTTGCCGGAGCCGCACTGGTTCTGATGGCCGCCGCGTTCCTCGCTGTCTACATTCCATCGCGGCGAGCCACGCACGTTGAACCCATCGTCGCCCTGCGCTACGAGTAGCCGGATAGGAGCACCGGATCGGCCTGGTTCGGAGCTCCTATTCACGCCGAATCGTCGTCCAACCGCACCCGCCGCGCGTCTAACCTCATGGATTCATGGAGTGAACGGTGCGTATTTTTGCCTTGTTCCGCCTTGCAGGACTTCTTGCCTTCATCCTCGCCGTATCGCCCTTCCTGGCCACAGCCCAGGCCGGCAGCTTCACCATCAACCAGAACGGGAAAGCTGTTGGAACCGCCAACTTCAACTTCGCCGCCACGCGCGATGGCTACGACTCCATGTCGGTGGTTCACCTCGATCTCGATGGATTGAACTACGCGATCTCGAAGACCGAAAAGCTTTCGTCCGCCGACGAACTCCAGCACGTCCAGCTCAGCGCCATCGTCAACGGATCAGCCGTCAACGTCACCGCCGCACCGGATGCCGCACAACTCCTCCTCAACACCTCGGCTGACGGACGCGGCACCACCACGCGCCTCGCGTCGCATACTGCGGCCGTCTTCCTGCCCGACTTCGATCCCGGCGCGCTCGAAACCTTGCTCGCTCTCGCCGTCGAGCACAACAACCGCGACTTATGGGCCATCATTCCCAAGCAGGCCGGATCCATCGAGCCTGTCCAGATCGCCACCTACTCCGATGAACGCGGCACGCTCGACAGCAAGCCCGTTACCGTGCATCACCTGGTCGTGACCTACGGCGACGCCCATACAGATCTGTTCTCAGGTCCATCGAACCAGCTTCTTCAAGCCGAACTGCCCCAGCCGGGTTTTGCCCTGGTCCGCAAAGGCTTCGTGCTCACACCGCCCGCACGCGCCGCCGCACCGCCGGCTCAATAGCGTAGTTTGCCGTCGCGACAACGTAGTAATGAGCCTGATAACTGCCCAGCCCATGCTGGTTGACCCATGATCGAGCTAGGCATCCCCGCCCCATGACATTCGATACGGCCATGCGACCAAAGTTGTAGCTCTGGCGTGACTTACATCACACATAATGCTTGTGTTGCGCGCTCTCTGAAACGACCTGCGTCGAAAGCTTCCGGGTCGGACACAACGTTGGGAGTTGCAAGCTTTCCGAGTAACTCCTCGCCAAGCGTCCGACCTGCCGCTGAAACAAGGCTTTCAGGAGCCAGGGCCGGCTTGGGACCAGGCACGAATCCGGTGCCCACTCGACCGAGATTGCACATCGCGTCTTGAACGACGCTGATCCCAGGAGTAAGGCGCTCAATGGATCAGATCATCACCAACTTGGTCTCGCTGGGCTTGCTGGTGTTTCTCTTCGCCGCGATTGCCAGAAGAGCGTCTGATGATCGCCTGCGGTGTTGGGTCGCCGGTTGGGTCGGGATCCTGGTTCACATCGGTTTGAAATTCTGGACGCCCGCTGCCCCCGTTTGGCGTTTGGTCAATGTCTGCGCGAGCATCGCGGCCCTGGCCCTCACAGCCATCTTTTTCATCGCATCGGTGATGATTGTCCGCGAAGGCCGGAGGGCCGGCGTGCGGCTGGCCGCCGTCCTCGCATGTTTCACATTGCTGCCGATCACGATGGCCATTGCATATCCGCGGCCCGGTTGGCTATTGGCAACCCTCGTGGTCGTCCAACAATGCGCAGTTGTGCGCACTGCCATGCGCCCCCGCATCCATCGCACCGCAGTCCTGTGGGTCCTCGTTTCAGTGTGCGCCCTCACGTTGGCCTGGATGCTGTATGGCATAAGCCGCGGCCACGGCGAATTTGTCGTCTTCGCGCTTTTGGCAGAAATGTATTTCGCGGCCGGTACAGATTTCTGGTTCAACGGTTGGGAACGATCGTTGGGGCTCGTTACAACATGCACAGGGTTAGCTACTTTTGGAGCCACCTTTCCCGGCATGCTGCTGATCGAGAAGGTCTGGCCGCACACTTCGGCCGCATCCGATTTGCTCGGCGTTTCCGCATTCTGCGTTGCGGTGGGAATGATCCTGATTGTGCTGGAAGAGGATGCGCGCTCGGCGCGGCAGACGACAGAAGAGTACCGCCTCACCTTCGATACCAATCCTCATCCGCTTTGGATCTTCGATAAAGAAACGCTGGAATTCCTCTCGGTCAATCAGGCCGCCTGCAGCAAACATGGCTATACCCGCGAAGAGTTCGCGAACCTTAAGCTCCCCGACATTGTCGAAACCGGCGTGGTGCCCGAGATCGTATTGCCGGCCGGGAATCCGAATCGCCCGTCGCGTCACGTCCGCAACGACGGCACAGAAATGCCGATGGACATCACGGCCCATGACATCGTGTTTCGTGGCAGACCGGCACGCTTTGTCCTTGGCATCGACGTGAGCGAGAGAGAGGAGCTTCAGCGGCAGGTGCAGCATCACTCCCGGCACGACATCCTGACAGGACTGCCGAATCGCGTTCTCTTCGAAGAACAACTGAAGGGAGCGTTGGCGCGGGCGATGGAGACCAGGGAAAAACTTGCGATTCTCTGTCTGAATCTCGATCGATTCAAAAGGATCAACGATACCTATGGAACGTCGGTTGGAGATGAATGCCTCAAGCAGGTGGCCGAAATCCTTCGCGCCAATGCGCAGCCGATGGACTTGCTGGCGCGCACGGAAGGCGATGTATTCGCCCTGGTTCTCACCGGGCTCAGAAGCGGCTTCCCGGCTGAACACGTTTTAATCGAACTGGAACAGCGATTCCGCGAGCCCTTCATGGTCGGGGGGACGAAAGTGCGACTGTCGTTCAGCGCCGGTTTGGCACTGTGCCCGGACGACGGCATCGAATTCGCACCCCTCTGGCGCAGCGCCGAGGGAGCGCTTTCGAGGGCGCGCGCGGCGGGTGGCGGGCAGGTCGTCTGGAGCAGTTCCGAGTTGCGCATCGCCGCCGAGAAAGAGGTGGAACTGGAAGACGTCATCCGAACACAACTGGAGGAACGTGGGTTCTACCTTGCTTATCAGCCGCTCTATGCGATGGACGGGCGAATTGAGGGCCTTGAGGCTTTGCTGCGGTTGGATCATCCCGTTCATGGTCCAATTAGCCCGGTCCGGTTCATCCCGCTGGCTGAGGAAACCGGGTTGATTATCCCCATCGGTGACTGGGTCATCGAAGAAGCTTGCCGCCAATTGAACCACTGGAGAGACAACGGCATTCGCATGGTTCCAGTCGCCTTGAATGTTTCGGCATTGCAGTTGATGCAAAGCGGATTTGCCGAGCGCCTGATCGGTATCATCTCGCGGTTCGGAATCCGGCCGGACCAGATTCAGTTAGAGGTCACTGAATCGACGGTTATGCTCAACGAGGCAGAAGTCACGAAACAGATGGCGCTCCTGTCAGAGATCGGCATCCGTTTTTCGATCGATGACTTTGGAACCGGGTATTCCTCTTTGAGCCGTTTGGACAAGCTGCCGCTGAGCGTGCTGAAAGTTGACCGCTCCTTTACGAAGCGGCTCTGCGAGATTGATGGCACGCGCTCCATCGTGCAAGCGATTATCTCGATGGGAAAGGCCCTCAATATGCGCATCGTTGCGGAAGGCGTCGACCTGGAAGAACAGATCGCCTTATTGCGCGAGATGGGATGCGACTCGTTGCAGGGCTTCCTGTTGTCGCACCCTGTGCCGGCCGCGGACATTCCTCGCCTGCTCCGGCGGCCCAACCCACTCCTCGCGAAGCTGTGCGATGAACACAGCGATATCTTCGAAACTGTGAGGCCCTTCTCAGAACGCGCGCCGGACCAACCCTGAGCATTGCCTAGCGCAGAAGGCGCAGGATCTCCCACACCCCAAATAGGCAGAGCGCCACCACGGTCTCTGCGGTGAGCGCGACCATGGCGCCTCTTGCGCCGCCCAGCTTCTCGTCAACCGAAGTAACCGTCTCGGCTGGATCGATCGCTTCGTCGCAATCCCACTCAACCTCCGGCGAACGCAGCGTTACGGTAGCGAACCGCATCGCCGTCTCGAAGGACCTGGAAGGCTCGTGTTGGATTGTGCTGCTGGCCATGTTCCGATGGATTGCCGTCCATTGAACGCCTGATCAGAAGATGTTGTGAAGGCAGATCAGGTTTCGTGAACCAAAGTCGGTACCTCGACCCTGCTCCCCCGACCTCCCTCGACCCGCAGTCAGATACACACTGCAGGCCCCTGCCCTTGCATCCATTTCTGATAGATTGCGCTTGACCGAGCATGCTGACCGCCAAACAGGAGAGATTCCTGCGTGGATCGAAATAATCGATTTAGCTGCGATTTCCTCAAAATTCCCCGTTCTCCACAGGGCAATATCTTCATACCGCGTAAGAAGTTCCCGGTAAAAGCGCAGCCAATGCTCGCATCAGCCGCTCAGCGGCGTTCTTCTCAAACCCTCTTGCAGATTCAACAGCGCCCACACAAGCACGCTTGCCGCCGCAAGAACATCCGCTACCCGATCCACCAGCGTCACCGCAAACGCGAGCATGGTCACCAGGATTCCCCACTTCGCCGCCTGCCTGCGAAACGCACGGCCCCACCGCAACCCATCAGGGCGGAGCGGGTGCGCCGCCTGCTCAGATCCGCAGGCCTTTCCATTTCCCATCAGCCGAAGCACCCGCGCCAACTCTCCCGCAACCAGCAACGCTGCGCCCCACAACGGCACAAGCGAAGCCAATCCGACTGCATAAATCCATTCGCCGCCATATTGAACCAGTCGAGTTCGGCGTGCCTCGATGTCGCCATCGGCCAGGTCATGCGCATCGGCCCAGGTGCAGAGCAACGCGCCCGCCCCCACCAGCATCGCCGCCGCGAGGAATGAAATATGTTCGAGCTCGTGGTTTGCCGGGCTGTTCCGGATGAATCGCCACACAACGTCATCGCGATCCCACAGGTACGTCGACACCGCGGCCCCGATAAGCAGACCCCGAATCAGCGCCGGGTGGCGCAGTTCAAACCTGCTCGGCCGCACGCTCACTCTCCGTACAGCCCCGAATTGGGCAAGGGAAGGCACAGGCACGTTGAGCCATTCTGCTCGAATCCTCGGTCCAGGCGGTAGATATATTCAGCCGCCCAGCGCAAGAGCAGGGTCGGCGGTCAGGTCTGCTGCAGCGAACTCGCCGGCCACAAAACGCGGCCACGCCGCCGCGGCAATCATCGCCGCATTGTCCGTCGAGAGTGCCAGTGTCGGGAAAGCCACCGGAATGCCGCGTCGAGCCCCTTCCGTTGTAAAGCGAGACCGAAGTTCTCGGTTCGCCGCCACCCCTCCGGTCACCAGGATCCGCTCTGCGCCAAGAGACTCGGCTGCGGCGAAGGTCTTTTTCAGCAGATCGCCCACCACCGCGTGCTGAAAGCTGGCAAGCAGGTCCAGCGTGATCGCATCGCACATCGGCAGCGCATCCTCGATCGACGGCCGGGATGGTGCGTCCGGTCCCGTGAACAATGCCTCGCGCCGCGCTTCCGCCTCCGGCTTCAGGTGGTGCAGTTCCACATAGCGCAGCACCGCCGTCTTGATCCCTGAAAACGAGAACATAAAATGTGGATCCAGCGTGGCGATCGGAGCGGTCCGAGCCGCCTTCGTCCTCGGCGCCTTGCCCGCCAGATGCACCTTCCGCTTGATCTGCGCGAACGAAAATGGCACGGCTTTTGGATTCCCGTGCATAGCCAGCCCATCAATCCATGGTCCGCCCGGGTATCCGAGCCCCAGCAGCTTGGCCACTTTGTCGTAAGCCTCGCCCGCCGCATCGTCCACCGTCCGCCCCACCAGCGAATAGCTCCAGGTGCCCTCCGTTGGCCGGGCCACATAAAGATGTGTGTGCCCTCCCGAAACAACCAGTGCCAGCGCTGCCTCTCCAATTTCGGTCGATGACTCGGAACCGGGTGCCCCAGGTCTCGATTCGGAGACCTGGGAACGTTCTTCGAGCAGCACGGCATGAATATGCCCCTCCAGATGATTCACTGCGATCAGCGGCAGCCCCTGCGCGAACGCCAACGCCTTGGCGTAGGTGATCCCCACAAGCAACGCACCCGCCAGTCCCGGCCCGCTGGTCACCGCGATGGCGTCGAGATCATCGAGCCTGATTCTGGCTTCGGCGAGCGCCGCCCGCACGACAGGCACAATGGCGCGGAGATGCTCCCGGCTGGCCAGTTCCGGCACCACGCCGCCATATCTCGCATGGGTCGCAATCTGTGACGCCACCACCGACGACAGGGTTCGCGCTCCACGCTCCACCACCGCCGCAGCGGTTTCGTCGCACGAGCTCTCGATGCCGAGAATCAAACCTGAACCCATAGATCCAGTTTAGCGGCCTCGAATCTCGCACCTGAAACCGACTATCCTCAAGCAGAGCGGCATGCCCTCGTCCTCCAAATTCGCATCGGCCCTGCGTATCCTCGAAGCTCTGCGGGCCGCGGGTTACGAAGCCTGCTTCGCCGGAGGGTGCGTCCGCGATCTGCTGCTCGGCCGCGAGCCCGCCGACTATGACGTGGCCACCTCCGCCACTCCCGACGTCGTTCTGCGCATGTTTCCGCGCACCTTCGCCGTCGGAGCGCATTTCGGCGTCGTCCTCGTCGCGGCCGAAACCGAGATCTCCTCCAAAGAGGCCGCCCCACCGCAGGTGGAAGTAGCAACATTCCGTTCCGATAGTGCTTACTCCGACGGCCGCCATCCTGACGCAGTCCGTTACACCCTCAGCGCAGCCGAAGACGTGCAACGCCGCGACTTCACCATCAACGGCCTCCTCCTCGATCCCCTGAAACTGGTCGCCGCCGGCTCGGAGAATGAGAGCTCCGTCGAGAACGGCTTCGTGCCAAGCGAGCCCACGACTGGCCCCGTCGAGAACGGCTTCGTGCCAAGCGAGCGCACGACTGGCCCCGTCGAGAAGGGCCCCGGCCCAGGTGAGAGGACGACTGGCCCCGGCGAAAGCGGCTTCGTCCCAAGCGAGCGCACGACTGGCCCCGTCGAGAAGGGTACGGGCTTCAGCCCGTACGTTTCCTCGCTACAAAGAGTCGGGGCTTTAGCCCCTGAGGCAATCCGCTCCGCTGTCATCGACCACGTCGGCGGCCTGGCCGATCTCGATGCAGGCATCATCCGCGCCATCGGCCAACCCGAGCGCCGCTTCGACGAGGATAAGCTGCGCCTGCTGCGCGCCGTGCGTTTTGCCGCACGTTTCAACTTCACCATCGAGCCCGCAACGCATGCCGCCATCCGTGCTCTCGCTTCGCGCATCCATGCCGTCAGCCGCGAACGCGTGCGCGACGAATTAACCAAAATGCTCACCGAAGGCCATGCGCGGCGCGCGTTTGAACTCCTCGATGAAACCGGGCTCCTCATCGAAGTTCTGCCCGAAGTCGCAAAAATGAAGGGCGTGACGCAGCCGCCGCAGTTTCACCCCGAAGGCGATGTCTGGATCCACACGCTGCTTCTGCTGGATCAGCTCGAGCCGGGCTGCCCCGCCACGCTTGCCTGGGGCGCTCTGTTGCATGATGTCGGCAAGCCGCCCACATTCCGCGTCGCACCAGACCGCATCCGGTTTGACGGACACGTTGACGTGGGCGTCGCCATGGGCGCCGAGATCTGCCGCCGTTTTCGCTTCTCCAATGACGAGACCCAACAGGTTCTTGCCCTCATCGAGAACCATATGCGCTTTGCCGATGCCCCGCGCATGAAGGACTCCACATTGAAGCGCTTCTTCCGGCTCGATCATTTCGATCAGCATCTCGCGTTGCACAAAATGGACTGCCTCGCTGCCCATGCCAACCTCGATATTTGGAACTTTGTTCGCGAGCGCTACGAGACCACGCCCGCCGAATCCGTGCGGCCTCGTCCGCTCATCACCGGTCGCGATCTCATCGCTGCCGGATACCAACCCGGCGAGCAATTCCGGCCCATGCTCCAAGCCGCTGAAGACGCACAGCTCGAGGGCGTAATCTCAACCACCGAAGAGGCATTGGCCCTCGTGCGTCAAAGCTTTCCAATGAAAGACAATACAACCCGCTGAACCACATTGCGGAAAAGCAGCATGCTCACTGCCATGCCGCGATTACCCCTCCTTCCCTCTCTGCATCCAAATCCGGTGTGCAGGTGTGTGGAGGGGACAATGAAGAATTCGCTGGTTCTGATTGTCGGAGCAGGACCCACCGGTATGACTGCGGCCATCGAGTTGGGCCGTTTCGGTTTCGATGTGCGCATCGTTGATCGATCAGAACACCTGGCCGAACACTCGCAGGCGCTTGGCGTGCAGGCGCGCACGCTCGAGCAGTTTCAGCGCTACGCCATAGCCGACATCGCAGTCGAGCGCGGCAGAAAGGTTACCCGCGCCGAGTTCTGGAGCGAGGGCAAGAAGATTCTCTCGCTTCCCCTCAGCCACATCTCCAGCGTCTATCCCTTCATCCTCTTGCTTCCGCAGAGCGAAACCGAAGCCATCCTGAACCGGCACATGGAATGGCTTGGGATCCGGCCCGAGCGCGGGACCGAACTTGTCGATCTCAGTCAGCACGATGACGCAGTCACTGCAATTCTGAGAAACTCCAATGGCGATCGCGAAGAGATCCATCCGCGCTGGGTCATCGGCTGCGACGGCGCGCACAGCTTGATCCGCCAAAAACTCGGCATACCATTCGAAGGCGCATCGATCGGCATGTCCTTCTTCCTTGGTGACGTTCAGTTGGACGGGCCCGACGCGCCCACCGATCAGCTATCCGTCCACTTCCATCATGGCGATGTTGTCTTTCTCGCACGACTTACTGACAAGCTGTTCCGCATTATCGTGGCTTCGCACGCGATGCAGCAGTCCCCGTTGCAAAAGGAGGTCGACCTACGCCATTTCCAGCTGGCACTCGATGCCGCGGGAATCAACGCAAAGGCGCATTCCCCCGAATGGATGACGCCGTTCCACGTCAACGACCGCCATGCACGCCACTACCGCGTTGGAAATGTCTTTCTCGCCGGCGACGCTTCGCATATTCATTCGCCGGTCGGCGGCCAGGGCATGAACACCGGCATCCAGGACGTGGCCAACCTCGCATGGAAGATGGCGGCCGTGACCCGCGGCGCCGACATCCACCTGTTGAACAGTTATGAATCCGAGCGCGGCGAAGTCGGTAAGGCTCTGCTGCGTTTCACAGAACGCGGCCTCAAACTCGGCTCAACCACCAGTTCCGTGCTCGAGAGCATGCGCGATACGTTCCTTCCTGTTCTGTCCGCGTTGAAACCCGTGCAAAGGGCCATGCTCGGCTTCATCTCAGAAACTGCCATCGAATACCGTTCGTCGTGGACCGTGATGGATTTTGGTGGCGACGGCGACCTTCGCGCCGGCGATCGGCTACTCGACTTCGAATTGAAACCAAATTCGGAGCGTCCGATGCTTCAGAAGCGAACCCTTCTTCAGGATTGGACTGAGCCAAAGCATCTTGCCCTGTTGTTGGAGCCCACCGGCGCTGAAGTCAATGAGCTCCGGCAGACCCTTCCGCAGGCAGTCGTCATAACAGTCCGTGCTGCCGAACTCGATCGTGACGGTCTGCGTGCGCTCGGTACCAGCAAAAAACTGCTGATCGTGCGTCCCGACGGCTACATTGGTTTCCGCGGTCACGCGGAGCCGCACACGCCCTGGATGGAATACGCCGAGCAGGATGGCATTCTGGCCCCGAGCCTGATGACGCGTTAATTGCTGATCGTGTACGAAGCAGGGGCCGGTCCACCCCGCGCCATCAGCGGCTTGCGAAATGTAAGGCAGTACAGTCGGCCGTTCGCGATCTCACGTGCCTTCACCTCGAGCATCTCTTCGGGAACCAGGTGGATAGGGCACCGCACCTTTTCGCTCCCCGGTTCGAAGTGGCGGGCCGTCGCGGGATTGTGCTGGTAATTCTCCCGAATCTCCTTTTCCGTTTCGTCGACGATCACGATCTTCGTACCCGGCTTCGCCACCCAGATCATCTCTTTAATGGCCCGCGCCTTGTCCGTAAAAAAATTGATGCCTCCCACGTGATACACGCAGTCAAAGGCTTCCACGCGGAATGGCAATCGCTCCGCCTCAGCCTGGAACAGGTGTGCCTTCCGATGCCACTTGCGCAGGTTCTTCTGACATTTGCGCAGCATGCCCCACGACAGATCAATTCCATAAAAATCGATGTTCTCGGGCAAATAACGCAAGTTTGCGCCGGTACCCACGGAAATCTCCAGCACCCTCGCGTTCGGAATGATCTCGAGTTCCTTCAGATACTCGAGCCGGAAGTCCGGCTTGCGCGTAAACCAGCGATACAGTTTCTCCGCCAGGTCATAGCCCGGCGCGAGCCGGTCATAGAGATTCTGGTATTTCAAATTCGAACCCGTCACGGTGCTTACAAACAATGGAATGCCATCGCGCATCGGGTACACGCGTCCCGTGGCAGTATTCCGCAGATTCCCAGCCTCAACCTCGAACGAGTAACGCGTGTCGGGGTCGCACAGCAGGGACAAGACATCGCTTTCCATATTCCTTCGTTCGGAAACCCAGCCTCAAGCTACCACATGGCCCGAGTTGACATCAGTAATTCGTCGTGGTTACCGTAACTATCCCGTAAACCCCGCTGCTACAATCAAAAGGACGTAAATCTTCGAGATTTCTCACCCATTCCGAGCAAGCGCTTTGAACTACGTGCAATGACCCTCCGCCTATTCAATACTCTTTCAGCACAACTGGACGAGCTCGTCCCCTCCGACGGCGACACCTTGCGCATGTACGCCTGCGGCCCCACCGTCTACGACTACGGCCACATCGGCAACTTCCGCACCTTCCTCCAGATCGACGTCTTGCGCCGCTTCCTCAAACTGACCGGCATGCGCCTGCGCCACGTCATGAACATCACCGACGTAGACGACAAGATCATTCGCAACGCAGCACAGGCTGGGGTTCCCATCGGCGAATACACTGCTGGCTACATCGAAGCCTTCTTTCAGGACCTCGAGTCCCTGCGCATCGAACGCCCAGAACAGATCGCCCGCGCCACTGAGCACATCCCGCGCATGGTTGAACTGATCCAGAAGCTTGCTGCGGCCGGCGCCGCGTACCGAACAGAAGATGGTTCCTGGTATTTCCGGCTCGCTTCATTTCCTGAATACGGCAAGCTCAGCAAAAAAGACCTGGGCGGAATCGAAGACGGCGCTCGCGTCGACGTTGACGAATACGAGAAAGATTCAGCGCGCGATTTTGCTCTATGGAAAGCCCCGAAACCCGGCGAACACTTTTGGGATACGCCCATTGGTCCTGGCCGCCCCGGCTGGCACATCGAGTGCTCCGCCATGTCAATGGAGTACCTCGGCGACAGCTTCGACCTCCACGCTGGCGGCGAAGACCTCATGTTCCCGCACCACGAAAACGAAATTGCGCAAAGCGAGAGCGTCACGCACAAAACCTTCGCGCGCCATTGGATGCATGTGCGTTTTCTGCTCGTCGACGGCCGCAAGATGTCGAAGAGCGAAGGCAATTTCTTCACCCTGCGCGACCTGCTTCTCAAAGGCTACAAAGCCTCGGCCATCCGCCTCGCGCTCATCTCGGTGCCTTACCGGCATCAGTTGAACTTCACCTTCGACAGCCTGGTTGATGCCACCGCTGCCATCGATCGCCTGCGTACCTTTCATGCCCGGCTCATTGCCGGCAAATTCGCTCCCGGCGAATCACCCGAAATGCAGGCAGCCGCGCAGAAAGCTCACTCCGAATACATGGCGGCGCTCTCGAACGATCTCAATACGGCCGAAGCGCGCGCGCCAATCTTCGATCTCATTCGCACAGCCAACACTGCCATGGATCAGAACCGCTTCCTTGCCGCAGATCGCGATGCCGTAGCCAGGGTGCTGGCCGACTTCGATGCCGTGTTCAGCGTGATCGAAGACCGCGACACCGAACCAACCCGGCATGCCATCGCATGGGCCGAACAAGCCGGGCGCGCTTCGGAAATCGCGCCGGAACTGCGTGCACAAGCCTCGATCACCGACGACGAGATCAATGCGCTTCTTGCCGAACGCGACGCCGCCAAGAAGCGCCGCGATTTCCAGCGTGCCGACCAGATACGAAAGCAACTCACCGACAAGGGCATCCTCATCGAGGATTCAAAAGACGGCACTCGCTGGAAGCGCAAATAGAGTGGTCCTGCGAGAGCTCGGCGCAGCTTGCGCGCGTCGCAAAAGTGATGGGCCGGAACTCCGTGAGGAATTCCGGCCCTTCCTGTTGAATTGCTCTTTCTACTGGCAGCTGACAAATCCCAGCGTGGGAACCGACTCCGTGAACGGCCCCGTGCCCGTCAGTGCAGTCGCGGGTGCCGATTGCAGTTCCGACGGAGAACAGTCGGAGGTTGCGCCGTTCGACGAGGGAACGGTGGCGATGCCGTCAACGACATACGCCGCAAGCGGAGCGCTTTGCGTAGGTCCCACTGGATTCGCCGCGGCCCATGCCCCGACGTACGGGCCACCCGAAGCAATTTGCATCGAGTAGCTGGCGCAATCGGTATTGCTCGGGCAGGTCAAGGTTGTTGTCGACGCAGCGGTCTCGACCGCAATCGACGCGCTGTTCTGGGTCGAGGTGGGCGGCAGCGGAATCGTGTAGGTCGTCGCACCAGCGGTCTCGAGCACGCTCAATTGAACGTCAGCCGACGTGGCTGCGCTGGCAGTGTTTTGCGAAGTGACGACACCGTTGAGGGTCGCTCCGCTGGTCGCCACCGTTGCGGGCAGATAGAGATTCACGTTTCCGGTAGTGCTGCCCGCGGAGATGCCCGTGATGATCGTGGGATCGTAGAACGCGCCGTCCTGGCGTGTGCCGACCACCACCAGATCGTAGGTTCCCGATGGCAGAGGACAAAAGACGAATGTCCCATCCGCAGCGGCCGTGGTGGACATGACAACCCGGTCGATCCCATTTGCATCCGGCTGTTCCACTGATACCGTCACTGCACCTTGAACCGGATTGCCGGTTGCCTGGTCCAGAATCTTGCCATTGATGGAACTCGACGTGGCGCTCACTTCGCCGGCGTGCAGCACCGGTTTCAACCGGAATTGGCCGTTACCCTCCTGCACGATCGACTCGCAGGTCATGAAGTCGATGTCGAGGTCCTTGGTCTGCCCTGCGGCAATCGTGAAACTCCCCCCGGCGATCTGGCCTGATGGAATCTTGATGCCCGTCTTTGCTTCGCTCGAAAGCTGGAGTGCGTGCGGCGCAGACGGGTCGGAGGTGAGCATGACGCAGTTTGCCGAATTGCTGCACGCATTCCCCGAGATGCTCGCGCTGTTATCGGCGAGAATCAGGCGGATCTGTTGATAGGTGCCGGCCTGCAATTCCTGGTTGTCCCCAAGCTGCGCGAGGAAGCACTGATTGTTCGCCTGGCCCAGCAGGTCAACCTGCTTGGGTGAGTTCGACAAGTCCGGCGTCAGGTCGACCCAACTGCTATCGTTCGATCCGGCCGAACTGCTCACGTTCGCTTGCACGTCGGTGATGGTCACGTAAACATGCGCGAACGGGCCGTTGGGCGTGGAGCACGTGGCGGGGTCGCTGAGCATCACGTTGACGGTGCCCGTTCCCGAGGAACTGTTGGTGGTGTAACTGCTGCATGCCACCAGAATCCCGGCAAGAACGAGCAGGCAGGAAAAGACGACCGCGGACTTTGAAGTGCCCTTCATAAAGTGTGATGAATCAGAATCCGGCATAGACTTCCTCCTTCGCTTCTGAGCAGTGGAGAAGAGCCAAGGCAGGCACGGCAAGGGCGCGGGTCAAAGAATTGCGGAAATGCCCGGCGTCTATGTGTTCATCAGCTTAAAGATTGGGCCCTGTGGAAGCCTATTCAGCCGATGCCGGCCGCCGTTACGGACGTACCGTCGAGCAAGTCCCAGCGGAGCATAGAAGTCGAATGGAAGTAAACGACTCGAGTCGGCGATGGAAGCCCATTCGTTTCCTCATAGTATGTTGTGGCGGCCCATATCTATTCGCGAATCACCTTAACTAGGATGCCCTCGGGCAGCTCGCCCTCGATCAGGTGCACGACACCATTCTTGACCAGCCCTTCGTAGACTTCGCGAGTAGGCTTGGATGCAGTCGGCGCGTCTCTGCCGGCGCCTCGATTCTCATCTGCTCCCTGACCCCTGCTCCCTGATCCCTGTTTTTTCCCCATCCCCTTGTCCATGGCCTCGTTGGCGAGGCGATCGGCCTCCGCGTTTCCTCCGCGGAGAGTGTGGCGCATCTCGAAGCGGTCGAGCCGGCTAGACCGGCGGCGGGCCTCTTCCCAGAGCGGGCGCAGGCCTGGGCTGGCGACCTTGTACTGTCCTTTCATCTGCTTGACCATGAGCTGGGAGTCGGAGATGACCCGCAACTGGCGGACGTCATGTGTTAGCGCCCAGTCAAGCACCGCCAGCAGCCCGGAGTATTCGGCGTAATTATTGGTCTGGCGGCCGAGATACTCGCTCAGGCGGGCCGCGATTTGGCCGTCAGGCCCTTCAATCACAGCTCCATAGCCGGCCGGACCCGGGTTTCCGCGCGAACCGCCATCACAATGTGCAACATACCAACCCGCAGTGTCGGATTTGAGGTCTGGAAAAAGGCTTTGGCTCACGGCACTAGTGTACCGGCGCAGGTCGCCGGTCGCCATTCCGGCACGCTCACCAAGCAGATGGAGGCGCGTCTACTCCAATGGGATCAGTTCTCTAGGTCTGAGCGGAGATTTCATGGCAACTGACGCTGCAAGTTTCCCTTCGCCCCCATCCGGAATCCCCGCTCCCTTAGCCTGGTCAGCCAAGTCGAGGTTACAATCCTCAACAGGAATGGCTGCATCCAGGGCAATGGACGGACCCAACCGCGCGCAGGAGCGTCTGGAAGTCCGCGCCCCCGAGATGGAGCTGATCAAGCAGGCTCAGGCGGGTTCGCGCGCTGCATTTGACGCGCTCGTTCGCCAATATGAGCAGCAGGTGCTGCGCCTTGCCTTGCACCTAACCGGTTCAGAGCACGACGCCGAAGACATCTACCAGGAAGCCTTTCTGAAGGCCTTCCGGTACATCGGCAATTTCCGCTTTGAATGTTCCTTCTACACCTGGATTTACCGGATCGTTACAAATCTCTGCCTCGATCAGCTTCGGCGCCGCAAGACGCGCCGCGAAGATCAGGCGATCCTGCTGGATCATTCGGGCGACGAGATCGATTTGCTCGCATCCGTCTCGGACAACCGGTCATTCTCGAATCCGGCACGCGAACTGGACCGCAAGCAACTGGGCGAGAAAATTCAGGCCGCGCTGGGGAAGCTTACCCCGCGCGAGCGCATGGTTTTTGAACTGAAGCACTATCAGGGTCTCCGCCTGCGCACCATCGGAGAGATGTTGAACACCACGGAAGAAACCGCCAAGAACACGCTCTTCAGAGCGACAAAAAAGTTGAGAACGCAGCTGGCGGGTTTACGGTAGGGCGCTGCCGCTGGCGGCGCATGGCAAGACTGATTGAGGCTGGAAGGACGTAGAGGAATGAATTGCGAACTGGCGCACGAGAAGATTGTGCTGGCAGCCTACGGAGAGCTGCCCGATGACCAGATCCACGAGCTGGATCGGCACCTGACTGCCTGCGATGGCTGCCGCGAAGAGCGCGAGCAATTGCTGGCGCTGCGGACACTGGCATCCTCGAATCCCGTAATCGAGCCGCCCGCGAACTTGATAGCTCGTTCCCGCGTGCGGCTTGAGGAAGCCCTGGACGCGCTGCCGCCGAAGCGCTGGTATGAGCGTCTGAGTACACGTCTTGTGAATAACGTTGCCAGCCTGCAGGCCGCGCCCGCCGCTGCGCTTCTGTTGCTGATCGTCGGCATGGGTGCTGGAAGCCTCGGCGGATACGAATATGCGCAGGCGCGCGCCCTCCGCAACGAATCGGGTACCCCGCCGGCGAACGCTCCAGGCACGCCGCAGCCCCTCGCGAATGTTGCGCCAACCGAAGTCGCCAGCATCTCGAGCATCGTGCAGCAGCCCAACAGCGACGTCGTGGAAGTGCGCTACAACCAACTCGTGCCGCAGCGCATGCAAGGATCGCTGGATGATCCGGCAATTCGCCAGTTGCTGATGATGGCGTCGGAAGACGCCGCCTCCGCAGGCATCCGTGACGACTCCGTGGGCCTGCTCGCGGCAGAGTGCCGGGCGGGCCATAGCTGCAATCCGGCGGGAATTCGCGATGCGCTGATGGTGGCCCTGCGTTATGACAGGAACGAGGGCGTGCGCGAGAAGGCGCTGAAGGGCCTCGAGCCTTACGTGGCGCAGGATATGCGCGTGCGCGATGCGGTACTCGAGGCGCTGCTCAATGACAGCGACGCGCGCATCCGCAGCCAGGCGATTAGCATCCTGGAGCCGGTAGAAGCAGACACGACCGTAAGACAAGTGCTTTCCACCGTAGCCAGTTCGGACCAGAATCCTCAGATCCGCAACGTGTCCCGGCAAGTGCTGAGCCGGGCGCCGGAGATTCAGTAGCGGGACGTTCGTTCAGGCATCGCGCCAATCAAAGAGCGTGAGCCTGGGCAGTTGGAGAGAGGGAGAACTAACGATCATGAAGTACTTTTTGAGGCCGTACCAAACGATTGGAGCTGCCATGCTGCTGTGCGCGGGCATGGCATTGACGCCACCGGGCTTGAGCGCGCAATCATCGGGACTTGCTCAGGTCTTGAATTCGCCAAGCCCTCTGCTGGGTGCCAGTGCGCCGGGCTACCTCGGGGTACTCGTCGGCGATGTCGATAACGACGCAGCCCCGAAATTGAAGCTGAAGGATGTGCGTGGTGCGGTAATCACCCTGATCGACCATGATGCTCCCGCGGCGCAGGTCGGTATTCGCGTCAACGACGTGGTCATCGAGATGAACGGCCAGACCGTCGAGAGCGCAGAGCAGTTCGTCCGCATGCTGCACGAGATTCCGGCTGGCCGGAAGATCACTCTCGTGATCAGCCGCGACGGCAACCAGCAAACGTTGACCGTGGAACTTGTCGACCACAAGCATCTGGACCACGACGTGTGGAATAAGCTCAACAGCGGCGGTGATGATGTGACGCCGCAGGCCGGCATGGGCATCCTCTCGGGTGGAGGCGATGCCCCACTACCCGGCGGTTTTCACTTCCCGTTCTTCGGAAGCACCCTGAACGTGGGCGCGCTGGTCGAACCGCTGACCTCGCAGATGTCAGAGTATCTTGGTGTGCCGAGTGGGTTGATGGTGAAGCAGGTGGCTCGCAAGAGCGAGGCCGCAACCGCCGGCCTGAAGGCGTTCGACGTCATTCTGAAAGTGGGAGCTGAGACCATCGCCACGACCGCCGACTGGGACCGCGCCCTGCGATCCAATCAGGGCAAGCCGGTTGCGATCACGATTCTTCGCGATCGCAGGCAGCAGACCCTGACCTTGCAGGTCGATTCAAAGCACCATCGTTCCGAGCTCGAAGACCTGTTCCCGAACGGCAATTGTCCTCTGGTTGCCGAACTCGATTCCGAGGACCAGTTGGCGCAGCTGTTCGGGGGCGATTCGGATGCTGCGCGCCGGCAGATGCAGGACCTGGAGAAACAGCTGAAGGACCAGTTTGGCCAGAACTCCTGGATGTCGCAGGAGCAGGCCAAAGAGCTGGAGAAACAGGCCGAGAAGTTTCGCGATCAATTCAACATTCAGCCGTTCCAGTTTGACCAGAAAGACATGGACAAGCTGCGTCAGGACATGGACCAGTTCCAGCAGAATTTCCACCCTGAAGATTTCAAGGACTTCAAGATCGATCCGAAGGCGGAAGAGCACCTTCGTGAGCAAATGAAGCAATTCGAGCAGAACTTCAAAATGGATCCGAAGCAGATGGAAGAATTCCGTCAGCCGATGGAGCAGTTCAAACGCCAGATGGAAGAGATGCAGGCGCCGGCCATCGATCACTTCGTGTAAGGATTGCGATCGTCTTCAAGAAGAAGGGCGCCTGGGGTGGGCGCCCTTTGCTTTGCGACCCCGAAGAATTTCGCGGCTTACTGGGCGGGTTGCATCCAGCATCCCGGCGTCGAGCGCGAGATCTGCTGCTCCTCCTCGTTCATGTCGACAGCAACATCGGCAAAGAGCGGCGTACTGAGGTAGCGTTCGCCTGTGTCGGGAAGCATGCATAGGATGGTTGAGCCTTTCGGCGCTTCGGCGGCGACGCGCTGGGCCCCCGCGAAGGTCGCTCCCGAACTGATGCCGACGAAGATGCCTTCCTTGCGCGCCAGTTCCTTGCTCCACCGCATCGCTTCGGCATTCGGAATGCGCTCGATCTGGCGAATGACCTTCATGTCGACCGCATCGCCGGTAAGCTTGGGAATGAAGTCGGGGCTCCAGCCCTGCAGGGGATGCGGTTTCCACGCCGAATGGCCGGACGCCGGCGACCCATCGGCGTTCCGCTCCTGGGTAATGCCGCTCGAAAGCATCGGCGCATCGTCAGGCTCGCACACGATGATCTTCGTTTCCGGGCGCTCTTTGGCGAGCACCCGCGCCACGCCCTTTAGTGTCCCGCCCGTTCCGAACCCCGTGACCCAGTAATCGAGGCGCTCGCCTTTGAAGTCTTCGATGATCTCGCGAGCCGTGGTACGCGTGTGCATTTCGGCGTTGGCCTCGTTTTCAAACTGGCGGGTCAGGAACCACCCGTGGGCTTCCGCAAGTTCGTTTGCCTTGGCCACCATGCCGGTTCCGCGTGCGGCGGCCGGTGTCACGATGACCTTTGCGCCAAGGAATCGCATCAGGCGCCGGCGCTCCACGCTGAACGTTTCCGCCATGGTGACAACGAGCGGGTAGCCCTTCGCCGCGCAAACCATGGCGAGGCCGATGCCGGTGTTGCCGCTGGTGGCCTCGACGACGGTCTGCCCTGGCTTGAGCTTGCCCGTCTTTTCTGCGTCTTCGATGACACCGAGGGCCAGCCGGTCCTTGACGGAACCGAGTGGATTAAAAGCCTCAACCTTCACGTAAAGATTGATATCGGGCGGCGCAAGCCGGTTGATCTTCACGACGGGTGTGTTCCCGACTGTTTCAAGAATGTTGGCATATCTCTTTCCCATGGCACGTCCTCCGGGTGCGCAAATTGTATCTGCGCATGGTCTGGAATACGAAGCAAAAAGTGGGAAGCGAACGATCCGCTGCAGGTTGCAGGATCGTAACGAGTGGGAGCGCGAATACAGGTTCCAGTCAGGTAGAATGCGCCCGAGGTCGTCATGCAATCCGAAGACATCTCTCTGCGACGTGAGTCGCCACTGGCGATGAGTTCCGCGGAATTCCGCGCGGCCGGCCATCAGCTTGTCGATCGCATTGCCGATTTCATTGATTCGCTGCCCAACCGGCCGGTGACGCCCGCCGAATCTCCGTCCGAAGTTCGCCTCGCCTTGTGCGCGGACAGAGGATTGCCGCATGATGGCGCCGACGCAACCCGCTTGCTGGAACACGCCGCTGACCTGCTGTTTGATCATTCTCTGTTCAATAGCCATCCGCGATTCTGGGGGTACATCACATCATCGGCTGCGCCGATCGGCGCGCTGGGTGACCTGCTCGCGGCCGCCGTAAATCCGAATGTGGGCGCATGGCTGCTCTCGCCCATGGCGAGCGAAATCGAAGGTCAGACGATCCGATGGATCGCCGAGATGCTTGGCTATCCAACCGATTGCGGCGGGCTGTTCGTAAGCGGCGGCAACATGGCGAATATCGTGTGCTTCCTCGCGGCGCGACAGGCCAAGGCCGGATGGAACGTCCGCACAGAGGGAATGAGCGGACCCCAATTGCGCGTGTACTGCTCGAAAGAATCGCACACGTGGATTCAAAAAGCAGCCGATATTTCCGGAATCGGAACGGATGCGATCCGATGGATCGGCACCGACGACGAAATGCGCATGGATCTGGAGGCGCTCCGGGCACAAATCGTGAAAGATCGTGACTCGGGCGACCGTCCGGTGATGGTCGTGGGCAACGCCGGGTCTGTCGGCACCGGCGCCATCGATCCGCTGCCCGAGATCGCTGCACTCTGCCGCGAATTCGATCTGTGGTTTCATGTGGACGGCGCCTACGGCTGCCTTGCGGCCGTTCTGCCCGATGCGCCTCCCGCATTGGCGGGACTACGCGAAGCCGACTCCGTGGCTGTCGATCCGCACAAGTGGCTCTACGCTCCGCTCGAGGCGGGTTGCTCGCTGGTGCGCGATCCGCAAAAGCTGCGTGATGCGTTTTCCTATCATCCCGTCTATTACCACTTCGGAGTCGAGGCAACGAACTACTTTGATCTCGGACCGCAGAATTCACGCGGCTTTCGCGCCTTGAAGGTCTGGCTCGCTCTGCAGCAGGTGGGTCGTGCGGGATACGAGCAGATGATTGCCGAAGACATCCGTTTGTCTCGAGCCATGTTTGACCGGGTCTCAAAATATCCGGCGCTGGAGGCCATCACACAATTGCTGAGCATTGCGACATTCCGGTACGTTCCAACCGATCTTGATGCGAGCGATGAAAAGGTGGCCGCGTATCTCGACAAACTGAACCTGGAACTGCTCACACGATTGCAGAACAGCGGGGAAGCGTACCTGTCGAACGCCGTAGTTCATGGAAAATTCGCGCTGCGGGCCTGCATCGTGAACTTCCGCACCACCCTTGCGGACGTCGAGGCGCTGCTCCCGCTGGTGGTGCGAATCGGGGCGGAAGTCGATCGTGATCTGCGAAAGGGATCGCTCTAGCTGAACGCAACAAGTCGCGATGGGCGCAAAACGTGCTCCGCGCCGGCCTCAGCGGTTTGCGGCCGCGTTGTGGTGGCTACCGCGATGAGAACGTGAACGGACCTCGTCACCCTGCAAGTCGAATGCGGCATTTACCAGCGCAATGTGCGAGAAGGCCTGCGGGAAATTCCCGACCATGCGTTTCGACTCGGGCATGTATTCCTCCGCGAGCAAGCCGAGATCATTGCGAAGCGTCAACAGCTTTTCAAAGAGAGCGCGAGCGTCATCTTCGCGTCCGATCGCGTTCAGGCTGCTGACCAACCAGAAGCTGCAGGCAAGGAACACGCCTTCTCCGGCCGGCAATCCGTCGTCGACCTTTTCCGTCCTGTAGCGCGCCACGAGCCCCTCGCGCATCAGGTCGCGTTCGATGGCTTCCACAGTGCTGATCACCCGCGGATCCTTTGACGGCAGGAAGCCGACCAGCGGCATCAGCAGCAGCGATGCATCCAATTCATCCGATCCGTAGACCTGGACGAAACTGTTCTTGGCTTTGTTGAAGCCTTGCTCGCAAACCTGCTGGTGAATGGCCGCGCGAATCTTCTTCCACTTCTCCAGAGGCGCTTCATATTCGAGCTGTTCCGCGAGAAGCACGGCCCGATCGAACGCGACCCACGCCATCATCTTCGAATAGGTGAATTGCTGTGGGCCGCTGCGTGTTTCCCAGATGCCATGGTCCGGATTTTCCCAGATCTTCTCAAGATGCTCCAGCAGCAGCACGAGCACGCGAAAATCGTCTTCTCCATGGCGTCGCATGCTGTGTTGCGAGTGAAAGAAGGAATCGAGCATTTCTCCGTAGATATCGAGTTGTACCTGGTTGGCCGCCGCATTGCCGATCCGGACCGGCTTGGAGTTCTCGTAACCGGCGAGCCAGTCGAGATCCCACTCCACCAGGAGACGTTCGCCGCAAAGTCCGTAGAGGATCTGGATTTGTTCCGGGCTTCCCGCCAGTGCGCGAAGCAGCCAATCCTGCCACGCGACGGCTTCCTCAAAATAGCCGCCGTTGGCGAGCGCGAGAAGCGTGAACGTCGTGTCGCGCAGCCAGCAATAGCGGTAGTCCCAGTTACGCTCGCCGCCAATGCGCTCGGGAAGAGAAGTCGTAACCGCCGCGACAATGCCCCCGGTTGGCTGATAGGTGAGGGCCTTCAGGGTCATCATCGACCGTTGCACGGCCTCCCGGTACTGGCCCTTGTACTTCGAGCGCGAATTCCACTTTTTCCAGAACTCTTCAGTGCTTTCCAGTGCCTCATCCACGTTGGGTGGCTTGGGATCGGGACGATGTGAGGCTCCGTGAGTCAGCGAAAATGTTGCTCGCTCTCCCTTGCTCAGACTAAATTCGGCAATCGTCTTCAGGTTTTCGCCGAACACGGGGACAGACGCGGCAAGCATTGCGACATGTGGCCCGGCGACGGCGCGCACGCCGTGGGTGGCATGCGTGACCCACGGGACCGTGAGCCCGTAATCGAAACGAAGAGCCAGTTCCATGCGCACCGAGATCTTGCCGCGCACGCACTCCACAATGCGGATGACATCAGAGTTCTTTTCCCGGATCGGCATGAAATCGATGAGGCGCATCGTTCCGTCGGGCTGCTCGAAAGTCGTTACGAGAATCAGCGTCTCGTCGCGATATCGGCGGGATGTGGTCCATTTGCCGGTCGCCGGTTGAATGCTCCAGTAGCCGTTTTCCTCATTTCCGAGCAGGGCGGCGAAGCAGGCTTGCGAAGAAAAGCTCGGCCAGCAGAGCCAGTCGATCGAGCCGTTTCGATTCACGAGCGCGGCTGTTTCACAATCGCCGATGAGTGCGTAGTCCTCAATTTTTGCGGTCATAGCCCTATTGTTCCCGGTAGTTGCGCATCAATCCGCCGTCGATAACAAAAGTTGACCCGGTCACGTAGGCGGCATCGTCCGACGCAAGATAAGCGGCCAGGCCCGCTACGTCATCGGGCGTTCCCATGCGGCCTAGAGGAATGTTGCCCAGGAGCGCATTCAGCTTGGGTTTGTCTTCAAGCAGAGACTTGTTGATGGGCGTGGAAATGGCGCCGGGCGCCACGTTGTTGATCGTGATGCACGACGGGCCGAGCTCCATCGCCAGGTTCCGCATCAGCATGCGTAGGCCGCCTTTGCTGCAGCAATACGTCGAAAACCCGGGGAACGGCATGTCCTCGTGCACCGAGCTGATATTGATGATGCGACCCGGCTTCTTCTGGTCGCGCAACCGGCGCACGAAAGCTTGAGTTAGGAAGAACGGCCCCCGCAAGTTGACCGACATGATTTTGTCGTATTCTTCCTCCGTGGTCTCCCAGAAGTCGGAGCGGTGTTCCATGCCGGCGTTGTTGACCAGGATGTCAGCCGAGCCGAAGCGGTTCCAGGCTTCGTCGAGCAGCCTGCGGTCCTGATTGATATCGGTAATATCCGCCTGAAAGATTTCGCCCGTGCTGCCGCAGTCCTGGATCGCGTGCTGAGTCTCCTTGGCGCCGGCTGGATCGCCAATGTAATCGACGATGACCTTGGCTCCTTCGCAACCGAAGCGCTTGGCAATTCCTTGCCCTATTCCCGATCCCGCGCCAGTCACAATCGCCACCTTTCCCGCCAACCGATTCATCTATGCTCCTCCGTGCGCTGGTTGTTGGATGCTGAAGTGTGCGCAGCCGTGGTCCGGCAACACCGCTCCGGCAGGCTCGCTTTTCCGTCTCATGCGAGGTCGACTACAATTCGGGCAAATGCGAATCGCTTCCCTCCACCTTTTCAGAGTGCCTTACTTCTCATTTCCACGGATTCCAGCTTTGGTCGCAGCGGTTGTCTGCGCTGCCCTGCTGACTGCCAGTCCGCAACAAGCCCATACGCAAACAAAGCATCTGCTCATCTACACCATGGACGTGGAAGGTGGTCAATCAACATTGCTGGTCAGCCCGGCTGGCGGATCTCTGCTGGTCGATACAGGATGGCCCGGCAACGATGAACGGGATGTGAATCGTATCGTGGCAGCGATGCACGACGCCGGAATCAGCCGCATTGACAAGGTCCTCATCACTCACTTCCATGTAGATCACGTCGGTGGCGTCCCGAACCTGGTGAAGCATGTCGAAGTGGGCGAGTTTCTCGATCACGGCGAAAACCGCGAGGATTCCGACATCACGCGCCATGATTACGCCGCCTATCTCACGGCGATCAAGGGCAAGCCAAGGCGGATCGTACATCCGGGCGACACGATCGATATTCCGGGATTGAGCATCATTGTGCTGGCCGCCGATGGCGAGCATATTGCCTCGGTGCCCGGCGTCAAGCCCGAGCCAAATCCATATTGCGCGAGCGAGCCGAAATGGGAACTCGATACGAGCGAGAATCCGCGCTCGGCGGGAATCCTGGTGCGGTATGGCAAGTTCAGCTTTCTCGATCTGGGCGATTTGACCAAGGCGAAAGAAATCCCGCTCGTCTGCCCGAACAATCTGATCGGTCATGTTGATCTGTTCCTCGTGAACCACCACGGCATGAATCTCTCCAATTCGCGTGCGTTCGTCGATGCGATTCATCCGCGCGTCGCCATCATGGATAACGGCGCGCACAAGGCTGGCAGCCCGGAAGCGTGGCAGACGGTGCACGAAAGCCCCGGGCTCGAAGATCTTTACATGCTGCACACTGCTGAGGATTCCGATGCCGCCCACAACAGCGCCGAGCCGCTCATTGCCAATTTGAAAGGCGGCAGCGATGGCGCCTGGTTCAAAGTGGAAGCCTCCACGGACGGCAGTTTCAGCGTCCTGAATTCGCGCACCACGAAGACAAAGGAATATGCTGCAAAATAGCCACGAACGCGTGATCAGGCGGTTATCGAGGAGAATAAGATGTCTTTTTCGCGACGGAGCTTCTGCGTTGAACTGGGTGCGGCGGGCGCCATGATGGCTTTCGCTCGTGCCGCGAAAGCGGTGTGTCCGTTTCGAGTGGCTGTGATTAACGACGAAATCTCAGAGGACTTCGATCACGCCTGCCACGTGGCTGCGCATGATTTCGGCCTCGACTGGATTGAGTTGCGCGGCATGTGGAAGAAGAACATCACGGCGCTCGACGCAAACGAGATTGCCGAATCGCAGAAGATTCTCGACAAATACAACCTGCACGTTACCGACATTGCGAGCCCGCTGTACAAGGTGGATTGGCCTGGTGCCCCCATCTCAAAAAACAGTGAGCGCCGCGATCAATTCCATGCGGATTTTGGGTTCAAACAACAGGATGATCTGCTGGAACACTGCATCGGCCTCGCAAAAACCTACAAAACCGAGCGCATCCGCTGCTTCGATTTCTGGCGTCTCGATGATGTGAAGCCCTATCGCAAGGCCATCGACAATAAGCTGCGCTGGGCCGCGAAGCGCTGCGCCAAGGACCAGCTGATCCTGCTCCTCGAAAACGAGATGAGTTGCAACACAGCTACCGGAGCTGAAGCGGCCGCGACGCTCAAGGCAGTTCCCGAACATAACTTTATGCTCAACTGGGACCCGGGAAATGCGGCGACATTCCCTGACAGCGAGCCGTTCCCGAAGGGCTACGATTTGCTTCCCAAGCGGCGCATTGGCCATTGCCATGCCAAGAACGTGATGCGCAAACCGGAAGGCAAATGGGAGTGGGCGCCGGTAGGTACGGGCGTGGTGGACTGGGCAGGTCAACTGCGCGCGCTTGAACACGACGGCTTCCACTACGCCGTGAGCCTGGAGACGCACTGGCGCGGCGCGGGTACGCCCGAAGCGTCCAGCCGCATCAGCATGCAGGGATTGAAAGAGGCGCTGGCCAAGGCAGGGACGGGGTGCTTCAGCTAAAAAGCACCCCGCGAGAAAACGAGCAGCCTACTTCAAGCTGGAGACTTCCTTGCCGCTGACAGGAACATTGTGATCCTTGGCGAGCTGCTCAGCGAGCTGAAGATGCTTCTGGATTACCGTTGCGCCTTCCTGCGCGGCCTGCTTCACCATCGGATTCTGGGCGGATTGGGCTTCTTCCTGATAGTCCTTCAGGTCCTTCTGATGATCCTGGACCATCATCTGGATATAGGCGGTATCGAACTGCTGGCCTGACAGGCTCTCAAGCTTCTGATACTCCTTCTTATCCTTCTTTGACGGTCCCTTGGGCTGAGAGGCGCCGATTTGTTTGGCGACCGGCACCATCAGCTTGTCGTTGATCTGGGTGTGGTCCGACACCATCTTCTGTCCGAATTCCTTGATGTCGGCGCTGGATCCTTTTTGCCGAGCCAATTGCCCGAGCTGAACTTCGGCTTTGTCGCCCTGGATGGCCTTTGAGACAAACGCCTGCGCCCCGTAATCCTGTTGCGTAGCAGGCGACTGATCCATGGGGCTGGCAGTTGCCGACGGCGGCTGCTGTTGTTGCTGTTGGCCGCCCGTGCTGGGTTGCTGTCCACCGGACGGGGCCTGTGCCATCAGCGCAACGCCGGCAAAAAGGGCGGCGGCAGAACCCAGTAATGATCTTGTAAAGAGTCGTTTTGAAATCATAGGTTACTCCCTTCGGTTTCGTGATTCCGGCGCCCTGAATTGCAGGACCCGACAAGCATCAATCCAAGGTGCGATGCGACCGAATGGAAACGAAGTTGCCTTTTGGCGACCTGCGATTGATCGTGCGCGGAAGCGGCCGGGCGCGATTGACTTCGGGATTGCGGAAGTGGCTTGTGATCACGTCGAAAGTGCAACCGCACGAGCGATCTGCGCTTCTTCTTTTCCGCCTCCGTAGGGCGAATGTTCAGGGAAAACCCCGGAGTAGACTCGGACCATGATGTTTGCGAAGCGGCTTCGCGATGGCGTGCGGCGCGGCCAGATTACATGCAGCGTGCGCATCTGGATGAGTCCTCGCGTCAAGGTCGGCGGGCGCTACCGCATGGAGGAAGGAGAGATCGAAGTCGACTCGATTGAACAGATCGGCTTCCCGGATATCACCCCTCAACTCGCCCGCGAGTCGGGATTCCTCGGCGTCCTCGATCTGCTTAAGATCGCCAAACACGGCCGGGGCGAGAATGTCTACCTGGTGCGATTCCACTATGTGCCGCCGAAGCGCAAGCGGGCGCAATCGAAGGTGACTGGAAAAAGCTGAGTGCGCCCAAGGCTATTCCGATTTGCCGGATTTTGCGTGGAGAGCTTCCAGCGCATTGCATGCCGTCCCAACGCCGTCCTCGTGTGCGATCGTCTCGGCTACGCGTTGGGCACGGATCGCGTAGGAGGGATCCGAAAGCATCGCATCGAGCAATTTCCCGACGCGGCCCGGCGTGTAGCGCGACTTCTGAATGACGCGCGCGACCTTGAGGCGCTTCATGCGGCGCGCATTGTCGGGTTGGTCGTGCGAGTAGGGCATGATCAGCATCGGCTTGCCCGCCCGCAGGCACTGCGCGGTGGTTCCCACCCCGCCCTGGTGGACGACGAGGCGCGATCGCGAGAACAGCGCGGAGTAGGGCGCGTACTCGGCCACGCAGATCGTGTCGGGCAGCGACAGCTTGATCTTGTTGCGCGGATCGGTGCCGATAAGCAGCACCGAGCGCAGCCCGAGCTTCATGGCGGCTCGCGCCGAGACTTCGTAGAATTCCCCCGCCGCCAAAACAGCGGCCGATCCCAGCGTGAACACGACGGGCGGATCGCCGCCGGCCACGAATTTTTCAAGATGCGGCGGCAGAGCGGCATTGCCGACATCCGCGTCGTAGAAGCAAAACCCCGTGATCAGCGTGTTGGGCGGCCAGTCTTTCTGCTCCACGCCCAACTCGCGTGAAAACAGCGCGAGCACAAGGTTCGGCGAGTGCTTGGCATCGAACAGCGGATTGGTTCCGCGCGGAAGACCCAGTTCGCGGCGAAGATCGTAGATGGGCTCTGACCACTTGCGAGTCGTGAAGCGCGCTACACGCTTGATCACGCGGCCGAAACCGGCAAACTTGTCTGCACGCGCCAGCCTGGGATACGGCGGCAGGACCGGCGGATCGAATGCCGAGAAAAATGAGAGCGGGGCGAGCACGTAGCTGGTCCATGGAATGCCGGTCGCTTCGGCGACCAGCGGACCGGCATAGTTGAGTTCGCCGAGCACCATCAGATCGGCGCGTACGGGCCGTGTGGCGGCATCGAGCAGATCGTCATAGCTCTGTCGCAGCGACGGGAAAAGAAAATCGCGCAAGCCATGCTCGGTGCCGTGCTTCACGTCGTAGACCATTTCCACCAGGATCGAATTCGTGGGGTCGATGTCAGGCCGGATGGCGTGGAATTCGAGACCGAGCGGCTCAATTTTGGGTCGGTAAACGTTCGGCAGCACCATCACTGGCACGTGCCCGCGGCGTTTCAGTTCAAGAGCGAGAGCGATCAGCGGGTTGGTGTCGCCAAAGGTGCCAATGTTCGAGAGCAGGATGCGCAAGGTCGAGTCCGTCGATCAGTTTGGGCTGCTTCGATAAGACTAAAGCATCGGGCCGGTGCAGCACGCGTTCTCCTACTGTCCCGCACAACAGGCCCGTGCCGCGGATCTGACCGTACCGGGTGCTATGATGCGCGTGTTCCAGATTTGACCGGGGGTTCAGCGTGAAATTCATGCGCAGTTTTCTTGTCGTGTTTGCGGCTTTAATCTCCATGGCACTCGCCGGATTTGCCCAGCAGAATCTTTCCTCGCACTGGGAAGAACTGACAGGGCCGGACTTCATCCAGGCGATCCATCAATCCCAGGGCGTCTGCGTGCTCCCCTTCGGCATCCTTGAGAAGCACGGGCCCCACCTGCCGCTTGGGACCGATCTGCTCGATGTGCGCTATGCCGTGTTCAACGCGGTGAAACAGGAATACGCCGTCGTGTTTCCCGAGTACTACTTCGGCCAGATCTTCGAAGCGAAGCATCAGCCCGGAACCGTCGCCTATAGCCTGTCGACGCAGCTCACGTTATTGCAGGAAACGGTCAGCGAGATGGCGCGCAACGGCTGCAAGAAGGTCATCATCGTGAATGGCCACGGAGGCAACGAGCACCTCCTGCCGCTCTTTGCCCAGGCACAGATGGCCATGCCGCGCGATTACGTGGTCTACGTCTTCGGTCTGCCAAAAGAAAATGTGCCCGGTCGTCCGGCGCTCAAGACTCCATTCGACTATCACGCTGGCGAAGTGGAAAGCTCGAACATGCTGGTCGCCCGGCCCGATCTGGTCCACATCGACCGCGCCGATCAGCAGTCAGGCGCCGACCAGGATCGCGACCCTCTGCCCGACTCCGTCTACACGGGAATCTGGTGGTATGCGAAGTTCCCCAACCACTACGCCGGCCAGGGCGCGGCCGCCAACAAGGAACTGGGCGAGTTTGACCAGAAGGAATGGTCGCGCCAGATCGCCGAGGCCATCAAGGCGATTAAAGCCGATACACAAAGCCTCAAGCTGCAAAACGAATTCTACGAACAGAGCCAGCACCCACTCGACACGAAGCAGTAAGGCCGGGACTCGCGATCGCGCGCGCGGTTCCGCTTCGCCGATCGAAGCTGCCGCCCGCCCTCAGTTCGGCAGGACGCGCCGCGTGGCCTGCACGCCCGAGTGAAGGCGGCTCAACGCGCTCTTCGGCACTCCCAGCACGCACTCCTGTGCTTCGACGATCATTCTGCGAATGGTCGCCAGCTCTTCGCGCCCGACGGCTTGCTCGATCTCGATCAGTTTCTGGAGAAGGGAAGTAGTGTCCATTAGGGATGACCTCAGGACCCTGAGTGTCTCGTGAGATCCGCGGATTGAATGTGATCTAAATCACCCGATGCCGCGAGAAAGACTGGCCCGATCGTCTACCTGCCGCCAATGCTGTCCTGTCGCGGATGGCTGAAGGTAGCCTGCGGCACGTCGGTGAGCGGCAGGCCGGGACCCTCCCAAAGCAGCCGCGGAACGCCCTGGCTCACCGAGTGAAGTCCTTCGAGGTGAAAAAGATGGAGCCCGGCACGCAATCCGATGGACCCACGGTCATAGCGGACCGCATTTCCCGCTGATCCGCAGACCTGGGCAAAGGGCGGGCCGGTCTTTGCCACTTCCAACCCGTCGATGACGAGACGGGCGCCGTCGCGCGCCATCAGGTGAAACGTGTACCCGCCGTCCGCGGGAATCGAGATAGACCCGTCCCAGGCCGTCGCGTAGCGCGTGAATCCGCGTGAATCCACCTGGATGCCCGCCGATTCACCTTGAAAGATGGCCTGCTCGCCCGCAAGGTCCGGCAGCTCGGTCCAGGCCCCTGGATAGACATGCCACACGAGGCCGGGCGACTGCGGACCGGGTGGATTTGTGGCGTCATGCCACTTGCCAACCACCACGACGTCGCGGGCAGCCCAGTCCTGCGCGCCGCGCTCACCCTCGGCCTGCAGCAGAACGCGGAAGCGGCCGGCGCCGTCCCCGCCATCGAGTGCGGTGCCCTCCGCATCGACAAAGCGGTGGGTGACCTTGCGTCCGTGTGCCCCCGATCCGTCACCAAAGAGCCAGTTGTAGCGCGTGTGCGGCGAAGATTGTGCGGTGAAGGTCACCTTGTCTCCGCGAGCAATCACCGGTGTGTCGACTGAAAACGCGGCAACCGGATCGGCCTGCTTGGCAAACTGGGCAGGCGCGGTTCCGTCTCCGATGACCAGCGGCACGTCTGCGTTCGCTTCGACCCGTCGGTCGCCGTACTTCACGTTATCGATGGTCACGCCGCTCACATCGCCCGTCATCGTCGATCCGGCGAGCGGCGGCTGATCCAGCGCCCAGATGTTGCGAAAGGTGAATCCGCGCAGCGCCGGCTCCTCCTGCTCGATCTGGAAGAGCGAATACCAGTCGTCGAGCCAGAGATTCTGAAAGGTGTAATTCGAATGGTTGCCCTTGGCGTCGTCTGCTCCCCAGAAGCCGAGCAACGCAAAAGTCTGCCCGCATGCGCCGATGCCGGCGTGCAGGATGTCGGAGTCGCGCAGCGTGAAATTGCGCGAGTTGAAAGTCTTTCTCGGCCAGCCGGCCCGCACGATGTTGGAAATGCTGGTCGACAGTTCGCTGTTCTCGATCGTGATGTTCTCGACGTCTTGGCCGGGGCGCAGCATGTCTTCATCGGTATAGCCGTCCCAGTTGCCCTGCATCGCGAAAACGTCATCCGACGCGCGCAGAAATGAATTGCGAACGAAGGCGTCCCCGCCGCCAAGCCAATCCATGCCGTCCTGGTTGGCGTTGCCGGGATTGCCGCCCATCACGCGCAGATCATCGAAAATGAAGCCGGCCGAATCCTTCATCTGGATCGACCACGTGCGCGACCGCACAACACAAGTCAGTCCATTGATCTCCACATTGTGCGATTCCAGCGCGCCCACGCAATGCCAATCGGGCTTCTGCATCCAGCCCTCGTCGGCATCAGGATCCTGATTGCCCTCGTAGACAATGGTGCCGCGGCCCATCACCTTGACGTCGTGCACCTTCCAGAGATTCAGGCTGCCGAAGAACCATGCGCCCGCCGCGAGATAGTAGGTCTCGCCGCTTTTGGGATTGAGGCTCTGGTGGTAAACGCCGGGTTGGAAATAATGCATTGACCGGCTGACCGGAGGCGCCGCTGGCGGTGGCGCGCTGGCAAACAGGAACAGCATGGTTGCGTGATTCAGAAAATCTTCCGGCCGCGAAATTGAGAGCTTGGCCGGCCCCTCGAGTTTGAACTGGATCGTCTGACCATCCCGCTTGGGGCGGATTCCGAGACGCCACGGCTGGATGTCGACACCGCGATCCCAGAAACCGGCCTGCGCCGCGGTGATCTCCACCGTGACCGCGCCGGTGATGTCGAAACTGACGAAGGAATAGCTGGCTGCCGCGCGAGCCACATCCACAGGTTTGCCGTTGACCGTGACGCGGAAATCGGTCGAGAGCATCTCAGGTGGAACAGGCACCGCCTGCACCCGCGAAGCTGCGAGTGCGGGGCGGGGAAGTACGAGAACCAGCACGAGCAGGAATCGGAAGCCTGGCAAGAAGCGGAACCCCGATGAGAGTTGAAACAACTCTAGCATCCAGATGGTTTCTAGATGCCTTCGCCCATCGAGACGTAGTCCTGCAGGCGGTCCAGTTCTTCGCGGTAAGCGGTGCGCTCCGCTTCCTCTTCGGTGAAGGGCTTCACGCGGCGCACGTGCGCGCCGAGTCTCTCCTCGAGTTCCTCCACGCGATCCGCCAGGGCGATGAGGGCATCTGAGAGCGGGTCCTTGATATCGTGTGGATCGGTGATCAGCACGCGCTGCCCGCTGCGATAGACGATGTGCGCGGGCACGCCGACCACAGTGGAGTTCGGCGGCACATCGGTGAGCACGACCGATCCCGCGCCCACACGCGAGTTCTCGCCCACCGTGATATTGCCGAGTACGTTGGCGTTGTTGCCGATGAAAACACCGTCGCAAACGGTGGGATGGCGCTTGCCGTGTCCTTTGCCGGTGCCGCCGAGAGTCACGCCCTGGTAGATGGTCACGTCGCTCCCTACGATGGCGGTTTCGCCGATCACCACGCCCGTCGCGTGATCGATGAACAGCCTCCGTCCCAGCAGTGCGCCGGGATGAATGTCCACGCCGGTCAGCAGTCGTGCGAACTGGGAGACCATCCGCGCCAGCAGCTTGAAATGCGCCCGCCACAGCCGGAACGCGACGCGGTGATACCACACCGCCCACAGGCCGGGGTAGCAGAGAAGCACTTCGAGACGCGAGCGCGCAGCAGGATCGCGCTCCAGCACGGAATGCACGTCTTCGCGAATGCGGTCGAACATGGGACGTTGGAGAACAGCATACAAGGCCGGCGAAGCGTTGTGACTGAGCCGGCCCCGATGTTTAGACTGCCACCTGCTCCGGTTGCAATGCGATGACCTCTTGCCGGAGCTGGTCGAACAGCACGCTCGAAAGGTAGCGCTCGCCGAAGTCGGGCAGCACCACAACGATCAGCTTGCCCGCGTTTTCAGGCCGCGCGGCCACTTTGAGCGCAGCCGCCACGGCCGCGCCGGAGCTGATGCCGACGAAAAGGCCTTCTTCGCGCGGCAGGCGCCGGGCCAGTGCAATCGACTCCTCATTTGTGACCTGGATGATTTCGTCGATCAGCCCGGTCTCGAGCACGGTGGGCACGAATCCCGCGCCGAGCCCCTGGATCTTGTGCGGGCCGGGCTTGCCGCCGGAAAGGACGGCGCTGTCGGTCGGTTCCACGGCAATGGCGCGAAACGAAGGCTTGCGAGGCTTGATGTAACGCGAAACCCCGGTGATCGTACCCCCCGTGCCGACACCACTGACCAGAATGTCGACCTCCCCGTCCGTGTCGTTCCAGATCTCGGGGCCAGTGGTGGCAAGGTGGATCGCCGGGTTCGCCGGGTTGTCGAATTGCTGCAGGATGTAACCCTTTGGCGTCTCGGCCTTGATCTCTTCGGCCTTGGCAATCGCGCCTTTCATGCCATTTGGGCCCGGGGTGAGCACGATTTCAGCGCCAAAAGCCTTCAACAACACCCGGCGCTCCGTGCTCATCGTTTCGGGCATGGTGAGAATGAGGCGATAGCCCTTGACTGCCGCGACAAACGCGAGCGCGATGCCGGTGTTGCCGCTGGTGGGTTCGATCAGCACCGTTTCGCCAGGCTTGATCTTGCCGGCCTTTTCGGCGGCATCGATCATCGCAAAGCCGATGCGGTCTTTCACGCTGGCCGCCGGGTTCTTTCCTTCGAGCTTCGCCACCACCGTGGCGGGCAGGCCTGCGGCCACGCGGTTCAGGCGAACAAGTGGAGTGCCCCCGATCAATTCCGTTACATCTGCAGCAATATGTGCCATGATCGTGTCCTTCTCCGGGAGAAGCGCCCGGACCAATCTTTTTGAAAATTGCGGGGAATAGAGGCGGAGCCATGAGGCGAAGAATGTGTGCGAACGAGGCGCACGCCGGGCATCGAAAGCTCACACCAGGACGGCGTTAGCGACATCGACGCATAGCAATAGCGTAGTCCCATCGCTGTCGATGTGACAAGGCTCAGAGCGGGACGGGGGCTGACCCATACACTAATGCGCGTAGATGATTCTTCCTTCTCAGCTCGTTGTGAATTGCCAGAAAACTCCAGAGAGAAGGGCGTGGCTCGAAGCACTGCCGCCACTGCTCGACGAATTAGTCGCTCGATGGGCCCTACAACTGGAGACACCCTTCGATCACGCGGGAACCTGCTCCTGGGTCTGTCCCGTCGTTCGAATCGATGGTTCTCAAGCTGTCCTGAAGCTGGCAATGCCTCATATGGAAGGCAAAGACGAGATCCAGGGACTGAGGTATTGGGGCGGCAGGTCGACGGTCAAGCTGCTTGAAGCGGACGACGATTCCGGGGCCATGCTCCTGGAACGATGTTTGCCGGGAACGACCCTCCGTTCAGAGCCGGAGCCCGCGCAAGACGGCATCATCGCCGGTATCCTCAAACAACTTTGGGAGACCACAACAGAATCGGCCAGTCGGGCCGGTTTTCGCCCTCTGTCGCAGATGATCGATCTTTGGTGCGAAGAGACGATCGCGCAAAGACACGTCTGGCCCGATGCAGGCCTTGTGAACGAGGGCCTGCGCATAATGAAAGAGCTGGCTCGACCCGCGCC
>Ga0070731_10000547_pt1 | contig 49043 bp, 30 predicted proteins | sample Coa_R1_2_FD_66448 | JGI IMG/M metagenome (GOLD analysis project Ga0070731, IMG submission 66448) | Surface soil microbial communities from Centralia Pennsylvania, which are recovering from an underground coalmine fire - Coalmine... | ecosystem: Environmental > Terrestrial > Soil > Unclassified ...
TGCGCATCCAGTCCTAGACTCTTCATCGCGGGCTCCTTTCGTTGGTGTAAGGCTCTCACTTGCTTAGCCACACTAACGTCTGGATGCCCGTTTTTCACATTACCACTGGCCCCGCCAGTGCCGCATCGGAAAAGCGCGTCCAAAATTAAAAAGAACCGTCGTTGGCAGAATAAAAAGATTGCCATTGGCATTTTGTAAATCGGAAGCGCAACAGCAAGAAGCGGGTATACCGCTCCTTCGCACCCGTCATTCTCCGGCGGTATTTTTTGGAAATTTGGGTATGCAGTTCCGATGCGGCACTGGCAGGCCAGTAGCACACAAACGGCGAATAAACTGCCGGCGGGAAGTTTTTTGAGATTTGGGAGTGCTATTCCGATGCGGGCCGGCTGGAAGCCGGCGCTCCGATTTTGTATTTTGAAATTGAGCGGAAGTGTACGAGGGCGAATTAAAACTCATCCCCCTTCGGCGGCGCCGGCGGCTTCACCGCCGTGCCGTCTCCGCCGAAATTGTTCTGCATGATGCGCGCGCCTCGGCCGCCGATGAAATTCTGCACCGGGTCGGCTTGCTTGAGCAGGTCCTGAATCTTTGCGCGGTTGCCCTCGGGGACCAGCGTGGTCAGGCGGTCCTTGCCGTTTTGAAACAGCGCGTTGACTTTCTCGCGCATCGCGGTGATGAATTGCATGCCTTGCGCGGCGTCGTTGAGGTCGTACAAATCCGCGGCGCCTTTCACGGTGTCGGTGGCTTTGGTCTGAATCTCGGCGGAGAGCGCGTCCATCTGCTGCTTGGATTCCTTGTCGGCGCCGGTGAGCACGTCGTTGGCTTTCTGCTCGTACTTCTTGCGCAGGTCCACGACTTTCTGCGCCAACTGCAATTCAGCGTCGTAAATTTCCTTGCTGAGCTTGCGCTGCTCGGCAGTGTATTCGTCGCGAACCGATTCGACGGCTTTGGTCTGGTCCGGCGTCATTTTGAAAACGCCTTCGACTTTCCAGCCGCTGCCCGTCGCGTTGAAATTGTCCACGCCGCCGACGGGAATCTTGGTCACGAAACGCCGGCTGTCGGCGAGCGGAAGTTGATCGAGGTTCGCTTCCTTCTTCAAGCCGTCCAGATCCACGCCTAACATGCGCGCGGCCATGCTGGAGACGGTGTTGTTGCCACCGAGAACGCCATTAATAATCTGGCCGATTCCGCCAGCGCCGCCCATCCCACCGGGGCCTCCGCCGCCGAAACCTTGCCCGCCGGCACCACCGCCTCCGCCCTGCTGCCAGTTGCCGCCGCCACCGCCGGGGCCGCGGCCACCGCGTGCGCGGCCTCCGCCGCCAGCGTTGTCGTTGTTGTTCTGCGCGTTCGGAACAGGATTTGGGTTCGGATTCGCGTCTTTGGGCTGATCCTTCGGGGGCTCTTCGGCCCAGGAGAATGTCGCGGCTAAGGCCAGGCAGGCGCAGAGTGCAAAAATGGATTTCATCGTGGTGGGTCTCCTCAGTCGTTTCGATTTTTGACGTCAGGCTACATATGCAAGAACGCAGGTGGCAGTCTCTTGTACACCGACAATCCAAAAGTTTTCGGCGATGCCGGCAATGCTGCCTCTCCATGGCGATCTGGTAAATAATAGACACAATCTGTCTAGTTTAAGACACAAATCTAGAAATTGACCACCTCATTCCCACGCCGACACGCATGAAACCGGTTCGAACTTTAGAAGAATTCGAAAAAAACCACGCTCACCTTTAATTCCAATACACCAAGCGCATGTCTCGTTCGAGACGTGTAATGTCGAGTATTTTTCGATTGCCATCGCCTCATTGCTTTCTTGGCACACGATTTGGTTTGTGAGCTTGCACTGCCTAGTGAAAAGCGCGTCTGCCGCGAACAGGTGTATTGTCCGTCCGTGGACTCGCGTGAATAGACTAGAGACTGGAGACAAGAGACTAGAGGCAACGGATCGACGACAGACTTGGCGAATGGCTCCAGTCTCTAGTCCCCAGTCTCCAGTCTCCTTACGAAAGGAAGTGGCATGAACTACGTGATCGCCATCATACAGCCGCACAAACTCGACGCCGTGCGCGACGCGCTGACGAAAGTGGGGATTGCCGGCCTGACCGTTTCGGACGCGCAAGGCTACGGACGGCAGAAGGGGCACAAGGAGGTTTACCACGGCCACGAATACACGGTGAGTTTCGTGCGAAAAGTGAAGTTGGAAATCGCGTGCGACGAGCATGTCGTGGACAAGGTCGTGGACGCGATTGCAACGGCCGCGAAAACCGACGGGGGCAAAGTCGGCGACGGCAAAATTTTCGTCTTCGATCTCAAGGAAACCATTCGCATTCGCACCGGCGAACGCGGCAGCATCGCCATTTAAGTTTCGTCAAATCGGGCCGCGCTGCGGGAGCGTCCGGCCGCGGCATTCATTTCAGGTGGAGTCTTTTTCGAAGGAGGATGTTGAATGAAACTGACCTATGTCCAGAAATTTCGGCGCTTGCGCGAGCGCTTGCGCGATCCTCAATGGCGCCGCTACGGAAAGCTGCTCTTCGCGGGCAAGCTTTTGGGCGTGGGCGGCGTGTTGTTCCTGATGATCGGAATGCCTTTCATCCTGAAGACGGGAGCGAACGCGGTGACCATCACCGCGCACGCCGAGGAGGCGCCCAAGAAGGATGAGGCCAAGAAAGAAGAGCCAAAACCGAAGATCACGATCAGCCCAGCAGACGGCTATACGCCCAACGCCACGGCCGTGACATTTACCGCAACAGAACTCGACAAAGAAGGCAACAAGCTCGAAAAGCAGCCGACCTTCAAGTGGAAGGTGAGCGGCGGCGGCAAAATTGAAGCCGACAAAGACGGAAACGGCGTGTTCACGCCCAGCATGGTGGGCGGCCCCTACACGGTGACGGCCGAAGCCGACTCGATCAGCGGAGATACGTCGATCAAAGTGGACGACACGATCAACCCGCTGAACACAGTCTGGACGCTGGTCGCCGCGTTCCTCGTCTTCGGCATGCAAGTGGGGTTCACGATGCTTGAAGCGGGCTTCTGCCGGTCGCGTGAAACCGTCAACGTGCTGGTCGAATGCGTGTTCGACACGTGTCTCTGCGGCATCCTCTTTTACGCTTTCGGTTACGCGTTCATGTTCAGCCACGGAAACGGCTTCATCGGTTACCATTGGTTCTTCCTGCAAAACGCACCGCTGACCTATGAAAGCACGGGTGTCGCGCTTCTGGCTCACTGGATCTTCCAATTCGCCTTCGCGGACACCTGCTCGACGATCACCTCCGGCGCAATGATCGGCCGCACGGCGTTTGTCGGCGACATCCTTTACAGCATCTGTGTGACGGGCTTCATCTACCCGATCATCGGACATTGGGCGTGGGGTCCGGACGGCTTCCTGTACACGATGGGCGGCCAGAATGCATCCGACTCGGCGTTCACGCATTTCTTTGCCGGTCTGAACATGAACTTCCACGACTTCGCGGGTTCGACAGTCGTGCACACCATCGGGGGCATGGTTTCGCTCGCGGGCGCGATCGTTCTCGGACCTCGTCTCGGACGAAGGTTTAAACGTGACGGCGGTGCGCCGATGCTGCCGCACGATTTGACGATTGCCGTCAGCGGCGGGTTGCTGCTCTGGTTCGGTTGGTACGGCTTCAACCCCGGCAGCACGCTTTCCGCGATGGACATGCAGGGCATTGGCCGCGTCGCTGCCAACACGACGTTGGCGGCCTGCACTGGCGGCATGGGCGCAGTGTTTTTCCTGTACTTCAAGTCCGGCAAGTGGGACGCGGGCGCGATTACCAACGGCTTCCTGGCGGGCCTCGTCGCAATCACTTGCCCGTGCTACTGGGTAAGCCCGACTGGCGCGTGCCTTCTGGGACTAATCGCCGGTTTCATCGTCATGCTGGGCATTGAACTGCTCGAATTCCTGCGCATCGACGATCCGATCGGCGCGGTGCCGGTGCACGGTATCTGCGGCATTTGGGGCACGCTCTCGCTGGGGTTGTTTGCATCCGGCGAGTACGCCGCCGCGGGAAGCGGTCCGGCGGGAGTGCCGTCGGTTGGTCCGGATAACCCGGCACTGACGGGCTTGTTCTATGGCGGCGGCACAACCGTCCTCGCCGCGCAGGCCATCGGCAGCGCGTGCATCACGCTGGCGACGCTGCTGGTCTCCTTCGTGGTGATGAAAGTCATCATGATGGCGGGCTTGCTGCGCTTGCCCAAGGATCACGAATTGCACGGCATGGATTTGTCCGAGCACGGCATTTCAGCTTACCCGGAATACGTGATCTCTCCGTCGGCCGCACCGGGCGGCATGTCGCCGGAGATGGTCAACGCCGTGTCGCCAAGCACACAGGTGTCCACAAACCCGGCATAATCACGCAGTGAATAATCCACGGTTGCATGGCTGCGGGCTTGACTGGCGGAATGCCATTCAGGCCCGCAGCTTTTTAATGCGCTTGAGAACTGGCTGTGACATTCGGATTCTCCAATGCTACGATGCACGCAATCAGGGAAGTCGAATTGTGCGAAAGTTTTCGTTTGCCGCGTTGCTTGGAGCAATCGTTTGCTGCGCCAGCGCATCGGCGGAAGAGGCCGGCGGGCCGCTGACCGTCACCATTCCCGGCTGGTGGTCGCTTCCGTTTCTGCTGCTGCTGTCGTGCATCGCCTTCGTGCCGTTCATTCACAAGCCAATCTGGGAAAAATTCTTTGCGCACATTTCGATCGGCCTCGGGTTGCTGGTCGCAGCGGTTTATTTGACGCAATTAGGTGCGCATGGCCGCGAAAAGCTCGGCGAAACCGCGCTGGAATATTTCAAATTCATTGCGCTTGTCGGCAGCCTCTTCGTCATCTCCGGCGGGATTTTGATCGACATCTCCGGCGGCGGAAATCCGCGCGTGAACACGCTGCTATTAATTGCCGGCTTGGCGCTGGCAAACATCGTCGGCACCACGGGCGCGTCGGCGCTGTTGATCCGGCCGTTTTTGAAGATCAACAAAGACCGCATGAAACCGTTTCACGTGGTTCTGTTCATTTTTATCGTGAGCAACTGCGCCGGCGCGCTCACGCCCGTCGGCGACCCGCCACTCTTTTTGGGCTACATCAACGGCGTGCCGTTCGAATGGACGATCCTGCATTGCTGGCAGCCGTGGCTGCTTTGCAACGGGCTGCTGCTGGCGGTGTTTTTTGCGCTCGATCTACGAGCGCCGAAGACGCACCACCACAACGTCAACCGGCTTGAAATCTCCGGATGGCGCAGCGTCTTCTGTTTGGGATTGGTGCTGTGTGGCGTCTTCATCGATCGCATTTTAGCCGTCAACGCCTCACCGCGCTTCGAAGCCTGGCCCATCGGCGCGATGGTGATGCTGATCGCGGCGTTCATTTCCTACCGCGCCACCGACACGCGCATTCATCAGCACAACGATTTTCATTTCGGGCCAATCAAGGAAGTGGCGCTGCTTTTTGTTGGCATCTTCGCGACAATGATGCCGGCGTTGGAGTATCTCGAACACAATGCCTCTCATTTGGGAATCCTCACGCCGGGCGGATTTTATTTCGGATCGGGCTCGCTCTCCAGTTTTTTGGACAACGCGCCCGCGTACTTGAATTTTCTGACCGCCGCTCATGGCGTAAAGGGCATGGAGTTCAATAGCGCAAACGTACTGCTTTTCTCGCAGAAGTATCCGGATTACCTGCGCGCCGTCTCGCTCGGCGCGGTTTTTTTTGGCGCATGCACGTACATTGGCAACGGGCCGAATTTCATGGTCAAAGCCATCGCCGATTCCGCCGGTGCGAAAACACCGAGCTTTTTCGCGTACATTTTCAAATACACGATTCCGATTTTGGTGCCGATTTTGGTGTTGGTGTGGTACTTGTTTCTAAAGTCCTGACTCCTGACTCCTGACCCCTGACAAATTGAACACCCGCACGTCAATTTCCGTGAATTGAATTTCGACCCGCGCGTCTTAAACTCTGCCCATGAACGCCGCCGCATTCACATCGTTCGCCCGGGAAAACCCAATGAAGATTCAGCTCATCGCCGTCGCATTGCTTATCACAGGAGCCTCATTCATGTTCTTTTCACGCGCATCCGAAAAACCGCCCAAGCCTGAAAGCGATCTGCCCGCGCCCGCGAAAGCCGGCGAGACGCGCACGGCGATTTTTGCGGGCGGCTGTTTCTGGTGCACCGAAGCGGTCTTCCTGCAACTGCGCGGCGTAAGTGCCGTGACCAGCGGCTATTGCGGCGATACGAAGGAGAAAGCCGACTACAAAACCGTCTGCAGCGGCGCGACCAATCATGCTGAATCGATTCGCATCGTCTACGATCCGGCGGTGATCAGCTACGGGCAGTTGCTGCAAGTGTTCTTCACCGCGCACGACCCGACCACAAAAGACCGCCAGGGCAACGATCACGGGCACCAGTATCGTTCGGCGATTTTCTATGCGGATGATGCCGAGAAAAAAGTGGCCGAGGCGTACATCGCGCAACTCGGCGCCGCGAAGATTTATTCAACGCCGATCGTAACGTCGCTCGAAGCGCGCAAGGAATTTTATCCGGCGGAGGATTACCACCAGAATTACGTCAGCCTGAATCCGGGGAATCCGTACGTGCAGCAATGTTCGCTGCCGAAGGTGAACAAGATTCGAGAGACGTTTGCGGATTGGTTGAAGAAGTAGTCGAAGGCCGCTACCGTCTTCTCGCAAAAATCCCTTTGAAACGCTGCCAGCAGCGTTGGACCGCAATTCGCAGGGAAAACCGCGCGGGAGTCAGGCGCTGGCTTCCAAAAATCGAACTCTTGAATTTCTGCCAGCGAAAAAAGCGCCGCATGCGCGCGTATTCAATCGCCATGATGCGCGCGGAAGGCAGGTCGATCTGCCAATTGCAGTGCTCGCAAACGGCGCTCTTTTCATTGATGCGCCGGCGGCATTTTGCACAACGATACTTCGCTGGAGGGCGGAACATAGCAGCCTCAATTCGGTAATTAGAAATAATTAGGCAAATCAGCCTAGTTTTGATTTTGCCAATTGCAAGGCAAAAGAGCGACCTAACAGAAATGTCATAACGGTGACTTCCTGTTGGACTTTGCCCCTCGCAGCCTATAATACCGCGTATCCTATAAGGAGTGTTGCCTATGCAACGTCTTGGATTGCTCGCCCTCTTCACAATTGTGTTCGTCGTGGCGCCGCCGCCTGCGCACTGTGCAACCGGCGATGCGGAAATACATTCCGCGATCAATGCGGCGAAAGAAAAAGATTCCGCCGAGGGCGCGACAATCATCGCCAACGTGCTGCAGGAATTGGCCACGCGGGCAGCCAACGCCGGGCGCAACATTGTGACCAAACGCAACATGGAAGTGCTGATGTGCGACGCGCAGGACGTCGTAATCGGGATGAAATCGCCCGAAGCGGCGAAGGCGTATGCCGCAGCGCTGCCTCGGCTGGCGCCCGACGCACTGGTCACACTTTTGTACGGCTTGAAACTATGCCCAGGCAACGCCGACGTGGATTCCGCGACGGCGAAAGTACTGTCGCCCAACATCGATTTTCGTGTTCGCACCGTGATGATCGACATGCTGGGCGCTCACCGTTACGCGCCCGCGTTCGATAAGATCGCAGCGGGCCTCGATCCAAACGCGATGCCCGCGATTCAGATTTCCACCTGCCGCGCGCTGGCCATGCTCTCCGAGAAAAAGGGAATTCCCGCGCTGATCAAATACATGCTTGGCATTCCGCCGGGGAAGGGCGGGCGCTACATTCACGAAGCAACCGTCGCATTGCGTACGTTGACGGGGCAGAATTTCACCGCCAATCCCGCCGACTGGAAAAAATGGTGGGACGCGAACCAGAAGGATTTCGCGATCGACGGATCGAAGTCGGTAGAGCCGGATTACAACTACGAACTGCGCGAGAAGCAGGATTTGGAATATTACGAAGTCCCCGTCGTCGAGAACCGGCTGGTGATCATTCTGGATGTATCGGGCAGCATGAAGATGGGCGGGAAACCCAGCCGGTTGGATTCCGCAAAAACGGAGATGAAGAGTTTCGTGAAGAGCCTGCCCGAGAAAACGCTCTTCAACATCGTCTCGTTCTCCGGCGCGGTGAACCGCTGGCACAAAGATGTGCCGCTGCTGGCGGCCAACGAGGTGAACAAGAAGGACGCGCTTAAGTACATCGACAGTTTGAAGGAAGGCGGCGGTACGCAGACTGCTCTGGCGATGGAGGAAGTGCTGCAAGACATCGCGCTGAAAAATGGCTGCGAAACCGTTTACCTTGTGACCGACGGCAATCCGAATCCATGGGCGCCGGGCGTAACGGCCGATCAGCAGGAGCGCTTGATTTCCTGGATCAACCAAAGTCTGAAAATCCGCATCAACACGATTGGGATTTATTCAACGACAAAGAAAGACCTCGACATGATGGACGCGCTGGGCTTTAAGGAAGATTTGGAAGCGATGAAGAAATTTCTGTATGAATTGGCCTCGCACAACGACGGCGCGTATCGCGAAGTGGGGAAGGACGGCGGGAATAAAGTTGTGAAGGTCGATCCGAAAAAAGAGAAGGAAGAGAAGGACAAAGCCGCGAAGGACGTGAAGGACAAAGACAAGGGGGACGCGAAGGATGTCAAAGATGCGAAGGACGCCAAAGAACCGAAAGATAAAGATGCGAAAGACAAGCCGGAGTTGAAGGACAAGGACACAAAGGACGACGGAACGCCGACAAAACCCGAAAGTGACATCGATTTGTCCAAGGTGGGCAAGGATAAGGTCAATACTCCGCCACAGTCGGAAAAAGATATCGACATTGACGTAAAGATCGTCCGGAAGAAGGACGAGCCGAAAAAGGACGAGCCGCCGAAACCGGATGAAAAGAAAAAGAAACCGGAAGAGGAATGAAGGAAACGGGCGCTTTCGAGCGCCCGTTTCAATTATCAGCAAAAGCCAGCGCTCGTGGTTATTTTTCGACAGCCACGCTTATCGTGTGCTTCACCGGCTGTAGCGCCGCCCTCACGTTCTGATGCATCCGCTCGTATTTTTCCCAATACTTCTTCTTGATGGTCTCAAGCGCCGCCAGCGCTTCCGCGTCTTTGTCGAGAAAATTATTGATGCTGACGGGAATCTGCATCATGGGGTTGATCGACTGCTTGATCATGCCGGTCTCGTAGTTCTGCTTGACGGCAACGGCGCGTTCCAGGTTGTTGAACGCCGGCATGAACGGATTGTTGAAAAAATGCTCGGTGAGATTCACGCCCTTTTCCAGCTCCGTTTTTGAGAACGATTGCGATTCCGAACCCCACGTAACTTTGGCTTTGTCGCCGTCGAGGTTCTTGACGATCAGCACGAAGCGATTGAGGTCTTGATTGAACGGGACGAACGGAAGGATGCTGCGCGTGCCGCCGGCGGATTTTTCGTCACCGCTGAAACAGAAAGCATAGCGCGTGCTTTCGAGCTCGGTTTTGCCGTCGGCGGAAGAAAGGACTTTGTGGCCGTCGGTGGCCTGCGCGGAGCCTTTCATGTCCACGGTGATCGTGCCGATCTGGCCGTCAATGCCCATTGCTTTCAAGAACGCATACGCCATCAACAGATGGCCGTTGGGACCGGGATGGACACCGTCGTGGCCGCAGACATCGTAATCGGGGCCGAATTTTTTCTTGGCTTCAATCTGTGCTTCGGCCATAAGGTCGTGGACGTTGGCGTGGTTGAATCCGAATTCAACCGCGAGCTTTTTGGCAATTTCGTCGAGATGCTTGAGGTTGTCGTTGTATGTGACGGACATGGCCGTGACCGGCTCGTCTTTGTTGAATCGGAAAAAACGCGAATCCACCGCGCCCGGTCCGCCGACAACCACGACGGCCTCAGCTTTTTTCAAGCGCGTGAGAATGTCGCGCATCGGCGTTTCGTAATTCTTGCCGATGCCGTCGTCGAATTTGCGGTAGCCGCCATCGTTCATGCCATAGCACGTCGTCACCACGTTGGGATGATAGGGCATCAAATCGTTCTCCATGCGCCGCGCAAATCCGGCCGCCGTTTCGCCGCCCCAGCCGAGTTGGATCACGTGCAGATTCAACTGCGGCAGGCAGCCAGTGAGATAAAGCTCAATGAATTTACTGTACTGTTTTTGCTCCGTAATCGAATCGCCCACGACGGCGACGCGCTGGCCTTCTTTTAGAACAGGCTTTATTGCTTCTTCGGAATGAAGAACGAGGCAGAGCGATGCGGCAACGAGCAGGACGAGGCGCTTGATCATGTCATTTCTCCCAAAATTGGAATGCGAATCTTCACTATTGGTTACAATGCGACTTGAATTGGCGCGGCAGAAAAACGGAGGCGCGGCAATGTTAAAGAAAGGCTGCATCGGCGATTTGAAATCAGGCGCGCTGACCAAAACGGACGGGTACCTCGTCGTGGCAATGTGCCATTATCCGCGCGGAGTGAAGAAGACGCTGATCGATGCGTACGCAAAGTCGCTCGCGCCGGACAAAAAAATGCTGGACGATTTTCACGCGGAGCGCGAGCGCCTTGGCGGAAATCATAATGCGGCGTTTTTAAGCTGCGGTTATCAGAAGCGCTTCACGCTGCCGCCGGAAGGATTGGTCGAGCTGAAACAATTGGCGGACCTGAGCCGCGAGCGCGATGTGGTGCTGGTTTGCCAATGCGAGTTGGATCAGCGCTGCCACCGCGAATTGCTGCTGATCATGGCGAAGAAATGGTGGCACGCCAACACCGAATTGCGAACGTTTTCGTATCCGGAATTTGAGAAACGATTGGGCGAAGAAGGCGAGATTGCGAGCGCGTAGATGGAATATGATATTGCAATTATCGGCGGCGGAATCGTGGGTTTGGCGGCGGGTTTGGCTCTCGTAAAACGGAAGCCGGGCGCCAGAATCTGCGTGCTGGAAAAGGAGACAGAAGTTGGCGCGCACCAGACCGGTAACAACAGCGGCGTGATTCATTCCGGGCTGTATTACAAGCCCGGTTCGGCGAAAGCGCAAACTTGCGTCGAAGGCGCGCGGCGCATGGTGGAGTTCTGCCAGGAACATGCGATCCCCTACGACATCTGCGGAAAGATTGTCGTCGCGACCCATGAGTCGGAATTGCCGGCGCTCGCGGAGTTGTATCGCCGCGGGAAGGCCAACGGCGTCGCAGGCCTTGAGGAAATCGGGCCGGAGCGCTTCAAAGAATTCGAGCCGCACGCGGTGGGGATTAAAGCGCTGCGGGTGCCCGGAACAGGCATCGTCGATTACCGCGTGGTGGCGAAGAAGTATGCGGAATTGATTGTGGCGCAAGGCGGGTCCGTTCAGACAGGCGTGAAAGTAAATGTGGTACGGGCGGCTCGCCTGCAATCGGACGGCGAAGTGCTTTCGACGAGTATCGGCGAGATTCGTGCGAAGGCGGTGATTAATTGCGCGGGCTTATTCTCCGACCGCGTGGCGCGCGCAAGCGGCGCCAAACCGGATGCGAAGGTCGTCCCCTTTCGCGGCGAGTATTACAAACTCAAACCGGCCGCGCAGCATTTGGTAAAGGGCCTGATTTACCCGGTCCCGGACGCGCGCTTTCCGTTTCTGGGCGTGCATTTTACGCGCATGATCGGCGGCGGCGTCGAAGCCGGTCCGAACGCGGTGCTGGCGCTCAAGCGCGAAGGGTACACCCGCTTTAGTTTTAATTTTCGCGACGCGATTGAGTCGCTGACATATCCTGGGTTCTGGCGGTTGGCGTTCAAATATGGGCGCACAGGCATCGGTGAAATGTGGCGGTCATTCAGCAAACGCGCGTTCGTGCGTGCGCTGCAAAAGCTCGTGCCGGAGATTCAGGTGAAAGACTTAGAAGACGGAGGAGCCGGCGTGCGCGCGCAAGCGCTGCTGCCGGACGGCTCTCTGGTGGACGATTTTCGAATCGTGCGCAGCGAACACGCGATCCACGTGCTGAACGCCCCCTCGCCGGCGGCGACGGCGTCGCTGGCGATCGGGGAGAGAGTGGCGGAGATGGCGCGAGGCCTTGCTTGATCGGCCGTATTCTTGTGATATCGGTCGCGTTAATGAATTGCGCGCGGCTTGCGTGCGGATCACCGCCTCGCCGCTGACGTTCATGATTTTGCCGATTTCGCTCGGCGACAAGACGCGCTCGGTGGACTCCGTTTACCATAGGCACGGAGATCCGCAGGCCGCCCGTAGTGATCCACATCGAAACGCGGCACGCGGCAACGATTATGAAGACATAGCGAAAGTGATGGAGGATTGGATTGTGGGAAAGCGGCCTGCGCCGGTCGATCCGGCCGACCTACCCAAAGAAAATGCGCCGAACTCGACGAAATAGTACGGATTGGTTTGAACGCCGTGCATTTAAAAGCGGCAGTTTCTCATCCCGATTTTTCAGTAGGCTCCCGCGCATTTTGCCTTTAAACTACTTCGGAAATACTTTCACCAATGCAATGCTGCGCTTTTCAGGAATTGGAGCTTGATTATGACACGTCAATTCGGCTGGCTGCAGTTTTACGCGGCATCGATTTCTCTTTTTGTGTTGTCGGCGTGCTTAGTCGCGCACGCGGCGGGGTTCACCACGGTGGCGCCGATGGCAACCGCGCGCGAACTGCATACCGCGACGCTACTGCCGAATGGAAAAGTGCTGGTTGCTGGAGGTTTCGGTGCAGGAAACATTACTCTTAGCAGTGCGGAGCTATACGACCCGGCAAGCAATACTTGGAGCGCGGCGGGCAGTCTCAGCACGGTGCGCGTTTCTCACACGGCGACATTGCTGGCCAACGGCAAAGTGCTTGTAGTCGGCGGGAAGGGAAGCAACTCTGGCGTTGAATTGAACAGCGCGGATATCTACGATCCCGTGAGCAATGCTTGGAGCGCGGCGGGCACTCTGAATACCGCACGAGATTCTCATACCGCGACGCTATTGCCAAATGGCAAAGTGCTTGTTACTGCGGGATTCGGAAATGCGGGGGTTTTGAAATCCGCGGAGCTATACGATCCAGCCGCCAACACGTGGACTTCGGTTGCGAGTCTGAGTACGGCGCGAGAGAATCACACGGCGACGCTGCTGCCCAGCGGCCAAGTGCTCGTCGTGGGGGGATTGGGGACCGGCGCGGTTTATTTGAGCAGCGCCGAGTTGTACGACCCGGCGGGGAATACATGGGGCTCGGCTGGGAACCTGGGCACAGCGCGCGAATTTTTTACGGCGACGCTGCTTCCTAACGGGAATGTGCTTGTCGCCGGAGGATTCGGGGCGGGGGGCGTTTATTTCAGCAGCGCGGAGTTGTACAGCTCCGTGGGGAACACATGGAGCCCAACGGGCAGCCTCAGCAACACGCGAGCTGGGCATTCGGCGACGCTGCTGCCCAACGGCAAGGTGCTCGTCGCCGGCGGAATCAGCAGCGGCACGGCGCTGAGCACTGCGGAGGTATTTGACCCATCGAATAATACATGGAGTGCGGCCGGCAGCCTTAACGCCGCGCGTAATTCGCACACGGCGACGCTGCTGCCGAATGGTTCTGTGTTGTTTGCCGCCGGTTACAACAACGGCGTGTTAAATAGTGCGGAAGTTTATGATTCGACATCCGGCGGCACATGGAACGCCGCCGCCAGTTTAAACACAGGACGATATCAACACACGGCGACGCTGCTGTCCAGCGGCAAAGTGCTGGTCGTGGGCGGAATCGATCCTGGGAGCAATGTATCGAACAGTGCGGAGTTGTACGATCCCGTGGCCAATACGTGGAGTTCGGCGGGCACTCTCACCACTGCACGCTACGAGCACACGGCGGTACTGCTGGCCAACGGCAAGGTTTTGGTCACTGGCGGCAACATAGGAGTCAACAACGCCGCCACGAACAGCACCGAACTTTACGACCCTGTCGCCAACTCGTGGAGCGTCGTCGGCAGCATGTTGACTGCGCGAATCGGCAATACAATGACACTGCTGCCGAACGGAAAAGTGCTCGTCGCCGGCGGCACAAATACATTTGTTTTGAAAAGCGCGGAGTTGTTCGATCCAACCACGAACACTTGGAGCGCAACCGGCAACCTGAGCACCACGCGCGCCGGGCACACAGCAACGCTGCTGCCCAATGGCAAAGTGCTCGTCGCGGCAGGATATACGCAAGGCGGCAGCTCTCTGGCCAGCGCGGAGCTGTACGATCCAGTCGCAAAAACATGGAGCGCAGCCGGTACTTTAAGCACCGCGCGCTATTATCATACGGCCACGCTGTTGCCGAGCGGCATGGTGCTCGTTGCGGGAGGTTACGCAGGCAACGCTACGAACACCGCCGAATTGTACAACCCCGCAAACAACTCGTGGACCGCTGCGGGCAGCCTGATCACGGCGCGCGGGTCGCACACGGCAACACTGCTTCCCGGCGGCCAAGTGCTCGTTGCGGCGGGATCAGGGAACACGACGAGTTTTTTGACCAGTGCGGAGTTGTACAATCCCACGACGAACCTATGGATAACAGCGGGCAGCCTCACTAACGGACGTTACAATCACACAGCCTCACTGCTGCCCGGCGGCGGTGTGCTCGTTGCGGGAGGGCTTGGCAGCGGGGCCGTCAAGTTGTCCAGCTCTGAGTTGTACGACCCGGGAATGGGCTATGTCGCATCGTCGCAACCCACCATCACAACGGCCACGTCGCCTTTTGCTCCCGGGTTACCGCTAACGCTGAGTGGCGCTCAATTCACGGGCTACCAAAATGAATCCGCATCGGGCGGCGCGACAAACGATTCGGCGAGCAATTTTCCGATTGTTCAATTGACGAGCCTGGTCAACGAACAGCAGGTGTTTTTGACGCCCGATCCCGCTCATCCGTGGACTGCCACTTCCTATACGTCGCTGGCTGTACCCGGATTCCCGTTGGGCGCCGCCAGCGTGCGCGTATTTGTGAATGGAATACCGAGCAACGCGGCGATGATCGCGCCGTACTTGCCGCCGATTGCGAATGCGCAGGCGGTGAGCGTGAGTTTCAACATCGGCATGCCGATCACGCTGACCGGAAGCGATCCAAACACGCCTGCTCAGACGCCGCTGGCGTTTACGGTTACATCGAATCCGGCACACGGCGTCTTATCGGGCACCGCGCCAAATCTTACGTACACACCAACGAGTGGCTACAACGGGCCGGACAGTTTTCAATTCACGGTCAAGAACACGGTTAATCTGACAAGCGGGGCGGCAACTGTGTCGGTGACCGTGAACGGCCCCACGGTGAATGCTGCGGCAATGAACTCGGCGCGCCAATTCCATACGGCGACGCTGCTGCCGAGCGGGAAAGTGCTCGTCGCGGGAGGCTCTAATGGAGGCGGTTATGTGGGCGGTGCGGAAGTGTTCGATCCCGCGACCAACACTTGGAGTTCGGCCGGCAGCCTCAGCACCGCGCGCAATAGCCACACCGCGACGCTATTGGCGAACGGCAAAGTGCTCGTCGCGGGCGGATCGAGCGCCAGCGGGAATTTGAGCAGCGCGGAATTGTACGATCCCGTGAGCAACACATGGAGCGCAGCGGCGAGCATGAGTTTTAAGCGCGACACACACACGGCGACGCTGTTGGCCAATGGCAAAGTGCTTGTCGCCGGCGGGTTTGACGCCGGCACATTGGACAGCGCAGAACTGTACGATCCAACGAGCAACACGTGGAGCGCGGCCGGCACGATGACACACGCGCACGGGTATGCGACGGCGACGCTATTGCCCAATCGCAAAGTGCTGGTTGCGGCAGGCGATGACGGCGTCGGTTATTCGACCACGGCGGACCTGTACGATCCGGCGAGCAATACGTGGAGCGCCGCCGCGAGTATGACTTTCCCGCGCGAACTTCACGCGGCCACGCTTTTGCCCAATGGAAAAGTGCTGGTGGCGGGAGGACAAACAACAGGCGGCGGCGATCTAACAAGCTCGGAACTTTATGATCCGTCGAGCAACACGTGGAGCGCGGCGGGCAGTCTTATGACGGCGCGCGAAGAACATACTCTAACGGTGCTGCCCAGCGGACAGGTGCTTGCCGCGGCTGGGCGGGCGAATGCCCAATTCAGCAGCACGGAAATTTACGACCCATCGGCCAACACGTGGAAAGCGGCAGGAGACCTGATCACGGCGCGAACGACTCACACGGCGACGCTGTTGCCCGATGGCCAAGTGCTCATCGCGGGAGGTTACGGGACGAGCAACAATCCATTGAGCAGCGCGGAATTGTACAATGCGACGACGGGTGGGACGTGGAGCGCGGCGGGGAGCTTGAACGCGGGGCGCTATCAGCATAGCACGACTTTGTTGCCCAGCGGAAAGGTTCTGGCCGCGGGCGGAACGACCGGCGCAGCATCGTTGAACAGCGCGGAACTGTACAACCCCACGAGCAACACGTGGAGCACGGCGGGGAGTCTCGCCAGCGGGCGCACAGGTCACACCGCGACGTTGTTGGCGAACGGCAAAGTGCTTGTCGCGGGCGGACAAGCCACCAATGGCACCTACGTAAACCAAGCTGAACTGTACGACCCAGCGAACAACACGTGGAGCGCGGCGGGTTCGCTTATGACCGCGCGCTATCGCCACACGGCAACGCTTCTGCCAAATGGCAAGGTGCTCGTCACCGGAGGGTACAACAATGGGCAGTTGGACAATTCGGAATTGTTTGATCCGGCGACGAACACTTGGAGCGCCGGCGGCAGCCTGAGCACCGCGCGCGTGGACCACACGGCAACGCTTCTGCCGGGGGGCAAAGTGCTGGTCGTGGGCGGAAGTTCGGTGGGCGGGGAATTGGCCAGTACGGAATTGTACGATCCCGCGCATGACTCCTGGAGCGCCGGCGGCCAACTCAATGCCGGCCGTTATCTGCATACCGCAACGTTGCTTCCCAGCGGCAAAGTGCTCGCCGCAGGCGGCTCCGGCAGCGCAACCGCGTTAAACAGCGCGGAACTGTACGACCCCTCGGCCAATACATGGACAGCGTCGGGGAGCCTGATCAACGCGCGTCTGCTGCACACGGCCACGCTGCTTCTGGAGGGCAGAGTATTAGTTGCGGGCGGTTTTGACAATGGCGGCAACGTGCTGAGCGGCGCGGAACTGTATGACTGCACGACCGGCAGTTGGAGCACGGCCAGCAGTCTTGGCACCGCGCGCGTCAATCACACGGCGACGCTTTTGCTCAACGGTGTTGTGCTTGCCGCCGGCGGACGGACGACAAATGACGTCGTGTTGAGCAGCGCGGAGCTTTATGACGCGGGATTGGGATATGTCGCCGCCTGGCAACCGACGATCACGACGGCAACCTCGCCATTGGCGCCAAACTTTGCGCTGACGCTCAGCGGCATTCAATTCACCGGTTATCAAAACGAAACTGCGTCAGGCGGCTCGACCAACGATTCGGCGAGCAACAACCCCGTCGTGCAGTTGACCAGCCTGGTGAACGAGCAGCAGTTGATTCTGACGCCCGATTCCGCTCATCCGTGGTCGGCCACATCCTATACATCCACGGCCGTTTCAGGAGTTCCACTTGGCTACGCCAGCGTGCGCATGTTTGTCAACGGCGTGCCCAGCAATGCGGTGACGATTTTGATTGCGTATCTTCCGCCGACCGCCAACGCGCAGTCGGTGAACGTGACATTCAACACGCCGGCTTCGATCACTCTGACTGGCAGCGATCCAAACAATCCACCGCAAACGCCGTTGACGTTCGCTGTCACCGTCAATCCCGCGCATGGACAATTGAGCGGAACGGCGCCCAATCTCATGTACACGCCCACGACCGGCTATGCGGGCGCGGATAGTTTCCAATTCACCGCGACAAATTCAGCGAACATCACCAGCTCCGCGGCGACGGTGTCGTTGACGGTGGTAAATTCGCCGCCAATGATCGTGTCGCCTCCGCTGGCCATTCCAAATCCGGCGGTGGTCGCTCTGCCCGTCTCGTTTCTAGTCGTCGCGAGCGATCCGAACAACGACGCGCTGAGCTACGCGTGGACATTCGGAGACGGATCGAACGGCACAGGGATTTCGCCGGCTCATGCGTACGCGGCGCCGGGAACGTACACGGCGAGCGTGAGCGTGAGCGACGGGATTAATGCGCCAGTGAGCGCATCGGTTGACGTGACAGTAACAGCGGCGGCAGCGGTTGTGGGCAGCGGCCCGGACAGCGATGGCGACGGATTTTCAGATGCGTTTGAAACGGCAGTGGGAACCAATCCGGCGGACGTGACAAGCACGCCGACGGGGCAATCCATCATCGCGGCGGAAGTGCTGCCGCTGACGATTTCGAAGGCGTCGATCAAATTGAATTTTGCCAAAGGCGGCAGCGATTCGATTTCGTTTTCGGGAACCGTGGCGGTACCCGCCGGGTTCATGGCCGCGGGCGCGAAAGTTTACATCGATTCCGGTGGCGTGATCAAAACGCTGGCGCTCACCTCAAAGGGCAGCGGCGTAAACGGCGCTGATTCGATCAAAATCTCGATCACATCGAAAAAGGGCGTGGTGGCGGCGCAAAGCGCAAAATACAACGCCAGTTTCAAAAAGGGAACTTTCGCGGCGGCGCTGGCGGGAGCGGGATTGACGAACAGCGATGCGAAAGGCATATCGGCGATGGTGCCGTTCACATTTATCTTTAACAATGTCGTGTATCAAAAGACGCAAAAGATGAGCTACACGGCGAAGAAAGGAAAGTCTGGCTCGGCGAAGTAATGCACAGCCTGGCCGGCGTTTTTTGAGCCCGGCGCGGCCACGCAGCTACAGCCGCAGGACGAAGGCGCCAACGGCCTCGGCGGCGACATTTTGCCTGAGACTGGCGAACGCTTCTCCTTCAAGTACGAGTACGATTTTGGCGACGGTTGACTTTATCGAATAGGCAACACTCAATTTGCCACACTGATTTTCGGCAGTAAATTCGCCTTCAGAACGTCTAAGAATTGCAAAGCTATGACATAATCGTTAAAGTGGATTCATGGCATTCGCCTGTTCTTCTAGCGAGAACTGAATGCGATCCTTGACGAATTTGGGTGTGCCCAGCAGTAACACGCCGCAAAAACTGGCTGTTTTAAAAAGCAGCACGCTCATGCTGTTTGTTTAGCCAATGCGGTCTTGTCAAATTTGGCCGTGGCCTTCCCGGCGTTTGCGTGCTGCCGTGAACTATTGAAAAGTCCTATAGATTAACAGCGGCAAGCCGCTCATTTCGGAGCAAAAGGATGGGAATCAGCGTAATTGATGAAAATCTGCCGCGTTTGGCAATCCAAGGAACACGACCCATGAAAAGATTAATATCCACGCGCTCGCTGCAGGCTGCAGGCTGCTGGCTGTTGATCACATACGTTTCCTCTGTCCACGCGTTGACGGTTACGGCCATGTCCCCCGCGCCGAATTCGGTCGCTTTGACGACACAAGGCACCATTACGGTCGATTTCAACGCTCCGTTTTCGGCAAGCTCCATCAACCCCGCCTCCGTGTTGCTGGTCCGCGCCGGGCCCGACGGTCTCTTCGATACCGCGGACGACGTCGCGATTACGTTGCAGGCGTCGCAAATCACGCAGACGACCGCAACCCGCATGACGATCAACGTGAGCGGATTGAATCTGCCGGCGGACAAATATCGTGTCAGCCTGATCGGCTCAACTATCGGAACGATGGGCAGTTCCGATGCCATTGTGACTGTTCCGAACTTCGGCTTGGTTGCTCCGTCCGACCATTTCACAGTCGAGTTTTGGCAGTACTTTACCGCTGGCGAATTCGACCTCCCAACCACATTTCAGCTCAGCCCAATCGTGTCTGGCAACACCTGGAAATTCCATTCACCGTGGAACAGCGGGCCCGACTACTTTTTCTGGGAATTGGCGGGCGATCAGGTGGGCACCACCAACATTAATACGCGTGCGGTGTGGGCTCACTTTGCGCTCGTCAAAAACGGCACGTCGCTTCAGGTTTATTGGAACGGCGTGCTGATCTACACGGCGACCTCGACGACGACCTTCACCAATTATCAGTCCGATTTGCAGTTGCCGGGAGGGCAGCCGCAGCCGTTTGTCGGGCAAATCGACGAATTCCGAATTTGGAACACGGTCCGCAGCGCCACGCAGATCAAGACGTACATGAATCGCTCGCTCACTGGCCAAGAAGCGGGCCTGATGGCGTACTGGAATTTCAACGAAGGCAGCGGCACCACGGCCAATGACAAGACGGGGCACGGCTACACTGGGACGATGGCCACTCCCGCGGTTTGGTACCCTTCCACAGTGCCGCTGATTCCGCCCGTCACCGACCAGACCGGCAACATCCTCGACGGCGAATTCAGCGGCACTTTTCCGTCCGGCGACGGCACTGCCGGCGGCGATTTCATCGCTACGTTCACGCTGGTTCCGCCGCCCATTCGAGTGACGGCGATGACGCCCACGCCCAACGTTGCGATAGCGACGCAGCCCAGTTCGATCCTGTTGACATTTAGTAATGCGTTGACCAGCGGCATCAATTACAAGAACGCCGTAAAGGTAACGCGCGCGGGTGCGGACGGTGTCCTGGGCACCGGAGACGATGTGACCATAACGCCGACCAGCGTCGTTTTGGTCGGCACGACGCAGCTTCAGGTTAATCTTCCGGCGGGATTGCCTTACGACAAGTACCAAGTGCGGCTGCCCTCACTGCCCGTGCCCATATCGCTGTCGTCGATCGCGTCAACTTCCCCCCAATACCTGACCACGGCAGACCTAAATGGCGATCTTAAACCGGATTTACTCGTCGATAACACCAGCCCCGCAACCTCGAATCCCACGGTACTTTTAGGAAATGGCACGGGCAATTTCAGTGCGACGACGCCCTTTTCGTTGTTTGGAGGCGGCCTCTCGAACGTAACCTTTGCGGACATAAATGGCGATGGCAAACCGGATCTCATAGGCGCCTCGAACGGCGCCACCAACACCATTTCCGTTGCCTTGAACACGTCGCCGTCGTCAAGCACGCTGACGTTTGGCGCGGTCACGCCTTTTACGATGGGCAATAATTGTCTCGATGTTCAAGCCATCGACTTGAACGCGGACGGCAAACCCGACTTGGTCACCGCCAATTTCGGCGACAGCACAATCAGCATCATCCTGAACACCACGCCAAACGGTGCGACCACCCCCACGTTTAGCGCGCCGGTGACGTACAACGTTGGCGGCAGCCCCCACTACATTGCCTTCGGCGATATCAACGGCGACGGCAAACCGGACATCGTCGTGTGCAACTACGGCGGCAGTTCGCTGAGCGTTTTCCTGAACACTACGCCGAATTTGGCCACGACCCCGAGTTTTGCGGCGCCGCAGACGATCAATACCGACAGCCAGCCGACCGTCGTGCAATGCGTGGATCTCAATGCCGACGGCAAGCCCGATCTCGTGGTGTCCTGCACCAACTCGAACACGGTAAACGTATTCATGAACACGACACCCACCAACGCGAGCGTCTCGTCCTTCGGCTCGAAAATTCAGTACTCCGTGGGCACCAATCCTGTCTCGATTGCGGTCGGCGATCTTGATGGCGATGGCAAACCCGATTTCGTCCTGGCTTGCGTCGGCGCCAACATCGCCACGGTTTTTTTGAATGCTACGCCGGCGCTCGCCGCGTCGCCGACGTTTGTAAGGACCGACATCCCGACGGGAACCGGCCCGAACTCCGTGACGCTCGGCGATCTCAGCGGCAGCGGCGATGTGGGTTTTGCCACCGCCAATCCTTCGGGCAATTCGATCACTGTCGTCTACCCATTCCCGCGCGCAGTGGTCGATGCAAGCGGCAATCAATTGGACGGCGAATTTGCAGGCACGTTCCCGTCAGGAAACGGCGTCGCCGGCGGCGATTTCGTGGCGACATTCACCCTCGGCAATGTGGGGCCGACGACCACGACGGTCACACAGCCCGCCGCCATCGCTTACGGCACGAACAGTTTATCGCTGACTGCGGCTGTAACGGCAACCGGGACCACTGTAGCCAGCGGCGCCGTGACATTCCAACTGCTCAGTGGCGGGAACAACATCGGCAGCGCGGTCTTGGGCACCGTCGCCTCCGGCAGCGCAACCGTCACCTACACGCTTCCCGCCGGAACCGTCCCCGGCAGCTATACGGTTTCAGCTTCCTACAATGGATCCGGCGCGTATCAAAACAGCACGGACATTTCGAAGCTGCTGACCGTCAACACCGCACCGCTCACCGTGACGCCAACCAATTTCAGCCGCAACTATGGCTCGGCCAATCCGACTTTCACGGGCACGATCAGCGGTCTTAAAAACGGCGACAACATTACCGCAACGTATGCCACGACCGCCGTGGCCGGCAGCCCGGCTGGGCCGTATTCGATCACGGCGACGCTCAGCGATCCCGGCAACAAACTCGGCAACTACACGCTCACACAGAACACCGGCACCTTGACCGTCAACAAAGTCGCGCTGACGATTGCCGCAAATAGCGCCAGCCGCGTCTACGCCACGGCGAATCCAAGTTTCACGGGCACTATTACCGGCCTCGTCAACGGGGATAGCGTCACCGCAACCTACGCGACCACAGCCACGACCTCGAGCGCGGCTACCACCTATGCGATAGTGCCCTCGCCGGCCGATCCCGGCAATGTATTGGGAAATTACAATCTGACCTTAAACAACGGCACGCTGACTGTGACCAAGGCGCCGCTGACCGTCAAGGCAGATAGTTTCTCGCGCACCTACGGCGTCGCCAATCCAGCTTTTACCGGTACGCTGACGGGCGTTGTGAACGGCGACAACATCACGGGGACGTATGCCACCACGGCTACCATTGGCACTTCGATCGGGAACTATTCCATTGTCCCCACGCTCGTCGATCCTGGGAGCAGGCTCGGCAATTACTCCGTCACGCCAACCAACGGCGTTCTGACCATTACCACGGCGGCCGGGGTGCTGGTAGTGACGCCGGACAGTTTCACGCGCTTTTATGGCGATCCGAACCCGGCCTTGACGGGCACAATTAGCGGAATCTTGAACGGCGACAACATCACCGCTACATACTCCGTGCCCGCGACTCAAGTCAGCCCGGCCGCGAATTACATCATCTCCGCCACACTGCTTGATCCTGGCAACAAACTGCAAAATTACACGCTTAATCAAAATGTCGGACAATTGGCGGTGAGCAAAGCGCCGTTGTCGGTGAGCGGGGGCACGTTCACGCGCGTTTACGGTGCGGCGAATCCCGCGTTGAGCGGAACGATCGTGGGCATCAAGAACGGGGACAACATCACCGCGACTTACGCGACCGCCGCCACGGCGACCAGCGCGGTCGGTTCGTACCCCGTGGTGCCGACAACGTTCGATCCCGGCAACAAACTGAGCAGCTACAACCTCACGCTGACGAACGGTGCGTTGAGCGTCACTGCGGCGCCGCTTTCCGTCACGCCGGCGAACGCCAGCCGCGCATATGGCTCCGCCAACCCAAATTTTACAGGCACCGTGACAGGCGTGCTCAACGGCGACGGCATTGGAGCCACCTATGCAACGAACGCTACGGTTGCTTCGTCTGTCGGCACGTATCCAATCACCGCGAGCTTGACCGACCCCAACACTAAGGCCGGAAACTACACCGTGACGCTCAATACCGGCACGCTGACGATCTCCACTGCGCCGGCCATTACGGTGACTCCGGCCGACGCGTCGCGCACGTACGGTGCGGCGAATCCTGCTTTTAACGGCACACTCACCGGCATTCTTAATAGCGACAACATCACCGCGGCCTACGCCACAACCGCTACGCCAGCCAGTCCTGTGGGCAACTATACGATTACGGCAAAGTTGGTCGATCCGAATAATTTGCTCGGCAATTACGCTGCCGTGAACTCGAACACTGCCACATTGACCGTTGGCCCAGCCGCGCTGAGCGTCACCGCTGCGGACGCCGCGCGCTTTTATAACGTGCCGGATCCAGTATTCACCGGGTCGCTGGTCGGCGTTCAAAACAACGATGCTATCTCGGCGCTGTACTCCGCGAATGACTTGCAAGCCAGCGTTGTGGGCGCATACGTCATTTCACCCAGCCTCGTCGATCCGAACGGCTTGCTCGGAAACTACGCTGTCACCAGCGTCGATGGAACGCTGACGATAAATCCCGCCATACCGGCAATAGCATGGACGCAACCCGCGCCGATTTTCGCCGGCGTGCCGCTGGACTCCACGCAGTTCGACGCCGCCGCCAGCGATGCATTTACAAATGCGCCTCTGATCGGCAAGTATGTATACACTCCCGCCGTGGGCACTGTTCTGGCACCCGGGTTGGCGCAAAGTTTGAGCGTCACTTTTACTCCTGACGACAACGTGAACTATACTACAGCGACGGCGAACGTTTCTATCGATGTGAATACTGCCATTCCCGTGGTCATTACCAGCGCCGCAACCGCTTCGGGCCAGATTGGAACTTCATTTACTTATACCATTACTGCAACGGGCAGCACGCCGATAACGCTTGGCGCGAGCGGCCTGCCTCCTGGATTGTCCTTTAATGTGGATACTATTGCCGGAACGCCGACGGCAACGGGCGTGTTCGATGCCGTTCTCACTGCTTCAAACTATGCTAATACGGTGACGCAAACGTTGAGAATTGTTATTACCAATAGCTCAGGCGTGAATCACGCGCCGGTATTTTCATCGCCGCCCGCGAGCTCCGCCAATCCGGCCACGACTGGCGTGGCGCTCACTCTGACGGCGAGCGCAACGGATGCGGACGGCGACGCGCTGGATTACACGTGGGATTTCGGCGACGGCACGACGGCCTTGGGCGCTTCGGTTTCGAAGACCTTTGCCGCGGCAGGTGTGTACGTCGTCAACGTGGTTGTGTCGGATGGCCAAGCCAGCGCCACTCAGAGCGTTGATCTGATCGTTGAAGATCAGATGCCTGCTGGAATATTTACGGTGCAGAAAGTGAGCATCGGTTTCAACTTTATCAAGAGCAATAGCGACAGCCTTAGCATCTCTGGACTGATACCCTTGCCTCCAGGATTCAATCCGAACGGAAAGACTGCCAGGGTCTTGATTGGCGGATTGGATAAGTCATACACTCTTACGGCAAAAGGCAAATCGACGGACAAAGCGTTAAGCCTGAAGTTCAAATCCGGCGCCAGCAGCGCGGCTTATACTTTCGCAGTGAAGAATCAGGCGCTGTTCGCGCTGCTTCAACCGCTTGGATTTAGCAAGACGCAGAGCAATCCAGGCCTGAGCTTTCCGGTCGTCATTGTTTTGGATGGGACATCTTACTTGAACCAGCCGCTGATCAACTACACGGTGAAGATCAACAAATTGGGACCGGTCAATGGGAAGGGCAAGAGGTAACGCTCAGATTCTCTCCATCGCCGCCGATTGCACAGGTGATTTTCCAATTCCGAAAAATCGTCTCGAATTTCCGCACAAGCGCATTGTCATGATGTATAGTGCACATTGTGCATACGTCTCGCGTTCAGCATGCTCGTTTCGAGGATGCCCATCATGCGCAAGATTTCCGTAAGTCTCTTTGCCGTCAGCGTTTTACTCATCCCTTCCGCGCTTCAGGCCAGTGCTTTTACGCTGGGAAGTACCTCTACAATAGAGGGGCCTGCCGGAGGTACTGATTCGATCATCGTGGCAGGAAGCGGCGCATGGACCGCCACCGCCAATGATTCGTGGCTGCATACATCCGCCATCGGCTCGGGGAACGGGCTCGCGCTCTTTTCATTTGATGCCAACTCGGGCGCTGCGCGCACGGGCACATTGACCGTTGCCGGTCAAACGCTTGCCGTGATCCAAGCCGGCAGCACTTATGTCTCCGCCAATCCGATGACGACGCTCGCCGGCGAGGGGTTGAGCACACCGTTGGGCATTACTGTCGATGGATCGGGCAACGTTTTCATCGCGGATTCCGCTAACAATCGCATCGCGAAATGGTCGCCGGCGAATCAGACGCTGACGACGCTCGTGAGCACTGGATTGAAAAGTCCCAGCGGTGTCGCGGTGGATGTGTCGGGCAACCTGATCATCGCCGATGCCGGAAATGTCTCCATCAAAAAGTGGACGGCTTCAACGCAATCGTTGACCACGCTCGTCAGTTCCGGGCTCAGCGGCATTCTGGGCGTGGCCGTGGATCCCGCCGGCAATGTATACATCGGCGATGCCGGCAATCACGTGGTCAAACTTTGGACCGCATCGACGCAGGCGGTGACGACGATCATCAGCAAGACCGTGCTCGGGCCGCTGGCGTTGTCGCTGGATGCGTCCGGAAATCTGTACATCGCCGACGACCTCACGCAGTCGATCTATAAGTGGACGGCGGCCACGCAAACGTTGACGACGCTGGCCAACGGCCTCAACAGCCCGCGCGGCGTGGCCGTGGACGGGTCGGGCAACGTTTACTTCGCCGATACCAACAACAGCGCGCTCAAGAAATGGAGCGCGGCGACGCAGAGCGTGACGACGCTGGCAAGCGGGTTGACTGCGCCGCGCGGCGTCGCGCTGGACCCGAACGGCAACGTGTACCTCTGCGAGCAGATCGGCAATACACTCAAAGAGCGCCCGAGCGCCTTCGTCGATACCGCCGCGCGCAGCGAAACTTCCGCGGCGGGAACGGACGCGCTGCCGCCAGTGCTGCCTTCGACGGAGAACCTGCTGCCGCCGTTCGCGCCGTCGGTCGATCAAAGCTGGGTCACGCTGAATGCGGCGATCAACGGAGTCGTGAACTTCTCGTTTACAGCGAACATCAGTGCCGCTGCGCGAACCGCGAACATCACCGTGCTCGGTAAATCGATCGCGGTGACGCAGAATCTGCCGACCACGCCGCCGGTGATCAGCAACGTGCCGCCATCGCAGACTGTCGAGCAGGCCAGCGCCGCCGGCACGGTAGTGCCGCTCACGCTGCCTACCGCCGTCGATTTCGCGGGGCGTCCGCTCGCAGTGACGAGCAACGCGCCGGCCGTGTTTCCGCTCGGAGTTACGCTGGTGACGTTTACGGCGACGGATTCGGTTGGCTTGAGCACGTCCGCGAACACGGTAATTGCAGTCGTCGATACGACGGCGCCAACTTTCGTCAATCTGCCCCCATCCATGATTGTTGAACAAGCGAACCGCAACGGAACAGCGGTGAATTTGGTTCTTCCCACGGCGACGGACATCTGCGACGCCGCGCCGCGCGTCACCAGCGATGCGCCGGATGTTTTTCCGCTCGGCGTGACGACCGTGCATTTCAGCGCGGTCGATGCATCCGGAAACATGGCGACTGCATCCACGACCGTGACCGTGCGGGACACTACGCCGCCGGTGCTCTCGAACGTACCCGCGCCGGTGACGCTCGAATTGAGCAGCGCCAATGGCACGCCATTTACGCTGCCGATGCCAACGGCCACGGATATCTGCGACGCGGCGCCGCGCGTGACAAGCAACGCGCCATTTTCTGGAAGCGGCACGGCCGTCGTTTTTCCGCTTGGCGTCACGACGGTGATTTTCACGGCGATCGACGCGTCGGGAAATTCGTCGAGCGCCTCCACGACTGTCACCGTTCAAGACACAACGCCGCCGGTAATCGCCAACGTTCCTTCGCCGATCGTTGTCGAACAAACAGCTCGCAACGGCACGCCAGTGAGCGTCCCGCTTCCCTCGGCGACGGATATCGAAGCCACAATAGTCACCAGCGACGCGCCGACCGTGTTCCCGCTTGGCACGACGGCAGTGAATTTCAAAGCGGTCGATTCGTCCGGCAACGTTGCGACCGCATCGACGACCGTCACTGTTGTCGATACCACGCCGCCGGTGCTTTCGAACGTGCCTGCGCCGGTGCTGGTCGAACAGGCCGCGCACGATGGCACGCCCGTAACGTTGGCGCTGCCGGCTGCGGCCGACATTTGTGACGCAGCGCCGGTCGTTACCAGTGACGCGCCCGCACTCTTTCCATTGGGCATGACAACGGTCACGTTCACCGCCACGGACGCATCGGGCAATCCAAGCACCGCATCGACGACCGTCACTGTCGTGGACTCAACTCCGCCGGTCATCTCGGATATACCCGCGCCGGTAATCGCCGAACAAAGCAGCCGCAACGGCACGTTGGTGACCTTGCCGCTGCCGCAAGCGTTCGATGTTTGCGACGCCAATCCCGCGGTCACGAGCGACGCGCCGGCGGTTTTCCCGCTGGGAAAGACAACCGTCACCTTTACCGCAGTCGATGCGTCCGGCAACGTGGCGCACGCGAGCACATTTGTGACGATCGTCGATACCACGCCGCCGGTGATCTCGAACATTCCGCCGCCGCAAACCGTAAAGACCAGCAACACGCACGGCGTGGCCGTCGCGCTGGCACTGCCGACGGCGACGGATATCTGTGACGCCGCGCCAAAAGTCACCAGTGACGCGCCGGCGATTTTCCCCATCGGCACAACGACCGTCACGTTCACGGCTACCGACGCGTCCGGCAATTCTTCGCAGGCCTCCACGACGGTAACAGTGAAAACGGAGAGCACGAAGCCGCCGCCGGTCTTCAGCCACGTGCCCGGTCCGATCACCGTCGAACAAAGCGACCGCAACGGCACGCCGGTCAGCGTGCCGCTGCCGACGGCGGGCACGGCGCACGTGACCAGCGACGCGCCGGCAACGTTCCCACTGGGAACCACCACGGTGACTTTCACGGCGGTCGATGCATCGTTTGGAAGCGGCACGGCCGCCGCGACGTCGACGGCAACGACGACCGTCACCATTCGCGACACGACACCGCCCACGATCGCTTCGCTCGTGGCCACACCCAGTTCCATCCCGCCGAATAACAAAGTTGTGCCGATTACTCTGACGGTAAGCGCTTCCGACATCTGCGACGCAGCGCCGGTTTCCAAAATCGTTTCGGTCACGACCAACGCGGCCACCGACGACAGCCACGGCAGCAAGCGCAAGCCCAAAAAGCAGCCCGTCGATTGGAAGATCACCGGAGATTTGACGCTGTCGGTCAGAGCAGTGAAAGGCGACGGCAAAAACCCGCGCGTCTATACGATCACGGTCAATTGCGTCGATGCGTCCGGCAACGTGGCGAGCAAGAGCGTCGATGTGACGGTCCATGACGCGCACGACGACGATCAGGGTAAGAAGTGAGGGGCGCTTTGATGAGCACGGAACAAAATGAACGCAGCGGCCTGATTATTCCGGCGCAACGAAGCCATCGCGCGGGAGTGGTTGCGATCCTGGTGTTGGCGATTGGGCTCGTTGTGGCGGTGCTGGGAATTGGGAGCGCCGGCTTCCAGCCGGCACGTGCGAGCGCGGATGGAGCGCCGACATCCTGCCGACTGGAAGCCGGCGCTCCGCAATGCGCGAACGATCTTACCTCAGAAACCATTTCAAGGGCGGCAGGAGTGCCGCCTCTCCAGTGGAACGACGGCTTTTCAGCCGGCCCATTGAATCCGTCAATCTGGGGCTTGAATGTGGACGGCGATTTTTCGGAGCGGCTCGTCGATGTGATCTCGTCGAAGAAGAGCATTGCCCCGGAGTATTATTTGCGACTGCGCGCCGCCACGATGAACACGCGTGACGACACCGTGAAATTCCTCGGCGCGTACACGCTCCAATCTTTCCCGCTCAGCGATGCCACGATTGCTGTGGATTTGGATTGGAACAATCAGGCTAACGGTTGCTACATGTCCGCCGGATTGATTCTCGCGCCCGAAGCCGCCAGCGGCAATCCATTGAACGGCGACAACTGGCTGAAAGTGGAATACATCGGCGTACCGCCCGGGAAAAATGCGCGCATCGAAATTTCGGTCAAGCAGGACAGCCGCCAACGCACGCTCTTTAACGAAGGCTGGCCCGAAAAAAATCGCGCGGGCCGGCCCATCGCCGTGCAGCATCTTGAAATTCACACGCAGCGCGGCTCCGTTGCTGTGCTCGAGAATGGTGCAAAGATTTTCGAATCCAGAACGCGCGAGTTATCGTTTAATACGGGGCACGTTTATTTACAGATGTCCAGCCATAGCAATTATCCGCCGCGAGAGATCTATTTCCGCGGACTCATGCTATCGTTCGAACGGTAGTCGCCGCGGTCCGGCCAACGCCTCGAAGCCGGAGGTCACATCGAAGAGTTTTTTGTCAATGTTGGTCTGACGCAAGCGGTGGAAGTTGCCTTGCAGATTTTCCACCAATTCATCAATGTTCTTTTCGGCACGTTCCATTGCGGCGAGACGGCTCGCATTCTCGCTCGCAAGAGACTCAGCGCACGCCTGGAAAAGCGAGATGAACAGGTATTCGCGGATGAGTGCGCGCAGCGTCGCGGTGGCACCCGGCATGATTTGGGGCAAACCGCGCGCCGGCCACGGCACCTTGCCCAAACCGTCCTGCCATTGCGCGTCGAAAGGCAAGAGGCGCTGGCGGACTGGCTCGTAGATCGCCCCCGACCGCGGGCGGTTATGAAAAACACAGACACGCTCGTATTCGCCTTTGGTCCGATGCGCTTTGTTTTCGATTTGAATTTGGCCGACGAGCGGACTGATGGCTTTGACAGAATTCGGCACCGCGAAGAGCCCCTTCACCGAGAGTCCCGCATCCGTCAGGCGAGCGCAGACACGCGCTCCAACGGCCCAGACTTTGGGTTTTGCGTCTGAATCGGTGGAAAGCGATGCGAGTGTTTTCGCCGCATAGTCAGCAACCACGTCGTTAAGAGCCCGCAAGCAAACCACTCGCGGCGGCGATCTCAATGTTCTATTGGAGCCCGGCTAAAGCATATGACCGCGAGACTTGGGCGTTACAAATTTTGCGCCGAGTAGCAGGAGCGTTGCTACTATCGACAATTCCATCAAACAAGGAAGGATGAGGGCGGTGTATTGTTGGAAAGTCTTCCCGTGAACTATCGTGGGCGTTGGGTTCAGGCGTGGGCGATTTAACTCGACCCAAAAGGCGATGACCATGTTAATTTGTCGAGTCAACATTTTTGCAGTGCTCACCGTTTATCTGTTCCTCATCGGAACGAATCACGGAGCCGAGCTTCCCTTCCAGCCGCAGGGAGAAATGCGGTTATGGTACCGCCAGCCCGCACAAAAATGGCTGGAGGGAATGCCAATTGGCAACGGCATCATGGGAGCAATGGTCTTTGGCGGCACACAAAGCGAGCGCATCGCGCTGAATGAGTCCAGCTTCTGGTCGGGCCGACCGCACGACTACAATAATCCCGATGCACTCAAGTACTTTCCTCAGATTCGCGATCTGGTCTTCGCGGGAAAATTTCAGGAGGCCGAGAAGATGGCCGACGAGCACTTCTTCGGCCTCCCAGCGGCTCAGCAGGCGTATCAACCCATCGGCGATCTTCTTCTGACGTTCGATGGAATCGACAAGGTCGAGGATTACCGGCGAGATTTGGACATGGAAACCGGCGTGGCGACTGTGCACTATCGCGCAGGGGATGTTACGTTCACGCGTGAAATCTTCATGTCGTATCCTGACCGCGTGATGGTGATGCGCGTGGCCGGAGACAAGCCAGGGCAGGTCTCGATGGAAGCGCAGTTTACAAGTCCTTATTTGGACGGTGTGATTGTCACAAGCAAAAAGTCGGTCATGGATGGATGCTGGAAAGGGCCCATGAAGAAAGACTGGCTGATCGCGCCGGTTGAAGGCAGAGGTTTGCGATTCGAAACGGCATTGGTCGCAGTTCCGGACGGCGGACAGTCCGAGTTCGATAAAAGTATCCATATTACGGGAGCGAATTCGGTGACCCTTGTCGTGACCGCGGCAACGAGCTTCGTCAACTACGGGGACATCAGCGGGGATCCAGCGGCCAAATGCGAGAAGATTCTCGCCAGCTGCGCGGGGAAGGATTTTGCCACGCTGCGGCAACGGCATGTCGATGACTTTCAAGCGCTGATGGGCCGCGTGCATCTGAACGTCGGCGATGGCGCCATGAACGAGCAGCCAATCGACGAGCGGCTGAAAGCGATGCGCGATGGCAAGGACGATCCCAACCTTGAAGCGCTCTGCTTTCAGTTCGGCAGGTATATACTCGCTTCCAGCAGTCGTGCAGGAGGCCAGCCGGCAAATCTTCAGGGAATCTGGAATGAAGCGGTGATTCCGCCCTGGGGCAGCAAATATACCATCAACATCAACACCGAAATGAACTACTGGCCAACCGAGGTCTGCAACCTGTCCGAATGTCATCAACCGCTCTTCGACATACTCAAGGACATTTCAGTTACCGGCGCCAAAACAGCGAAGACATATTACGGCTGCAACGGATGGGTCACGCATCACAATATTGATCTCTGGCGCGGAACTGCCCCCACCGATGCGGCGCGGTTCGGAATGTGGCCAATGGGAGGAGCATGGCTTTGTCAGCATCTTTGGGAGCACTACGCGTTCACCAGAGATGGGCAGTTTCTCAAGGAATACTATCCAATTTTGAAAGGCTCTGCGCAGTTCTTCCTTGAGCTCATGGTTGAGGAGCCAAAGCATCATTGGCTGGTGACGCCGTTCTCGATGTCCCCGGAGCATGGGTACATGGACAACAATGGCAAGCTGGCGTTTCTCTCGCCCGCGCCGACCATGGATATAGCCATCATACGTGAGCTTTTCCCGCACTGTATTGAGGCTGGAAAATTGCTTGGCGTCGATGAGGAATTCCGCGACAAGCTGGAGGCCGCTCTGACGAAGCTGCCGCCATACCAAATCGGAAGCAACGGTTATCTGCAAGAATGGATTGAGGATTGGAAGGCGGGCAACCAAGGGCACAATGTCTCGCCGAACTTCACTTTTTACCCAGGCAGTTCCATCACGCTGCGCCGCGACCCGCAGTTCGCAGCGGCAATCCAGAAATGGATGGAAGCGCATCCGGCTCGCGGCGGCTTTCCAGCCGCGTGGGACATCTCCGTGTGGGCGCGCCTTGAGCGGGGCGACAAAGTTGCGGAGTATATTCGCAATTTCGTCAGCAAGTCCGTCGCGGCCAACCTGCACAACGGCGGTGCGAATCAGTCGGATGCCAGCTTCGGATTTACAGCGGGCGTTGCCGAGTCGCTGCTTCAAAGCCATGCCGGCGAAATCAGCCTGCTCCCCGCATTGGCGACAAATTGGCCGGACGGGTCGGTCACGGGTTTGCGAGCGCGCGGCGGATTCGAAGTGAGCATCCAATGGAAGGCCGGAAAACTCCAATCGGCCGAAATCAAGAATCGCGGCGGCGGTTCCTGTAAAGTGCGATATGGAGAGAAAACGATGGAATTGTCGATTATGGCCGGTGGAACTGCGCGGTTGAATGCGGAACTTGTTGAAGTTAAGTAAGGGTGTGATGAATCCATGAGCGACAAAAGCGGCAATGACTGGCGCGACGCGATTATGGGGAGGTGGTCAAGCTGGAAGCATTGCATCGGCCGGAATTGCCTATTGATCCAGAATTGCCGAACGCGAGTGATTTGAAGTTGTAAGGATGTTGTGTACGGCGCGACTGAGTGCCGGCGGGAATGTGGGGGTAATTTGTGCGCGTCTTGCCGATCCGCACTGGTAGGAGTACCTACCAGTGGCACCCTTTTTCGCCCAAGCCGCGATCGGAGCCTCAGTGGATTGTCAGCGTTAACGGTGCCACCCGCCCGTAAATGCGTCAGAAGCCCCTCAAGCGACGCAGATCTGTGGCGATAAAAACTGATGCAGACTCGTAGAAAGTTCTTGCATACAAGACGACATCGGGAGATTGCAAATGTATCTTTTCTTCGATACCGAAACTACGGGACTTCCGGACTTTAAGAAACGTGCGAGCGATCGTTGCCAGCCTGATATGGTAGAATTGGCAGCGCTTGTTACAGATGCATATGGCAATATAAAGGCCGAGCTGTCGTTTTTAATAAATCCGAGAGCATGGGTACATAGCATTGGAGTGCGCGCATTCGAAGCTCATCAGATCACCCGCGAATTATGTTCACAGTACGGCGTAGACATAGACCTAGCCTTAGATCGTTTTTGCGATTTATGCAAAGAGGCTGAATTCATCGTCGCGCATAATTTAGAATTTGATAAGTTTATTGTGCAAACTGCAATGTATAGATGCAATCGCAAATTACGCATTGGACATCTCAGAGAGTTTTGTACAATGAAGGAATCGACAAATGTGGTCTGTTTAGGTGGTCCGTATACTTTTAAATTGCCGAAATTATCGGAGGCGTATGAGTTTTTCTTTAATCGTTCGTTAGCCGATTCGCACAATGCAATGAGTGACGTTACTGCTTGTAAAGACATTTTTTTCAAACTAAAGGACCGGGGGCTGGTTGTGTGAATATTTAAAGACATGCCTTCTAAGTTGCATTATTCAATTTCCGCCGGCATCGCGCAGAGTGGATTGGGGATTATTGGATAAATAGGAATAAAGAGGGCAGTCATCTACGCTTGCGTCCCCTTTCGCTGAAAAACCTTCGCCGTCCCCTCCCACTTCACTCCCTCATCCAGCGGGAAAATCGGGCGCGTGCAGCGCGTGTGCCCCAACCCTTTCACGTTCGCGCTCGTCGCGCCCGGCGCGTCCACGTTCACCATCTGCGCGCACCACGCTCGATACATGCGCTGCTCGCATTGCGGCGACTTCACCACCACCGCGTCGAAACGCTTCGGGTTCTGGCCGTGAGCGTAAAAGAACGCGCGGTCGAACAAATGCACGGGCCGGCTGCCCGCCACCACCGTGATCGGACCGGCCTGCAACACCGCGCTCGGCCCCGCGTACCACGCCTCGCCGAACGATTCGCTGAGGAAATGCCCGTCGGAAAGATGCCGCACGACCGCCGTGATCGGCAGAGGTGTGAAGCGCCGAGCATCGATCGTTCCCCCAATCGTCGTCGAAATCGTCGCCCCGATTCCCGCCGCAAACGCCTTCGCCACGGCCGGCGCATCCACAATCGGCGCCAGCGCCCGCCCCCTGTATCCCGTCTCGATCAGCTTGCGCAAAATCGAATTCCCATCGCCAGACGCGCCCGAACTGGTCGCGTCCGCCGCATCGACAAGGGCCAGCGTTCCCTTCCCGCTCCCTTGCGGTCGCGGCTCGCCGGACAAAATGTTGGCCGCGGCGATACGCGCCATTTCGTCGAGACTCACCAGCGGTACGTGCATCCTCTCATGATGCGACCAGAAATTCGCTGCGATGGCACGCGCCTCGCGTTCCGCGCGCGCCGCGTCGTTGTCGGTCACCACGAAACTGTACGACTGCAAATCCGGCACGTCGGTGAACGGATTGCCGATGAAAATCCCCGCCGAAAGCCCGCCCGGCGCGTTCTCCGCCGCCTGAGCCATGCGCATGGATTCGCCGAACAAGCCCGTCGCCGTGATCAATTCGTCGCCGCGCACCAGCGCCGGAATTGCTACTTTCGCCGTCACCGGCCGCACGCCGTCGTTGAGAATCCGCAGCAGCAATCGTGCCGCGCGTTCGCCAGTTTCGACGAAATCCACATGCGGATACGTGTGATACGCCACAATCGCGTCACTCTGCTCAAGCATCCGGTCTGTGAGAATGCCGTGCAAATCCAGCGACACCACAATCGGAATCTTCTCGCCGACAATTTTGCGCGTCTCCGCGAGCAGATACCCTTCCGGATCGCATTCCAGCTCGCTGGCCATCGCCCCGTGCATGCAAAAATAAATCGCATCGACCGGCCCGCAAGAACCGCGACCGCCAGGAAGCGGCCGCGCTTCGTACGCCGCGCGAACGCTCTCCAAAAACTCGCGCGCTACGCGCTGCCACGCCCCTTCCGCCAGCGTTCCGCCCGACGTAATGAACAGCGCGCTGTACGCCGGCACAACCTCAACGCCCGCGGCCTCAAACACGCTCAGCGCCCCGCCGACTTCGTTGCGCACCCCGCGGTGATAGCGCAGCATCTCCTCCCCGCGCCGCACCACAAAATCGTCGTAGCCGCTCAACCGCGGATTGAACGTGGAAACTTCCTGCTTGCATTCAGCGATCAAAATACGCACGCTTCAAGCTCCAAAGAAAAATGTCCGACGCGGAAATAAACGCTCGGATTAATAATACACTCCCGCTGTCAGTTTCATCGCCCTTCGTGTTGCCACTGGCCCTGCCAGTGCGGATTCACTCTACGCGCCCGCATCACCCGAAAACATCAGATCCAAATTGGTTCGTTCAATATCCTTCCGCAAGAATTTCTTTATCCCCACCACCAACGCCACCCCCGCCACTAAATACCCCACCGCCGTCACGCTCAACAGCCCATCGATCCCCAGCGTCTTCTTCCACACGCCTCCAAACAGCGGCCCCAGCCCCGACAAAAACGTCGCGCAAAAATTCAACATCCCCACCGCCGTCGCACGCGCATCAATCGGCACCACTTCGAACGCCGCCGGAAAAATATTCCCCATTAAGAATCCGCAAAACAATCCAAACCCCGCCGCCGCCGCGCGTGTAGCGCTCAGCGTCTCGCAATGCCCCAATAGGTAAACACACGGCGCGCAAAAAATGAAACTCCCCACCAGCAACCAGAACCGCCCGGCCTTCGTGTAGCGCATCAGGGCGTCCGCCATCACTCCGCCGCCAAGAATCCCGATCAATGCCGCGCCCTGTAGAAACGCCGTCGCATTCCACGCCGCGACGCCCAATTTCAGCGAAAATTTCTCCTCAAAAAAATTCGGCAGCCAGCCATACAGCAGCCATTGCCCAAAACAAAAAATCGGAAACACCACGCACAGCAGCGCGTAGCTCGGTATCTTCATCAGCGGAAGAATCTTAACTGTCCGAACTTCTGCGCCCCGTACCGCAGGCGCCCCGTCTGCATCGTTGTGGTACGGGCGGCCCGCCTGCACCCAACCCACTTCCTCTTTCATGCCGCGCAAAAACAACCCCAGCGGCAGCGCGTACAAAATCCCCATCGCTCCCAATCCAAAAAATGCCCAGCGCCACAATCCCAAATCGCCCATCGCGCCGCCGAACGAACTTCCCGCCACCGTGCCCATCACCTGAGCCGTGGTCAGCATCGCAATCGCGCTCGAACGCCGCGCCGCCGGAAACGCCGCCGTCGTCAGCGCGATCGCCGACGGCATGTACAGCGCTTCGCTCACGCCCATCGCCGCGCGCAAACTCAGCAGCATCGTCGCGCTCGTAGAAAATCCCGTCGCGATCGTCACGACGCTCCACACCGCCAGGCTCATCACCACCAGCAATCGTTTGGAAACTTTGTCTCCCAAAACTCCTGCCAACGGACAGCAAGCGCCATACACCCACAAAAAAAGCGAGACGCTCAGTCCCTGCTGCGTCGGGCTGAAACTCAATTCCTCTTTTAAAACTTTGAAAACCGCCGACACCACCTGCCGGTCGCAATAATTCAGAAAATAAGCGCCCCACATAAACGCCAGCACATATACGGCGCGCGGCGCGCCATTGGGCAAAGCCAGCGGCACAGGTTGGGCATCGGTTCGCAGAATAAACTCGATCTTAGTTTTCGCATCAAACTCCGACAAGCCGCTTTTCAACGCGGCTCGCAGTGAAGTCGGTAACACTTTGGTTGCAACTGTCTTCAGCGCCAACGGCGCGAACTTTTATAGCTCAGGGCGAAGCGTACCCGCGAAGCCCTGGGTATGCCGCGAGCAAATCCCAGAAGCTCCACGGGGCAAACTACCGCGATTTCGACCAACGTAACACAGGGCTCGGGGAGCGCCGCGCCCCGAAATGATAATGGAAAAGTAACGCGCCCGCTTTATCCTCGCCATTCACCAACAAAAGGAATCCGACTCAATGGCCTCTTACCTCGAATCCACTTTCGGCCTGCGCGGCAAACGCGCCGTCGTCACCGGCGCCGGCATCGGCATCGGCAAAGCCATCGCGCAGGCGCTCGCCGCCGCGGGCGCGGACGTGCTGGTCCACTACCACAGCAGCCGAGAACCGGCTGAAGCGCTCGTGAAGGAAATCGCCGCGAGTGGCGGTAAAGCGTGGTCGTGCGGCGCGGACCTCACCGATCCGCGCGACGCCGACAGTTTGTTCAAGCGCGTCGAAGAAAAATGGGGCGCGCTCGATATTCTCGTCAACAACGCCGGCGACCTCGTAAAGCGCGCGAAAATCGCCGAACTGAACGATGAGACCATCGAAAAAATATTGCGAGTCAACATCCACACGGCGCTGCACGCGATTCGCTACGCCACGCCGCTTTTGAAAAAAGCGTCCGACGCCCGTAGCGCAGGCGTCCCGCCCGCGAGTCCCTGCATCCTGAACCTGAGTTCCGTCGCCGCGCATCACGGCGGCGGCAACGGCGCGGTGCTCTACGCCGCGACCAAAGGCGCGATCCTGACGCTCACGCGCGGCATGGCGAAGGAATACGCACCGGAGATTCGCGTCAATGCGATCGCGCCAGGCGTAATCATGACCGATTTCCACCGCAAGCACACCACGCCGCAGGCGCTCGATTCAATGCAGAGTTCCACGCCACTCAAACGCATCGGCACGGCGGAGGAATGCGCGGCGGCGGCGCTATTCCTGTGCGGGCCAGGCGCGGCGTTTATTACGGGGGAGACGATTGAGATTAATGGTGGGCTGTGGCTGGCGTGAACATTTTCCATTGTCCAATTGCCATTTTTCATTTTCCATTTGAACGACGCTCGCGACGGCGAATCCAAACCTCGCACGCTATTGCCACGCAGAGTAGGATTGCAACCGCGACAATGGCGTTGATCAAAATGCCATAGACGTGCCAGTGCGGGTACATAATCGGCGACTCCGCGTACCCATAACCAATTGGTTTATATGTTCTCAATCCATCCGCGAAATAGGTCATCGCGTGGCACGGCCATCCATAACAATGATTGAGTTTTAATTCAGGATCATACTGTGGCACCAATAGCGAATACCTCAATGTATTCGCCCAAATCATCCCGCCCGCCACAAACATCAAAATGACCGCCGTGGACAAATGAATCTGCAACCATTTCCTTCGCCGCAATTCCGCCACCAGCCACCCCTTCCCTCTCCGCGCCTTCCTCTGGTCCTCCGCGCCTCTGCGTGAGAAAAATCACCCGCGGTACACGCGCGCAAGATTCTCCACATGCCGCTCCAAACTAAACACAGTACGCGCCCGCTCGCGCGCGGTTTGCCCCATTTTTTCACACAGTTCCGGCGCGCGAGCCAAATCCACAATCGCCCCCGCCATCGCGCGCAAATCGCCGTATTGCACGATCAGACCGGTCTCGCGATCAACGACGATCTCCGCGACGCCGCTCTCCGTGAAACCGACGACAGGCACGCCGGCGCCCTGCGCTTCGAGCGCGACCAAACCGAACGGCTCGATGCGCGACGGGACGGCGACGCAGCTCATCTGCGCCATGCGCGCGAGCGGGTCGTTGACGTAGCCGTGGAAGACGACGTTGTCGCGCAGGCCCAGCACGTCGCGTTTTGCTTCGAGTTCCGCGCGCTGCGGGCCATCGCCGAAGAATTCGACGCGCAGGTTGGGCACGTCCGTAATGGCAACGCGCGCCACATCCAGCATCCAATCCATGCCCTTTTGCGGAACGAGCCGCCCGAAGACGCCCACGCGCGGCGCTTCGCCCGCTTTCGGCGGCGTGCGCGCGCCGTTCCATTGTTCAATCAGCGGGTTCGGAAAGACCGCGCATTTCGATTCAAGCCACGGGAAGCGCTTCATAAAATCACGCTTCACGAATTCCGAATTCAACAGAATCGCGCGCCAGTACGCGCCGCTGCGCCGCCACAAGCGCTGCGTGAACCAACTGCGTTCCGTGCGCATGAGCGTGTCGCCATGCTCGGTGTAAATCAGCCGGCGGTCCGCGAATTTTTTGATGCGCACGCCAAGCGCCGGCGTGTCGCAGTGGCAATGAATTGTGTGAGGATCGAATTTATCGACGACTGCATCCAGCCGCCGCGCGCCGAGAAAATCCCAGCCGCGTTTTAAACCAAGCGACCAGAATTTTGCGCCGGGAATCATTCCGTCCGCGAGCACGTTGCCGGGCTTCGAAAAAAAACAAATGCCATGCTGAACGTCTTTCCAATACGGCGCGCCGACGACTTTCAGCACATAACGCTGCACGCCGCCGAGACCGCCGTCCCAGAGAAGATGGAGCACGCGGATAGTCTGTTCGGATTGCTCGCTCATACGTTGCGCGAACAGATCATTTTTCATTTGTCAGTTGTCATTTGGCATTTGTCATTTGAATGCCGCCTCGCGCGAGCAAAAATGACAAATGCCAAATGACAAATGCCAAATGACAAATAGTCCGTTTCACTCCAAAACCTTTTGATACGCCCGAAGCGTTTCCGCGGCGATGATGTCCCAGTTGTAGTTGGCGACGACGAATTCCTTGGCTTGCTGGCCCAGCGCGTCGACCAATTCCGGATTTTCGAGGCACGTCTCCAAGACCGTGCGCAGTTCTTTGGGCGACGACGAATCGAAGGTGAAGCCGCGCGCGAGGCCGCGTTCGCCGAGGACTTCGATCGTCGTCGGAATACTGCTCACCACCGGGCACACGCCGCGGCAGGCGGCTTCGAGCACCGAGACGGGCAGGCCCTCGATTTCGCTGGGCAGCACAAAGACGTAGGCGTTCGACAGGAAGCGTTCTTTCACTTCGCCGGTGATCGAACCGAGAAAGCGGATGCGTGCGTCGCCGTCGGCCAATTCGTGCAGATGCTTGCAATAACCGGCGGCGTGCTGCTCCGGGCCGGCGATCACCAGCGGCTTGTCGGTCTTCAAGCCTTTGTATGCTTCGATGAGGCGATGCACGCCCTTCTCCGGCACGAGGCGGCCCATGAACAAAATGTAGCCATTGCTACAATAGCCGTCCGGAGGCGCGAACGTTTCAGCGGACGCTGGATCGCAGCCGTTGGGGATGTACGCGAAATGACGCTGCATGTAGCGCATCTGAAAATAAATCTGCAAGCTCAGCGAGACACACACGGTCAAATCCGCGAAGCGCACCGCGCAGCGTTCGCTGAACTGCAAGATTCGCCGCGCAAAAAAACCCCATTTCGCGCGCTGCCAGTCCAGGCCGTGAATCGTGACGACGACTTTCTTCTTGGTGAACCATTTCGGAATCCAGGCCAGCGACGACGAGGCGAGCGCGTGGATGTGAATCACGTCGAAGTCGCCGCGCGCGGCGCTCCACATCGACCCCAGCGCATAAAATGCCGTCTCCAGATGCTTCGTATAAATCGTGCGCGTGTTGACGAGCTTGACGCCGTTGAATTCAGTGCGCGGATTGTAGCGCTTGCGGCAAAAGCAGGTCACGTCCACGCCCTTCGCGGCCAGGCGCGTGGAGACTTCGCGGACGACTTTCTCAACGCCGCCCAGGCCGTCTTCGACCCCGCGCAAGCCGAGCATCGCTACTTTCATCAACGGCTCCGAAAAATAAAGTAGGACGGGCTTCCTAGCCCGTCCAAAACGCCGCGACGAAAATGGACGGGCTCGGAGGCCCGTCTTACAACGCCTTCGCATACACGTCCAGCGTCATCCGCGCCGTGCGTTCCCACGAGAATGTATCGGCTTGCTTGAGGCCTTTCTCGCGCAATCCCCGTGTGCGCGGCGCATCGTTTTCGAAATCTTCAAGCGCGGAGAGAATCGAATCGGTCGATTTTGGATCGACATACAACGCGGCGTCGCCGGCAACTTCGTCGAGCGACGAATTGTGCGAGGTGATTGCGGGCGTGCCGCAGCTCATCGCTTCCAGTACTGGCAGGCCAAAGCCTTCGTAGAGTGACGGAAACGCGAGCGCCGTCGCGCCGCGGTACAAATCAGCGAGGCCCGCGTCGTCCACCGGCCCGATGAAATGAATCAGGCGAGCGAGCGAGCGTTGCTGAAATCTGGCTTTGATTTCCGCGGGCGAATTCCAGCGCACAACCAAATGGTGCTTCGGATTGCGCGCGGCCAACTGCGCGTAAGCTTCGAGCAGGCGCGGCGTGTTCTTGCGTCCCGCCGAGCAGCTCACCGCGAGGAAATACGGGTCAGCGATACCATGCTTGTCGCGCAGGCGCGCGCGCAAAGCGCGCTCGTCGTGGCTGGGCGAAAACGCCAGCCGGTCCACGGCCCACGGAATCACGTCGATTTTCTCCGGAGCGATGCCCAGCCGCTCGACGATATCGCGGCGCGTGTGTTCCGAAATGGCGATGATGCGCCGGCATAACCGCGCGAAGGCGGGCACGCGCGCGGCGAAATAATCGTGGTCTTTTTTGAAATGCGGTTCCGGCGCAATCATAAAAATCAAATCGTGTATTGTCGCCACCGCCGGCGTGCCGCGCTGCAAAGCCAGGTAATGATCGGTCGCGTGATACAGTTCGGCGCCGGCGCGCCATTCGGTCAAACCCAATCCGCGCAGCAAATCGGCGGCGCCGCGCGGCAGGCGGAAGCGCTTGATGGCGTGGCCGGCCACTTCAAATTCAGCGATGCGCCCGCGCAGCCGCCGCGCGAACAATTGGAATTCATAGGGACTTTCGAGGCGCAGCATCGTTTCCAGCAGCGCGCGCGTCACGCGCCACACGCCCGCGCCGGGGAAAAGCAAGGGCGTGGCGTCGATCGCGATGCGTTTGGGCATGGGTTAAAGAATAGTCGAAAGCCGAAGAGTCGAAAGTCGAAAGTCGAAAGTCACGTTGTACCGCCGCCGCCGGCGGCCCGAATCTCGCCACGGCAGATTCTATCTATGTCGTGCCCTCATCAACTCTCTCCGCCTCCCAGATTTCACTCGCTTCAGCGTGATAAACTGCCGCAAGATGCAATCCAATCAACACCCACAGTGTTAAGAAGAGCGGATCGTAACTGAATTGGTAACAGATCAGAATTGCGACGATCGGAAGAAACGTCGCGAGCAGCAGCGCTTGAAGCACGGGATCGGTCGAGCGGCGCAGTGCGCGGAGAAAATTCAGCGCCAGCGCCAGAAAAAATGCCGCGTGCAGAATCAGCCCGGCAAGTCCATTGTCGAATTGAATCGCCAGCGGCATGTTGAATCCTGCATTGATCAAGACCACATTGCGCCCGCGCGTGCGCGCGGTCTGATCGTAGTCTTCGGCCGAGACGACTTCGCGCACCCAGTAGCTCCACGAAAAATCGCCGTAGCCAAACGCCGTGGTCATCGGGCCGCCGGTCGCATAGCGCGGATGCAGCGCCAAATCCGCCTGCGCTTCGATGTCCCGCAGCCGGTACTCGCTCGCCGAATCCGCTTTGGGATCCGAGACGCTGGCCACGCGCGCAATAAGTTTCCCCGCAGCCGCCGGCGCGGCCATCGCCATCCCCGCCGCCGCGAACGCACACACCACCAGCGCGCCGTTCAGATAAGGCATGAGACTCTTAAAACGCCGCGTCATTAACACCAGAAGAGCGTACAGCACCAAAGTCACCAGCAGCGCGACCCAGCCCGCGCGCACCACGCTCAGCAATAGCAAAACGCCGTGCAGCGTCAGCGACATCCACAAATAGCCGCGCCCCACAAAATTCACGCGCGCGACGATCAACGGCACCAGCATGACCATCACCGCAGCCAGGTAACAGCCCAGCACGTCCGGCTCGCGAAATACTGAATACGCCCGGCCGATCGGAATGACGTCGCGATGCACGACGAGGTCCATTCCGAATGCATTCGCGAGAAACAATTGAATCAGCGCGATAAAGCAGACCAGATTCGAAACGTGAATCCACGCGCGGATGGCCTGCTGCAAACGCTCCCGCGAATCGATCAAACTCGCGCACACAAACGCCGCCGCAAATTGCAGCGCGAGAAACACGACGTATTTCAGGCAGAAGAATTTGCTCATGCCGTAGGGCAGAACAGTGAGCGACAGAATGCTGACAACCTTGGAGACAATCAGCAGCACCGCGATCAGCAGCATGACTTTGAAACGCGCGGCGATATCGCGCATGGCACTCTTGCGCCGCCCGAGGAATTGCCAGACGATTCCCAACATGCCCAACAGCGCGAAAATTTCGTACGGGCGGATGTTCAAGCCGCCGAGATCGAACGCGAGCAGATCGTTAAATGGAGTCGAAAGCAGCAGCATCCACAATAGCACGGACGGATGCCGCAAAATGAAAACGGTTCCGGCCAATCCGGCAACCGCGGCGGCAGCGCCTGCCGCGGCGGGGTGCTGGCTGACTGCAGCAGCGGCGGCGATGGCGGCGGCGAGCAAGCCGGAGGCAATCGCGACCAGCGCGCCGTTCGAAGGAGCGAACGGGCGTTGGGGTGCGCGCGCGCCGTTGCGATAATTTTCGTAGGCGTTCACGCAGCCCTCACTGTGCCGGCGAACGGGCGGATTGGAATTGAACGCGGGGCTTCCCATGCGGCACTGGCTGAGCACAGCCAGTGGCACACGAACGGCTCGCAAGCTGACGGTGGGCGCTTTGATCGAATCTGAATGTTTTGATCCGCTTGGGACATTTTTTCACCGGCTTGTTGTACTCACGTTAGTATCGACACGATTTAATAGGCGAATCCGACGATTTTTTGTTGAAAGCATCCTACCCCCGCGCCAGTTCGTAATTCGCCAACAACCCCTCGATATGCACGGCCGGACTGAAACGCTCGCGCGCAGCCCAGTGAGCGGCTTGGCCCATTTCGGCGGTTTTGTTTTCACGGCCCGTCAACTCAACCAATTTCGCGCGCAATTCATCGGCGTCGCCCGCGCGAAAAACCAAGCCGTCGATTCCGTCTCGAATCAACTCCGCGTTGCCGCCGCTGTCGCTGGCGATCACGGGCCGCCCGCGCGCTAGACTTTCAAGAATCGCCATCGAACAGTTTTCGTACCACACCGACGGCACGACCGAGACCGCGCAGCGGTCCAATTCGCGCGCGACTTCCGAGGGCGGGATGCGGCCCAGCCAGCGGATTTCATTCAAGCCGTGCCGCGCGGCCATGCCTTTCAATTCATCGGAGAGCGGACCTTCGCCGGCGATGCTCAACATGGGTCGCGGACTGGACATGGCGGCGTAGGCGTCGAGCAGTGTGTGCACGCCCTTCTCGCGGCACAATCGCCCGAAGTAAAGGATGCCTTCACCGGGCGGCAAACACGATTCCGCGGGCGCGGCGAAATTGTTCAGCACGCTGACGCGTTCCTCTGGAATTCCGCCGGCGACCAACTGGCGCTTCAAAAAACCGCTCGGCGAAATCAGGCGCCGGTAGCCGCGCGTGTAGGTGTGGCGCAGTTTGTGAATCAGCGACGACGCGGCGGCCAGCGCGCTCTTGATCAGGCTGCTTTGCACGCAGCGGTTCTTGACGCATTCGCCAAACCCGCCCGTAAGGCAGCGCGTGCAGGTTTCGCCGCGCGTGAACAAGCTGTAGTTTGGACAGATCGGTTTGTAATCGTGGACCGTCATCACGACGGGGATTTTTTCGACGTGTTTGACGAAGAGACTCGGACTGAGCTGATTGTAAATGTTGTGCGCGTGAATCAGATCGGGTTTGAACGACTCGATGCACGCATCCAGCCGGCGCTGTGTTTTTTTCATCAGCGAATTGTACGCGGCGCGACCGACACTTTTGAGCGCGATCATCGCGCCAAAGCGCATCCCGAATTCGATCAGCGGAATGGTCTGCACGGTTCCGAGCTTCGTGTTCTCCGGATGCTCCATCCCAAAAAACGCAACTTCGTGCCCGCGCGCTTTCAATTCGGCGGCGACGGTCAGCATGTAGGTTTCCGCTCCCGCGCGCGGATAAAGGAATTTGTTGGCCATCAACACGCGCATGGGGAAGTCCTGAGTGCTGCGTCCTGAGTGCTGAACGGCGGCGCTTCGCTTCGCAAATCAATTTTCAATTCCCTGCTTGCCAACTCGGCGCGAAGCGCGCCGCCGTTACTCAGCACTCAGGACTATTCCGTGAGCAAGGTCGCGATCGTACGGAATTGCGGCGAGCACCGGAATGCCTGTGTCCGCGGCGAAATCTTCGGGGAGATGATAGGTGGAATCGAGCACATGCGCGATGTAGGCCATGCCCAGGCCCAGCACCAAACCAATGAACGCCGCGCCGAGCAGGATCAGCGACTTCTTCGGAAAAATCGCTTGAGGGTCGAACGTCGGGGCGTCAAGCACGGTGATCGTGCTTTCCGATTTGTTTTGCGTGGCGAGTTTATTCAGCAGGCGCTGGTATTCCTCGTTCACTTTCGCGAACGACTCGCGGGCGGTGGCTTGTTTCCAGACGAGCCCGTCCCATTTGATGCGCAGCGCCTCCTGTTCGGTGAGCTGCGCTCTGTATTTTTCGAATAGCTCGCGCGCTTTAGTCAGCTTCTCCTGATTGGTGCGCATGACGTAGCTCTCCGGCGTGTTGTTTGGCCGCAGATTGATAGCCTCAACTTCAAGCCGCGCAATTTCATTTTGAATAGTCTGCACGGGGTTAAGGTCTGCGTCGCGGCGCGTGACACCGTTGTCGCCGTCGCTTTTGCGAGCGGGCGGATCGATGCTGAGCGTGGGCGGCTTGTCGGTAAACTGAGGCGGCTTGGCGTCGCCGAGCGTGGCGCGCGGATGTTGTTTGCTGAATTCTTCCATGTCGCGCTGGCACTCGTCGATGACTTCCGCAAGGCCCTTTAAGCGCTGTTCGTAATAGTCTTTAAACTGCGTGTTCTCGCCTTGATGTTTTTCGAATTCTTCGACGTAAGCCTCGTAGACGCCCTTCGCGACTTGCTGCGACAATTCGGGCGTGTTCATCTGGGCGGTAATGTTCAGCACCACCGGGCTGATTTCGTCCGCGATAACGCGCTTGCGCAATAAACGAATGGCTTCAATGCGCTGCAATTCGGGGGATAGTTTCGACGCGCTTTTGTAGCTCGTCAGCCGCGCGAAATAACTCCGGCTCGGCGGATCGGGCACCAATCCCGCTTTGTCCACGACTTTGCCCAGCACCTGGTCGGTGAAAATCAATTCAATCTGCGCTTGAATGAAAACGTCGTCTTTGATGTTCGAGCGCCGCGTGCTCATCGGCCCTTCCTCGCTGCTGCGGTCGTGCACTTCCAATTTGCATTTCGAAACGTAAACCGGTTCGACAAAAAAGAGGATGCCCAGCGCAATCAATGGCGCGGCAAGAAGCGCGGTGAGGATGTACCACTTGCGCTTGAAGAGGATGTGGATGAAATAGCGAAGGGACATTTCGAACTCCAATTCAAAATTCAAAATTTAAAATTTAAAATTCAAGCTCGACCACCTTGAATCTTGAATTTTGAATCTTGAATCAAAGCCTTTTATACAACACCTTCGGAATCACATGTTCGACCGCATTCAACACCGAACCGATCACCGGAATGTTGTAGCGCTTGAGCATGTTCAACGTTTCTTTGACCTGTCCGCGGCGCGTCCTTGCCGCGCGCGTCACCAGAATGCAGGCGTGACACTCGGCCAAAAACGGAACGGCACGGCCGCGGTTGAGCAGGCCGCCGGCGTCGATCAGGATCACGTCGTAAGTCGATTTCAATTCGTCGAAAAATTCGGCGCGGAGCATTTCCGCGGGCAGGCCGAATTCGGGCTGCGCGAGTTCCTGCTTGGGAATCGTGAGCAAATAAATCTTGCCTGGCGATAGGCGGCGCATCGATTCGGCCAGCATCGAGCACACGTGCGTGACGCCTTCGCCATCCAACGCACTCGTGACGAGATAAACTTGATTTTTTTGGCGCGCGTGATCGACCAGAATTTCTTCGGCCAGACGGTTGATGAGATTTGGACTTTCCATACGCAGTTTCGTCACCGCTGGACAAATCGCGTCAAGCTCGGCGTCAACGCTTAAGCTATCATATATCATTTCGTCATTAGCCTCGCGTTTCAATTCAAGATTTATCAATACGCGCCCTTGCCGGAGAGTACCGCCGGCACCGTCTTCAACAAAAGCACGAAGTCCAGCCATAAGCTTTGACTTTCAATGTATTGTACGTCCAGCTCCACTTGCCGCTGAAAGGCAATGTCGCCTCGTCCACTGACTTGCCAAATGCAAGTCAAACCGGGCTTTACGTCCAGGCGCCGGCGGTCGGCGAGAGTGTACTTCTCGACTTCGCTGCGCACCGGCGGACGGGGGCCGACCAATGACATGTCGCCTTTTAGCACGCACCAAAGCTGCGGGAGTTCGTCGATGCTTAGTTTGCGAATAACGCGGCCAATCAATGTGACGCGCGGGTCCTTCTTCATTTTGAATGTAACACTGTTGCCGTGATCGTTTTGTGCAAGCAGTTGGTCTTTGAGTTTCTCCGCATCCCGAATCATGGAGCGGAATTTCGGAAACGAGAACTCTTTGCCCCACCGGCCCACGCGTGTCTGCCAGAATAAAATCGGCCCGAAATCGGTCAGTTTGATGATCAGCGCCACGAACAGAAGTAATGGCGACAGAAGGATTAACGAAGTGACAGAGACAAAGATATCCAAAGCGCGTTTGAGCACGCGAACGCTGCCCGTCACCATCAGCCACGAGTACTTCTTCCGCCAGTAGCGCAATTTGTGCACAAAATTTCGCGTATTTCCATATCGCTGATATAGTTCCTCGATCAACTCCAACCGGTGCGGCGGGACGTTGGCGCTGGTCTGAGTAGGCGTGAAACCAATCATTCGAAGCTCTTCATCCTACGTCGATCAATGATCTTCACCATGTGCAGACAATTCTCGCCGCTCCGATCTCGCAAATACAATACCCGATCCATCACGGCTTTAATGAGATAAACCCCGCGACCCGACTCCTGCAATCCTTCCATGACAGGTTCGGGCACAGAACTCGGATCGAACGGAACTCCCGTATCAAACAGCTTGATGTCTACTTTGTGATTATCCGCGACCAACTGCATCCTTATTTTTCCGCCGACTGAATCCTTGTACGCATATTTCACAATGTTAGTGGCTGCCTCCGTAACTGCAAGTTGCACATTGTACAATTGCTGTTCTTCTTGTTTGAAATATGGAATCCCCTCGCACTTCACCTGGATGAACGATCTCAGCCTCGCAATCTGATCCGCGCGCGCGTCGATCTCCAGCACGTCGCCTTTATCTTCACTACGCACCGCGCTATCCAGCACCTTCACCACCACGCACGTCAAATCGTCGCGAATTCCGTCGCTTTTGACGAAGCGGTTCAGCGCCCATTGAATCCGCGCGGCCAGTTCGTCCGCGTGGCGCGTGTTGTGTTTCACGAGCAGATTGAGCAATGCTTCCTGGCCAAAAAGACGATCGTCTTCGCCCACCGCTTCGGTGAATCCGTCTGAGTAAAACACAAA
>Ga0070731_10000548_pt1 | contig 49035 bp, 64 predicted proteins | sample Coa_R1_2_FD_66448 | JGI IMG/M metagenome (GOLD analysis project Ga0070731, IMG submission 66448) | Surface soil microbial communities from Centralia Pennsylvania, which are recovering from an underground coalmine fire - Coalmine... | ecosystem: Environmental > Terrestrial > Soil > Unclassified ...
CAGCTTTCCTTTCGAGGTATTTGACGTGAAGCACCCGGTACGGCTTGTCCTTGTCCGTCTCGATGAGACAGACGCTTCCGCCGTGGCGGAGGCCAACGACCTTTCCCTCGCAATTCGGGAAATCTGGTTCAGCCCAAGGAACATCGATCGTAACCGTGTCCCCGATGTTGATTACGCCAGCGGGTTTACTGCCGCTGTCGCAGATCAAATCGGCCGTCGTTTGCTTCACGTCACTCACGGCGATCAGGCTTCGAGCAGCTTGGACACATTGCCCGCGATCTTGAGCGCGCGCACGGCGTCGGCATGGTACTTGTCGGAAAGGTTGTCGTGCTCCTCGGCTTTGCCCGCATGGTACGACGACGCGGCGATTGCATCGTCGGCATGCGCCTGCAGAGTGGCCGAGAGCCGGTTGAACGCGGAGGTGATGGTATCAACGTCGCCCCGGAAATACTGGCGGATGCGACGCAACAGGCTTGCAAACATGTAATTTCCCCTTCGAGGATTCTGGTTTGCCGTCACGACCGGGACGGCGGCGGTTTTTGTTGGACGGTACAGGCGCGATGGATTGCCCGGCACCTCCTGCAAAAGCTCCACGGAAATGCCGAATTGCTCGGCAATGCGCGCGTTCAGCCACTCAATATCGTCGAGCGTCATGCTGCCCTCTTGAGGTACGTCACGCCGTCGCTCGCGCGCGTCAGTGTCGTGTAGTTCCACTTGTTGCGCTCCGGCCCGAACGCGCCGCTGTCATCGATCGCGGTGACATGCGGGAACTCGGAGCCTTGCGCCTTGTGGCAAGTCAGGACGTTGCCCCAATCGAACTCGGCGTAACCGCGGTGAATGCGCGGCCGCTCGTACGTTCCGAAATGCTGGTCGAAATGGAAGCGATGCACCGGCAAGCGGCGCAGCGGCATTTGCAGGTCGTCCATGGCAACATCGATGTCCATGTTGCCGTCGCCAGGCCACACCTTGGCGTCCGCAAGCATGGTTCCGAGGCCGCCGTTGAAGATGCCCGTCTTCCGGTCGTTTCGCATGCACAGCACGCGTTCGCCCGCGAGCGGATAGCGGCCGCCGAACCCGCGGTGCTCGCGGATGCGCTGCGTTGCCGAGAAGCGAGTCTTGTGCGTCCCGCAAATGACTTGCGTGTCCGGGTCGAGGATCGAGCGCCACGTATCGCCATTGAGCGGCAGCACGCGTACGTTGTCGCCATAGTCGCCAACCGGGATCGGCTGACCCTCGCGAGCGAGCGTCGCAAGCCGGATGATTGGAGACTCGGCCGCTTGGCGGTGAATCTCGCTCAGGAAATAGTCCGGCTCCCGGTTCGTGAACGCGCCCGCGCCCTTGACGGGCGGAAGCTGTCCGGGATCGCCAAGCACGAGGATTTTCTTGCCGAAAGAGCGCGCGTCGTTTGCCAAACCCTCGCCCACCATCGACACCTCGTCGACGGCAAGCAGGTTCGCGTCGTACATCGGCCCAAAGCTATCGAGGGTGAAAACCGGCCGCCCTTCCGCGTCGGTCGAGACGCTGTAAAGCAGCGAGTGCAAGGTCTGCGCGTCGTCAATGCCCTTGCGGCGCAACACAAGCGCCGCCTTGCCCGTGAACGCGGCCGACAGGACGTGAACGCCACGCGCGCGCAATTCGTCGCGGACAACGCGGTAAATGGTCGTTTTGCCCGTGCCAGCGTAACCGGCAAGGTAGAACTCGCGCGGCGTACTGTCTCCGCCGTCGTACCATGCGAGGATTGCGCGGATGGCTTCCGCTTGTGTCGGAGTCGGTGTCATGCGCCCACCGTCGCGCGCGCGTCGCGGTTACGCTCCGCAATCCCGGCCGCGACAAGCGCGCGGTAGCAAAGATCGTAAACGCCGCGACGTGTGCGGTGATGGCCGGACGCGATAGCGATGATGGACTCGCCGTCGTCGCCGGCAATGGCTGCATCGATGCAGCCACCTTGTGCGGACAGCTTGCCAGTGCGCCACGCAACGCGAAGCGCGCCAGCCCAAGGCGGGGTCTTTTTGAGCACGACAGCATACGTGCCGCGGTTGCTCGCATCGACGTCGACGCAAGACAGTTCCATGAGGCCAATCGTGCGCTTGCGTGCTTCCGAGCCGCCCGGCAGCAATTCAAACGTGACGCGCAGCATCAGATGTACTCCGCAACGATAAGGACAATGGCGATATGCTCGTAAATCCCATCCGCAATGCGGGTCGCGAGGGCGCGGGAGTCGAACCCGGACTCGGCTCCGCGTCGTGCGGGTTCGCTTCCCGCGCTTACCGACACGGAACCGTGTGCATCCTGCCCCTCGCTGTGCTGCGCGCGCATTTCACTGGAATCGCACGCGCGACTGCCGATAGCCTGACTGTGCATGCTCATTCCGCGTCATCCGGCTTTGGAAAGAGCGCCAAGCCTTCGTTCACGCGGTCCAGGGCGCTCGAAAGATGGCCCCGCAGTGCATGCAGGCCGTTGTAGGTATCGCCAACCCGTGCGCGCTTGACGGCGCGTACAGCGGCAATAATCGCGGCGTCGTCCAACCATTGGGAATCGCGTTCACCGAGAGCCGCGCACAGGCGACGCCACGACTCCGCGGCCGCGTTGTCGCGCTTGGCGCGCCGCTCCACCTCTTCCGCGATGCGCCGGTCCGCGGCGTCGTTGATCGATGCGACGCGGCGCAGAAATTCGGCGTCCTGTGTCTCAGGATCCGGCGCGCGCATGGCCGCGCGAAAGAGCGCCGCAAGGAACATGCGGCTTGCATTCTTCGGCGCTTCGAGCTTGGCCGCGATCTTGGCGCGCCGGACGCCCGACTCGTGGCATTCGAGCAGGCCCCAATTCTCCGGCAACTCTTCCGCTGGCACGACGCCACGCGGCGCGGCGACATAGAAGAAATCGCAGAAGGCGGCCAACTCTTCGGCCTTGGCCGGGTTCGCCAGTTCGCGTCGCCAGTCTCCGCGGTCGACCTTGATCTCGATTCCGTACAGGTGCAGCCCGCGCGACGGCCACAGAGACATGACCAGTGCATCGATGCGGCGATTGCTCGCCCATCCGGTGCCTTGGGCCACCTCATAGAGTGTGCCGTACTCAGGGTGCGGGAAATGCGCCCGGAGCGCGACGCGCACCTCTCCGGCTGTCATGCGAAGCGGCCGCGGCGGGATGCGCGACGTCGACGGCCGTTCGGCCGGGACCGGACCGTCCGCCAGCGTCTTGAGCGCGGTCGACAACGCAGCGCCGCTTTCCCGCGCGCGGCGCGCCACGGCGGTCTCTGGCAGCACGCCGGTCATTGCCCGCGCTCCGGTGCGATGCGGTCGAAATTCCCGTCGAGCGCGTCCGCGATGGCGTCGAGCAGCCAGGCCATGTTAGGCGCGCCAGTGGCAGCCGCGGCGTCCCGGCCGATGCGAACCCGTCGCGCGATCTCCGCGATTGTGCTACGGTTCGCCCCGATGATTTGGCCCCTCTCAAATTCGATCAGGGCATTGCGCGCGGCCGCCGAAATGGGCCGCTCCCGGCGCACAGCACCCCCTAGATGTTGTGATTCTGTGCCGCAAAGCGCCGTATTATGGGAAATTCCGCCGTCCATTCTGCTAACCCCTTGATATTGCTCGCAATTCCACTCGTTAATATTTCCCATAAACACTGTTATACGGGAAATGCTGAACGGTTCGTTTTCTATTCAGGCCGCCTCGGCAAGCTCATACCAGCCCCCACCGAGCGCCGGCCGGATGTCGAGGCCAACGGCGCGAAGCCGAGGTCGCGCGATCGAGACCACCTTGTGGACGCACGCCCGCTCGTTCCGGTCCCCGGTCCGGTTGCCGTAAAGCTCGTCCGCCAGAGCGTCGATGCTGACCGGCCCCGGCGTCGCGGCCAGGCGCTCCACTAGGCGCACGCCGTTCGGCGTAAGGTCCACGGCCGCGGCACCACGGGATACACGCTTCCCGCGCACCACCACCCCTAGCTTTTTCGGCAAAAGCTGCCCGCACTCCTGACAAACACACCCCATGACTGACACCCCTTCGACTGCTAAATTCGTGACATTCTGTCACTATTGAATAGTGAACAAATACGGCTTCATTCACTATTCCCCCGTTTCTTGAGTTTTACGTGGGCCATCAAATGATGCTTTTCGCAGTATGGACTCCCCGCCTGCCGAGGCTTCTTGCAGAGCCGAAAAAGCACCGTGTCAGGATGGCCGGACGGCCAATGGCACCCGTTTGAAGGGCATTCGAGGTACTCGCGTTCGAGCACCTCAAAGACCGCTTCGTTCCACTTGCCAGCGATGGCCGGAGCCTTGGTTTCGAGAGCCTCAAAGAGGTCGGGCAATACGAGCGCATTCATTTGCCGCTCGCATGCTGTTTCAGGGCGGCCGCGAACCGCCGTACATCTTCCGAGTGTTCCCCATAGCGCGCGGCAACAGCGTTGAACTCTTCGATGTCATGCCCGATCAGCCGCCAGACGGGTTCGCCAGTCGCGCGGTTGAAGCGCGGCGCGCCAAATTCATCGCGCGCTTGGTCGCAGTGGCACATTTCGTGGAACATGAGGATTTCACGTTCCGTCTCCGTGCCCTTGTCCCAATACTCGCCGTCGAGAATGAAAAGATAAGTCGGCATGAAGCCGAGCGTACGTTCGAGCATCCAATCGAAGAGCGGCGCGAGATCGCCGTTGACCATCGGCATATGCACACTGCCGAGGATGATGCGGCCGCCCTTGAACTTGGGCTTGTCGCGCAACAGGAACCCGGCCGATGGCTGACCATCGCGAAGCACCTCAAACTGCTTTTCACTTTTGATCAGTTTGCGATAGTGCAGCGACGGCGCGGAGACGTTGACTTGCGATTCTGTTCGGAACATCACACGCCCCCGAACAGTGGCAGCGTGTCAGGAGCCGGAGCGTCCTTGCGCGCGGTAATGCTCTTGTGGTTTTGGATCGCTGTCGCGACGTCGACGACGTTCTGCCGACGCGGCGCGGGAATTTCGGCCGCCACGATGTAGAGCGGGCATTGAGGCCCGCGGTTTGGATTCTTGACGCACCGAAAACCCATGCTTGCCCCCTTGCGCTTGCCAGGCCCGCGCTTCACGTCGGAGAAGGTCGCGCCGCACCAGCAGAGTTCTTTCACGTCACCGTTCTTTGCTTTCGCGCGGCAGCACGAGCACATCGATTGCGGGAGGCCATCGAGGCCAATTTTTGTGAGGATCGCGCCGTGCATGCACTCGATGCAGACGTGATCAGTGAGGCTCCAACCGTGCCCTCCCCTTCCGCCACCTCTCACAGGAGCCTCCCCTGCTTGACGTGATCGAGCGGATAATTGGCGAACGGGATGATGCGGCCGGGAGTCGTGCGCATGACGCGCAGCACGAGTTCGGTTCGATTGTGCGCCTTGTCGGTAAGCGTGATCAGCTTCCCGTCAGCGAGCGCGTTGATCGACATGAGATAAATCGGCCGGACGCCAGCGGGACGTTTGCCCTTGGCATTGATCCCGCGCTCAAATTCTCGCTCGCGGTTGTAGCAAGAGACACAAACACGCGAACCGATCAGCCGGAGCCATGTCTTATGGCAACGCGGGCAGAGCGGCGTGTCATAGAACCGATTGAAATGGGTCTGGTCGACGCCGGCATGGAAGGCACCGATGGCACAGCCGCGACAATGCAGGAGTTTCTCTGCCGCGCGCTTCGTTGCGGTTTCAGCTTCGAGATACCGTTGAGCGCATGCGGCGCGCGACAGAGAGACCTTGTATGGCTCGCAGCGAAACAGATCGATGCCATGCACCGTACGGTATTCGATACCGTGCTGAGGGTGATCGAGGTTCGCTACGGATTCCATGCGCCAGAGTAAGGCGCGCGTTCGTGCGAAATTTCACCGTAGAAGGAGTGCTATGTTCGGATGCGTTAGGTTACAGGTGGATGCAACTGGTCGCAAATGGTCGTGTTCGGTCGTGTCTGGTTGTCGATTGTACGTTTGTGACCGATTCTGTTACCCGGTCACACGCGGTCACACTTTTGGTCACACGATAACCCCTTGATTTTCCTTATCTATCTCTATCTGTGACCAAAATGATGATGATAAGAGGGGGGAGATATACGCGAGGGGATGAATTGATGCGCGTCAGTGGAGCGTGAATGAGGAATCGAGGGTGGTTCGTGTGGGTATATGTGTGCGGTTTTCCGGTCACACGGTCACAAACGTACAGATAGCCGAAATTGTAATTGTGCTGCTTAGCCTTATCGTGTGACCACTTACCGGTCACAGCCGGTCACGGCGGTCACAAATTCCAGAATCGATTATGAAATGAGAAGCGGCGGGGCCGTTGCCGACACCCGCCGCGTTGGTACATTGGAGCATTGATCAGATCGAAGCCGCTTTAGCTATGCCGCGGCGTCATTGTTGCCTCCATGTTTGTTGCCACCATGAGAGAGCGGGCGTCAGGGTAACTCTCACGACTCTTTGCCACAGCCGGACTTGAACCGGCACCCGACGCACGCGACCCGCATATAAGAGCATCACCACGCGCGAACGGCAATTCAGTTCCCGCGAGCACATGACGACAAAAGCGCGACATCATCGATTTTGAATTGCGCTCGCGCCGCGCACCGTGTTTCTTGCGCGCGGGCAAGGCGTTGTGGATCACCACACCAACACGAAGGGGAATACCAAAAGTGAAGCCGAAATTCCAACACGACCGCAAGGTCGCGAATGCAATCGTGCGAGCGTCAGAGAAGAAAGGGTTGTGCGTGTTTCCCGAGGATGCGCTGCCAATCGCGCGCGCAGCCGTCAAGAAACTCCTATCGCTCGGATGGACTCCGCCAGAGCCGAAAGAGTGCTCGTTCGATGCGAACGACGACCGGCTCGGATTGCCGGACGAGGACAAGCGATCATTCACGATCAAGGTTGGCGGCCGCTATCGTTTGCGCGCCGGCCTGATCACAGGCCCGATGCAACTCACAGGCCACAGCGTGTTCGTGTGGTCCGCCATCGTCGAGACAGCCGTTGGTCGCGTGGCAATGTGTTGGACGGCTGATGGCAAATTCGACGCGATCCCGAACCAGGCCAGCGAGTTTGACATCGTGAGCGCCGCGATCCGCGTGCATCCTGGCGAGATTTATGTGACGCACAACGGCCGCGTCACGGGCGTCATTGCCGAACTGAGCAAAGCCGAAATGTCGGTTATTTGGGGCGACGACTATCGCTTCTATGCCGAGCTTTACAGCGCCAATGGCAACCGCGAGTTGGACGTGCTGCGCTGGAATGAGCACGGCGAGTGCATCGTGCCGGACGCGGGACTGAGCCTGATCAGCCATGCTGCCAACATTCGCAAGGCCGCCTAAATGAATAGGCTCGCGGCCAAAATGGCGATGGCGCTCGCGCTCTGCCCAGGAGCGCACAATTTCGACGGGCAATTCATGCGGCCGTGGGAGGTGCGCGGCTCGCGATGGAAGCGCCCGACCAGCAAGTACATGCCGCACCAAGGCAAGCAGGAGATCGAGCGCCGTCTTCGTCAGATGGCGCGCGGGAAGATCACCACCGCGAACGGGTTGGACGTTCCTCCGCGCGTAATGGCAGAGGCCGCGTAATGCGAATCCCGATCCGCAAGAGCGTGGCAATCATCACGAACTTTGACTGGACCATGTTCATCATCGGAGCGGCATGGTCGACAAAGGGCGACACACGCGGGTTCGGTCTGTTCTTTGGCCCGTTTATGGCGGGGCTGAACTGGTGAAAAGGTGGAAGGTACACGCCGTCTATACGGTAACGCGAAAGATCACCTCATTCGTCGGGGCAGAGACCGACGAAGAGGCAATGGAAAAGGTAATGTCTGATATCTACTCGCAAGAGGGTGACAACGCCTCATTCGCGGCCGTGGAGGTTCACGTTGATGAATAGCAACGTCGCCATCGCGCTTGTCGCGGGCATCCTGGCAGGAGGTGCGTTCAGCGCATTCTTTCCCCCACACCAGCACGCGCAGGCCGCGATGGAGCCGATGCTTCCGGGGCAGCCCGACATCATCCGATGCGACGGCGGAATCATCTGGCACCAACCGACAATGAGCGCGTGGTGCGTCAAAGGGTTTGGGCCAGCCGCACCAAAGGAGAAAGTAAATGCACAGCAGCACGTACAGTTATCTCATCCCATCCGAGGAGGAGCGGGACCGCATGAACCGAGTCAGAGCGGCAGCGAAGGAATACAGCGATACGCTGGAAGGGGCGCTACCGGACGGCCCGGACAAGACGTACGTGCTCCGCACGCTTCGCACCGTCGCCATGTGGGCGTGCATCGCCATCACCAGACATCCAGACGGCACACCAAGGAGTAACCCATGACAACATTAAAAGATCGAGTGAACCGCGCAATGCGTCGCGGGAGAGTGTTCGCGGCACTGTGCAGCGAGCGAGACTATCAGGAGTCGCGCGCAAACGCGGCTGGCACGCCGGAGGGCGAGGTGCGCCCGCATTCCGTGGAGGAATTTGTACTCTACATGGAGAGCTATCTTACGGAGGCGCGCGAAATCCTGTCGCGAACGTGGACGCCTGACCGCTCCGCTCCACCGGCCGCGTTGCACACCTTGCGAAAGGTTACGGCGCTTGGCGTCGCGTGCATGGAGCAGCACGGCGCGCCGATGCGCGAGGGCTTCGAGGATAGCGGCAGCGAGTTCAGGCGATGAGGCGGCTGAACGCCATCGAGACGCGAACGCCCGATCCTGTACCGACCAAATGGGAAGACGTGCGGCCAGGACAATGGGTTCTGGATAACAGCGAAGGGCGGCATGTTCCCGATGATGAAAACAGACGATGGGGGCATGGTCTCGCCTGCCAACGGCCATCACTGCACAGCCGACATGAACTGCTATCGCGAGGTGTTCATTGTGCCAGATGGTACGGAGATCGCCATTCGCGCCGGAATGAGGATAGACCCATGATTTGCCACGAGCAAAAAGAACAGCCGACGTTCTGCATCTGGACGAAACACGGTCGTAACCCGTCGTTTTTCCACACCGATTACGGGAAGGTATCGGCCGAGGCCGAGCGCCTGGCACAGAAGCACCGCGGCCGCAAATTCCTCATCTTGCGCGTTGAGGAGAAAGTGTACTGCACGCCCGAGCATGACCCAATGGAGCAGCCTGTCTCTCGCGATTTCACGGGAACACCGGAGATATTGCCCGCGGAAGGTTTGACATCGGCCGTGCCACACCATTACCGCGGCCACTATCTGTGCAGCGGATCATGCGGCCCGCGTTGGCAGTGCGCTTGCGGCGGCACTTTCGATGGCTTCGACGGATACGCCAGACACATCGTCGACATCATGCCGGTGCCCAACGCTGACCCGCCAATCGCGGCCGACCACGAGCACAAGCCACCATACGACCAACGATACGGATGCACGGACAAAACGTGTCCGTGCGAACAATAGAGGAGAGTAAACATGGAAGGTTCAGGAGTAGGATTTGGACTTGGCGCGGCCGGCGTCATCGGCGTCATCGTGCTGCTTTGCGGCGGCCTCTATGGCTGTCCGCAGTACAATGTTTACGAGTCGCGCTTGAGCGGCGAGGCCGGGCTTGCACAAGCGACCTACTCAAAACAGACGGTCGTGCAGCAGTCGAAGGCGAAGGCCGAGGCTGCCACGTATGAGGCACAGGCCGAGGTGATCCGCGCCCGCGGCGTGGCACAGGCCAACAAGATCATCGGTGACAGCTTGAAGAACAACGAGGCGTACTTGCGCTACTTGTTCGTCAATGGCCTCGAAAACACCAAGGATCAGGTGATTTACGTGCCGACAGAAGCGCAGCTTCCGGTGCTCGAAGCCGGGAAGAGGGTTGACGGCAAATGACGTACGGCAGACTCGTCACCCGCGGCGCTCCCACGCCGTTTGAGCGGCGGCCGTGGGTGACGGGACTGACCGTAATGGTGGTGATTTTCGCGCTGGCATTTGCCGCGCTTTTTGTGGGGTGTCAATGACGCCGAAGACGAATCTTCTCCGTGTGGAGGCCGGGCAGCACATTTGCCTCTTCACCTACGCGAACCATATCGAGGTTCGCGAGGTGGTGCGGGTTACCGAGAACCGCGTGTACTACAAAGGCAAGGGATGGAACGAGGAGCGCGAGCGGTTCGCAAGCCGCGACAAGGTTGTCTTCGTCGGTCCTGAGGCCGCGTGCAAGTGGCTTTGCGAAGAGTACGAGCGCATCAGCAACGAGGAGGCCAAGGACTACACCGCGCTTCGCGTAAAGTACGCGATGCGCCGCAACGCCGCGGCTGATGACGCCCGAGCGCACGAGGGCATCGGAACATGATTGTCACACCGGGCGACTGGTTTGTTGTGCCCGCGCGCACCGACGCCAAACTCTTGCGGATGCACCGGGCGACCAAGGTAACGGACGTGCGTGTGTTTTTCGACAAGACGGACGGCCGCGAGCACTCATCGAGCTTCACGTTCCCGAACCGCGTGGTGTTCGCCGGCAGCTTCGAGGATTGCGAAAAATTGGTGCATTCCTGGAATCTGATCAGGGCAACCGAGATTGAGGCGGAAGCCCGTCTCACGAAGAACTTTAACTGCTTGCGCGATATTGCGTTGGGAAGCGCGGCGCGAGAACACCGCAACGTAGCGGAACTCGCGAGGGCAGCCGGACCATGATGATGTTTGTCGAGATACCACGTACCAATGGCGCGGCTCCGGTTTGGGTGAATGTCGACGCCATTGAAAGTATCGTGCCACAGGAGAGCGCGAGCGGAACGTGGCGGTACTACATGCGCGGAAGCGAGGACGGACATTATATGTCAACACTGTCACCCGCCAAGCTATTCGCCAAACTTGCGGCAGCAGGAACCGGGTTCTATCACGACAAAGGAGAGGCGGTAGCGGTTCGGCTCGCTGCATGAGCACCACGGTCGTCAACATCAAAACGACCACCGGCAGCGATTACGTGAATTGCAGCCGTGACGGACCATTCGGCAACCAGTTTGTCATTGGCCGCGACGGCGACCGCGAGACCGTAATCCGCAAGCACCGGGAGTGGTTCTATGCGCCCGAGCAGGCGGCGTTCCGGTCCCGCGTGTTGCGGGAGTGCAAAGACCAGGCCCTTGGGTGCTATTGTGCGCCGGAGCCGTGCCATTGCGACACGTACGCAGAGTTTTGTGAATCCACCTCGCGAGAGGTGGAGAGCGGAGAGCGGGAGGCAGCGCGGTACGCGGCGCATAGCCATTGGACTCCCCATACCGAAGCGAGCAGCGGCACGAGCCGTGCAGCCGGGCCAGAGTCGAGGCCCCGTGTTCCGAACGACAAGGAACCCGCTTCACCTATTCGCGAGGTGATGGTCGACACCGAGACCACGGGCTTTGACCCGGCCGATGGAGACCGCATCATCGAAATCGGTTGCGTTGAAATGACGGACCACATCCCGACAGGGGAGACGTGGCACCGTTTCATCAATCCCGAGCGCAACGTACCGGATGGCGCGTTGCGAGTGCATGGTATCACCGAGACATTCCTGCAAGGCATGCCGCGGTTCGCCGAGATCGTCGACGAGTTCTTGGCATTCGTCGGAGACGCCAAGGTCGTCGCGCACAATGCGCCGTTCGACGTTCGCTTTCTGAATGCCGAGCTTCGCCGCGCCGGCAGGCCGATCATTGAGAGCGGGCGCGTGATCGACACTATCGATGTCGCGAAGCGCGTTGTTCCGGGCGCGCGCTACAGCCTGGACGAGCTTTGCAAACGCTTCAAGATCGATTTGAGCGGCCGCACAAAGCACGGAGCGATCATCGACGCCGAATTGACCGCCCGCCTGTACGGTGAACTCACCGGCGCGCGGCAACCAAAAATGGCGCTCGATACGGAAAAGCGCATAACGGTCGATTACACGGAAAACCGTATAGCCATGCAGCGGCCGGAGCCGTTGCCCTCACGCGTCAGTGCCGAGGAGCTTGCGGCGCACATCGGGTTCGTTGCGAAGGAGCTTGGCGCGGATCCTGTGTGGAATTGGTCAGGCTATCGGGAGTCCGCCGCGGCACAGTAGCGGCCGGATCAGAAGAGGCCGCCATGCACGAAACAGCACAGAGCATATCGGATTGGGCGCTCGCCACATTCGGCGAGTCGAGTTCGGATTTCCGCGTCGCGACGCGCGCGAACGAGGAAATGGCCGAGGCGCTGAAAGAGATCGCGCAAGGCAACGCGAAGAAGGCGGCCGAGGAATGCGCCGACGTGCTTATTGTGCTCGCGAGGCTGGCGGTTCGTATGGGGCTATCTCTGAGTTGGACGACTTATGGCGGCCTCAAGCCGGGCGTGCGCTGCATCGATGATGCACAGGCTTATGCGGCGGCCGGCAACCAAAAGCTCGCGCACGTCATGTACTGCCTCACATTGCGGCACGGTTACGACGGCGTTCGAGGCGAAGGCAACCCACTCGAACAAATCGCCGACTGTATGAGTATTACGGCGGGGAAGCTCGGGTACGACATCGTTGCCGAGGTCGACCGCAAGATGGCGATCAACCGCGAGCGCAAGTGGAACGTCGGGCCGGACGGCCACGGCTATCACGTCAAAGACGATGGTCCGCAGCACGGGATCACGCCGCGGTCACATCGCCTCGCGGAGGCCGCATGAAATTCCGTTGGCCGTGGCGTCGACGCGGGCTGTTCCAACGCGCCGATGAAAGCAATAAGACGTACCAAGCCGCGCTCGATCGTGCGGAAGGGGCCATTCAAAAGGAATTGCTGTCGGAAGCGGCCAACATCCTTGACCTCTTGGATAGGCTCCGGCGCTTCGGCTGGCGGCTTGAGTCGTTCGGAGAGTACACGAACGCGAGCATTGTGAACCGAGCGTTCGATCAAATCCTGTATCTCGCCTTGCGTGAGGCGCAGCTTGAGGAGTGCTTGCGCGAGTTCCGCAACGAAGCGGACGCGTATAGCTGGCCCGAGATCAGAGACCCGGACTCGCCGTTCGCGGAATTGATGGAGGAAGCCGACGTGCTGGTAGGGCCGAACCCGCATGGTTAGCGTCGCCAAAGTGCCGGATTTCATCCGGTCAGAGCTTGCCAAGCGCGGCCTGGCGTTCCTTGGTACAGAGGTGGACGGCACCGGCCACGACCGCGTTCTCTTCCGCTTCCCGAACGGCGGGACTGGCAAATGGTCGTTGCCACGCGAAGGCCATTCGTGCCCGCGCGCGATGAAGAACAACCAGTCGCAATTCCGGCACTACCTCACGCGCATGTTGTCGATGGCGGAGGCCAGAAAGGCCGCCTAATGCCGCGTCAGGTTACGACCATTAACGACCTTGCCGCGGTCATGCGGGTGTCGCGATACACCGTGCGACGCCTTATCGATGCCGGCGAGATCGAGGCTGAGAGGTTTGGCGGCCAAATCCGCATTCACGCCGATTCTGTCGAGCAATACCGAGCGCGCCAGAAGATGGCCGCCCGCCGACTGGCGGCCAAAGTGGCGAAAAACAAGGCTCAAAAGACAGCCTTCAACAAGGCACTTGCGGAACTCAAAGCAGAGGGTCTATGGTAGCCCCGTTGTGAATCACCACAGGGGAGCCAATGACAGTTTGCTTCGACAAGGACAAGGACCGCTGGCGCTACGATTTCATTCGGGACGGCCAGAGGTACAGAGGCTATTGCCTTGACAAGAACGGCGTACCCGTAAAGTCGCGCCGGGCAGCAACCGAATCCGAGGCGGTAGCGCGGCGCGCCATTGGCGAGGCCAAGAAACACCTACCGAATCCAGGTACCACGACGCTCGGTGAGATCGTGCGAGACCTCGTTCGCGGATGGAAGACGGAACCATACTGGCCCACGCGCCGCCGACACGTTGTCGAGACGCTGAAATTCTTTGGACCGGAGACTCCGGTTGCTGGAATCAGTGAGGCGCGGATAGACGATTTCAAACAGCACCTCCTTGAGCAGCCGATGATGATATGGGCTGGCGGAGCCGAGCGCGACGCGAGCGCGCCCGAGAACGAAAAGTTCTGGAAGAAATCTGATCGCATGCACAGCCCATCGACGGTGAACCGCTACCTCCAAGTCATTCGCGGAGTGTTTAAGCGCGCGCACAAGATGCGGGATCCTATCACGCGCGAACGCGTGCTCGTCGACTTGCCAGACATCACGGACCTCGATGAATTGAAGAGGAAGCCGCGGCCGATCCCGGAGCCGGTCTTGACGCGGCTGTTCGAGATACTCCCGCAGCATGTCATTGAGGCTACCGCCGTCTCATTGCTGTTCGGGTTCCGCAAGGGCGAGGTCTTCGGGCTGAAAAGGGACAAGGTGGACTTTGACGCCAAAGGCGTGTGGCTTGACGCCGCCGAGGTGAAGGACGACGAGGACGATTTCCTGCCCGGCTCTGAACTGGCGATGGAGTACCTCGGGCGTCTCGCCTCGCAAGCGGAGGAGCGCGGCGTTGATCACCTCATCACATGGAAGCGCCCGCGGACAAACAAGCTCCTTGAGCGTTGGGAGCCGATTAAGAGGCCGAAGACTGCATGGAAGACTGCCATGCGGAAGATCGAGGCTGAGTTCGGCCGGCGCTATCGTTTTCACGACGTGCGCGCCGCGTTCCTTACCCACATCGCGGAGACCGTTGGACCGCTCGCCGCGCAGAAGATGGGACGCCATTCCGAGTACCGCACAACGGAGCGATACGTGAGTCTTGGCGATGCTCAGAAGCGGAAGGCGGCGAGCGCCGCGAGCGACCGCAACTCCCTGAAACTGATTATCGGAGGCAAGGCGTGACGCGCGTACGAGACAGGAACGCGCTGCGCCAAAAGATGAAACACGGCAGGAACAACGCCACCGAAAAGTCACCCACGAAAGTCACCCACGCCAAATTCTCATCCCCGGCCGATATGCGAAAAACCCTTGATTTCATTGGTCGGGGCGGCGTGATTTGAACACGCGACCCTCTGCTCCCAAAGCAGATGCGCTACCAGGCTGCGCCACGCCCCGAACTCGGTCATTTGGGCCGATAATGACGTGCATACACGTTCGTCAAAAAGGCTTCAACTGAGGCACCCGCTCAGGAGCGGGTCAGTTTGATTTTCCGCGGCCATCCCTTCCGTAGACCAGGCCCAATTGGACCCGAGAGGTCCAATAACGCGATGCCAAAACCAATGCCGGAGGCGGACGATCCGTTCTGGCGGCGCGGCATGCAGCCCGCGATGAGCGGGCGTGTCTCTTTTTGTACATAGATAAAATGGCGATGGCTCGCTGTTCATTTCTTCCCAGCCGCCACGTTGCCGAAGATGGCGGCGTGTACGTGCTCGCCGGGCAGGATGCCGAGCTGCGCCGCGCGGCCGCCGCTGATCTCCAGTACCGCACGCACCGGCTCGTAGGATGGAATGGGTGTTTCCGACTGCGGCGTCGCGTTTGGCGCAATGGATGAGATCGTGCCGTCGGCGCGGATGAAGATCATGTCGAGCGGAATGAGCGTGTTCTTCATCCAGAAGGTCTGGAAATCAGGCTTGTGGAAATCGAACAACATGCCGGCGTCGGGCGCCATGCTCTTGCGAAACATCAGCCCCTTTTCCTGCGATACCGGATCGGATGCGACTTCCGCCTGAAATTTCGCCGAACCATGCTCTGTATCGATGATGACCGCGGTCACCGGCAGCTTGCCGTTGGGACTTGTCGGTACAGCGGCAGCGGAAAACGGCAGCGCACACAGAAGTACGGCGGCCGCGAAAGCACGGTTGGGCATTGTCGTTACGCGCGCGGTTCAAATTGCGCGAGGAGTGTGGCACGGAAAGCGCGGGCGTTTCTATCCTTCCGCCGGTGTGATCTCCGCGGCGAGTTCGCCCTTGGGTCCATCGCCGACGCGCACGCGCACGCGTTGCCCCTGCTTTAATTCGCGCATGCCCGAGCGGCGCAGCATCTCCATATGGACGAAGATATCGGGCGTATCGGGTCCGCGCGACACGAAGCCGTATCCCTTGCCGCGATTGAACCATTTGACGGTCGCTTCGAAGGGCGGGCCCTTTGGCACCACGTTGTAACGGCCCGGCCGTTCCGGTGCCTGCACCGATGCAGCCGCCATGGAATTGTCGAGCAGCAGAAGACGCCGCGCTTGAAGCCCCTTCGGTCCCTGCACAGCCTCGCACACGACATGTGCGCCCTCGTGGGCGTATTTGAATCCGGACTGCCGTACACAACTCTGGTGAAGGAGTATATCTCCTTGCTGACCCACGGACGGTTTGATGAAACCGTACCCCTTCGCGAGGTCAAACCATTTGATCGAGCCGGCAATTTCAAACGTCTCGCCCGTTCCGCCAGGCGATGCGACTTGCATTTCCATCCCCTCCCCCGACGCTTATTTTCTTCAGACATGAAACTTGAAAGCGCGCACTTTAACACGTTCTTCACAAAGGTTAAAGAACTTGGGCGAAATTCTGTTCGAAACGTCACGCAAAATTGGCGCCGGCGATAATTCATTGATCCCGCAACCGCTTGCCAAGCAAACTTGAACCAGAACCATGGAATTCACGGGCCGCTACCCAATTGCCGCACCCGCCCAAACGGTCTGGGACGCGTTGAACGATCCGGCCGTGCTCAAAGTCTGCGTGCCGGGATGCCAAAGCCTTACCCGCACGGACGACAATCGCTTCGACGCCGTCGCAACACTTCGCGTGGGTCCGGTCAAGGCAAGTTTCAAGGCGGTCATACGGCAGAGCGAACTCGATCCGCCACGGCGTTGCGTTCTCAGAGGTGAAGGCCAGGGCGGCGTCGCGGGTTTTGCGCGCGGCGAAGCGGAAGTGACGCTTGCGCCGAAGGGCGACGCCACCGTGCTTTCCTACGTCGCGCGTGCAAGCATCGGCGGCAAACTGGCGCAGGTCGGTCAGCGGCTCATCGACAGCGCCGCCAAACAGATTGCGGACGATTTTTTCGGGCGTTTCGCAGCACAGATCGGCGCAGTGGCGCCAGCCGACGAGAGCGAGCCGATCAAGCCGGTTGCTCCACCTCCTCTGGTCGACGAACAGGCGCCGATCGAGGCTGGTTCGCGCGAAGGATTGGGGCCGGAAATCTGGGTGGCCGGTCTCATCGGGGTGATCGTCATTCTTCTGGTGCTGTTTCGCGTAGCGGTTTGAGTTGGTCTTGACCGGCCCACGCGCTCCGACAACAGTCGCAAAGCAGACAATTCCGGATTGAGCCATGCCGCTGGTGAGCATGACCGTAAACGGCGAGCGAAAAAGCGCCGAGGTCGAAGACCGCACACTGCTCGTCTATTTTCTGCGCGAGACGCTTGGGCTGACGGGAACGCATATTGGCTGCGATACCAGCCAGTGCGGCGCCTGCGTCGTGCACATGAACGGTCGCGCGGTGAAGTCGTGCTCGATCTTCGCACGGCAGGCAGATGGCGCGGATGTGACGACCATCGAGGGACTGGCCCGCGACGGCAATCTGCATCCCGTGCAGGCAGCGTTTCGCGAGCATCACGCGCTCCAGTGCGGTTTCTGCACACCCGGGATGATCATGAGCGCGCTCGACATGATCCGCCGCGGCAGGGCGAACGACCGCGACGCGATCCGGCGCGAGCTCGACGGCAATTTCTGCCGTTGCACCGGCTATCAGAATATCGTCGATGCCATCGAAGCCGCGGCGAGGGAAATGGCGGCATGATTCCGTACGCTTTCAATTATCACCGCGCTGCGAACCTCGCTGAGGCACAGGCAATGTTTGCCCGAGCATCGGAGGCAAAATTCCTGGCCGGCGGGCAAACGCTGATCCCTGCCATGAAGCAGCGGCTCTCCGCACCATCCGATCTGATCGATATCGGTCGGCTCGAGGAGCTTTCGTTTATCAAAGAGCGCGAGGGATCCATCGTGATCGGTGCAGGCACGCGGCATGGCGATGTCGCGGCGTCCGCGCTTGTACACGGAGGAATTCCCGCGCTCGCCGGATTGGCCGGCGAGATAGGCGACCCGGCCGTGCGCAACATGGGGACGCTCGGCGGTTCACTCGCAACAAGCGATCCGGCTGCGGACTACCCGGCGGCTGTGCTGGCGCTCGCCGCGGAGATTATCACGACAAGAAGGGCGATTCCGGCGGATGGCTATTTTCTCGGCCTGTTTCAGACCGCGCTGGAAGACGGCGAAATCATCGCGGAGGTCCGGTTTCCCGTTCCGCGACGCGCAGGCTATGCCAAATTCCGCAACCCGGCGTCGCATTACGCCGTGGTCGGTGTTTTCGTCGCCGAAATCGATTCCACGGTGCGTGTCGCGGTGACCGGCGCCGGACCGTGCGTGTTCCGCGTCCCGGAAATGGAGGAAGCGCTCCGGCGGAATTTCGAGCCGGTTTCGGTCGGAGGAATTTCCGTTGCCGAGGGCGATCTCAACAGCGACCTGCACGCTTCCGCCGAATACCGCGCCCATCTCGTGACGGTGATGGCCAAACGGGCCGTCGCAGCGGCGATGACACCATGAGCGACGAAGAAAAACTGTTCGATACCGTCGAGCGCTGGCTGGGCGACGGCCGCGGCGTGGCGCTGGCAACGGTGGTGAAGACCTGGGGCTCCGCGCCCCGCCCGGCAGGAAGCCACCTGGCGGTGCGCGAAGACGGCGCATTCGTCGGATCGATCTCGGGAGGCTGCGTCGAAGGTGCAACGATCGATGCGGCCGTACAGACCATCGGCGACGGAGAAATAAGGCAGCTTCACTTCGGCGTCAGCGACGAGACCGCCTGGTCGGTGGGACTCGCCTGCGGCGGACAGATCGACGTGGTCGTGGAGCGGGTGGAGTAACCACGTGCGATGCGCAAGGGCGAAGGAGGAAAAGTTGCTCACGCGGAGACGCACAGGCGAAGAACGTCAGACCGCCAATACGCAAAAGGCGCCAGGACACAACCGCGCGCCAAAGGCGCGCCAGGAAAAGCGCTACAATTCCATCGGCTCTAAAGCATTCCTGCGAACGAATAGGCACCCGGGCGCCTTGGCGCTCTGGCGGTTCGGTTTTTCCTCCGCGGCTCCGCGCCTCCGCGTGCCGATGCGCTCATCCCGAGCACGGGTCGCCCCGTCGTGCTCTGTTTTGCCGCGCGGGGGAGGCGAAGTGCGGTGAAGCGCGAGACGCTGCATGCACTCCGCAAGGCGCGTGCGCGCGGCCGGCCGATTGTACGAGCCCTCGAGCTTTCGTCCGGAGAAGAACGGCTGATCGACGCGTTCGATGACGCGTCGGAACTTGTACGTGCAGGCGCGGAAGCGGCGCGGAGCGACCGCAGCAACAGCGTGGAAATCGACGGCCGACGATGGTTCCTCGAAGTGCACAACGCGCCGCCGGATCTTCGCATCGTGGGCGCTGTCCACATTGCGCAGGCGCTCGCGCGGATGGCCATGCTTGCCGACTATCGGGTTACCGTCATCGATCCGCGCGGGGCATTTGCGACGTCCGAACGATTTCCCGACGTCTTCCTGTCGCAGGATTGGCCCGACGAGGCGATTGCAAAGGCACCACTTGGTTTGCGCAGCGCCGTCGTCGTTCTCACGCACGATCCCAAGATCGACGATCCTGCGCTCATTGCTGCGGTGAATTCGGACTGCTTTTACATCGGCGCGCTGGGGTCAAAAAAGACGCATACGGCACGCCTCGCGCGTCTCAGGGCGCTGGGCGTGGACGAGGACCGGCTCGCACGCATTCACGGTCCCGTCGGGCTTGCGATCGGCGCACGCTCCCCCGCGGAGATCGCCATTTCCATCATCGCCGAAATGACGATGAGGCTGCGCGCGGACGCCGGTTGGGAGCGATCCGACATCCGCGCGACAGCCGTTACGGGGACTTCCCCCCGTTCCTAATTGCGGCTGGCGACCCGATTGCGTCGTGACGATGTCAACTCGTCCTCTGTCACCACGCCATCATTGTTCTTGTCGAGCCGCGAAAACAGGCGTTCCTGCGAACTTGCGAATTCGGTGAGCGTGAGCTTGCCGTCGCGGTCCCGGTCGAGACGCTGGAACACACGGGCCGAGATCGCCCGCGATTGGGCTGCCTCGAGCTGATAGTACTGGTCCGGCGTGAGAAAGCCACCTTTGGCAAAGCTGTTGAAAGCCTGCTGCGTCACGTGATCGAATTCCGCGCGCGTGACCTTGCCGTCGCGATTGAGATCGTCGGAGAAGCACAGGCTCGAGCGGCCACGCGAACCGACACCGCGGCCGCCGGGACTTCCGTTGCTTCGCGATCGCGACGGCGCTGCACCCTGTGATTTCGAGCCGCGCGACGAACTGCACGAAATCACGCCCGTACCCTCGCGATCCATCTGTTCGAATCGTTCGCGCTCGGCTGCCATGTACTCGTCCTGGCTCACCTTGCCGTCGCCATTCCAGTCGATCCGGTGAAACTCATCGTTTGCCTGATCGCGAAGGTCCTTCAGATGGATCGACGCGTACTGGTCGAGCGTCATCGTTGGCGCGCCCTTCGTCGCGTCGGAGAATTCGTGCGCAAGCGTACGGTTGAATTCGTCATGCGTGACCTTGCCGTCGTGATTGATGTCGAATTCGGCGAGAAACCGTTCGGCCAATCGCCCCCGTCCGGAATAGGATGGAGTCTCGAAACTGCTGCGCGTCTTTGGGGCCTGGGCCGGGCTGTTCCCCATTCGCGCGATTGCGACGCCGGTGCCGACGGCAAGCGCCGCCCCCAGAAGCAGGCTGTAACGGACTGTAGGTGTCATGGAAGTCATCTCCTCGTGGCGCTCCCCATGGCGTGAAGGGTTAAGGCGCGTCCGTCGCGGAACTTTGTCCGTACACCCCCCAATTGGTCGCAATTTTCACCGGCGGCCCCGGCATCCGCGACAGATCGCGACAATTCCGCATTGCACGGCGCCTCACGAAACTGCATCTTCGGGTGGGGTCGAACCAATGCTGAAAGACGAAGCCAGACCGCATGTGCTGATCGTCGAGGACGCCCGCGATATCCGCGAGCCGCTCGCGCGGTACCTGCGCGAGCACGGCTACCGGACGACGACGGCGGCGGACGCGCAGGTCGCGCGCAAGGTGATGAAGGGCGCGGCGATTGACCTGGTGGTGCTCGACATCATGATGCCGGGCGAGGACGGCCTGAGCCTCTGCCGGCACATTCGCGACACCTCCCAGATACCCGTGGTGCTCCTGACTGCGCGCGGCGAGGAGGTCGACCGTATCATCGGTCTCGAAATGGGCGCCGACGACTACATTCCAAAGCCTTTCAGCCCGCGCGAGCTGGTGGCGCGCATCGCAGCGGTGCTGCGCCGGACGCAAGCGCTGCCACCGCGGCAGAAGGCGCCGGTCGCAGAGCGGATCAAATTCGGAGATTGGACGCTTGATACGGGTCAGCGCGAGCTGATCGACAGGGAGGGCATGGCGACAGCCCTTTCGAGCGGAGAATTCCGGCTCCTCACTGCGTTCATCGACAGGCCCAAAATGGCGCTGAATCGCAACCAGCTCCTCGACCTTACCAAAGGCCGCGACGCCGATCTCTTCGATCGCAGCATCGACAATCATGTGAGCCGCTTGCGGAAAAAAATCGAACCGGATCCCAAGAACCCCCGCTATATCAAGACGGTCTGGGGCGGCGGGTACATGTTCGCGGTCGATCCCGAGTTCGGATGAAGCTCTGGCCCCGTCAACTTTCGCCGCGCACCCTTGGTGCGCAGCTTGTTGTCGTCGCTGCGACCGCGGTCATCGTCTCCAACGCGGCGGTCGGGATCTGGTTCGCGACCACCGAAGAGCGCATGAACGAGTCGTACATCACCGGGCGTCTCGTCCAGCGCGCGGTCGATGCCGCCACGCTGCTGGCCGGCATCGTCGCCAGGGAGCGCGAAGCCGCGGTGAAGACCATGAGTTCGGGCCCCTGGCACTTCCGGCTGGTGTACGGCAAGCCGGTCGACCATCCGATGACGGACGAGGAGGCACGCTATGCGGCGCGCGCGCGCGCGATGCTGCCCGTGGCGAAGCAGAAGCTGCCGGTCTCGGTCAGCATCTACAAAGGGCTCTTGCCGGCGACGGGTCCGGATATTCCACGCAGCGGCATGATCGTCGAGGTGACGCTTCCGGTGGTCCGCAAAACTCAGCTCGTCGCCCAATTCTCCCGGCCGGCGCCCCAGCCCTGGCCGCTCGAAGTCATCGTGGCCGGCCTCGTCGCCGTGCTGACCACCTCCGTCGCAGCCGCCTTCGTCGCGCGCCGGATCGCCCGCCCGATTTCACAGCTCGGCGCCGCGGCCACGGAAGCGGCCGAAGGGGGGCAGGCACCGCGGGTTCCGGAAGAAGGACCCGACGATGTGCGCCGCGCAGCCCGGGCCTTCAATCGCATGACGGATCGCGTGTCGCGAACGCTTGAAAGTCAGCGCCAGCTTCTCATCGCGGTCGGACACGATCTGCGTACGCCAATCACCGCGATGCGCATCAATTCGGAATTCATAGAGGACGACGATATTCGTGACGGCATCCAGAAAAATCTCGAAGAACTGCAGGAACTGACGGAAGCGGTCCTCTCCGCGGGGCGCGGCGCCGGCGGAGAAAAGATGCGCAAGATCGATCTCGCCGCGCTTATCGAGAGTCTTTGTACCGACCTGGACGAGATGGGCCAGCCGGTGTCGTGGTCCGCGCATGCGGCTGCGCCCCTCAAATGTCGCCCAAACGAGATTCGTCGCGCCGTGCGCAACCTCATCCAGAATGCCGTTGCCTACGGGAACCGTGCGGATGTGTGTCTGGCGGAAGCTCCGGACCGCTACGACATCGTCGTCGAAGACGAGGGTCCGGGCATACCGGAAAAAGATCGTTCGCGCGTATTCGAGCCCTTTGTGCGCCTCGACGAGTCGCGAAGCGCGGAAACCGGCGGCAAGGGCTTGGGGCTTACGCTGGTGAAGGCGATTGCAGAGGGCCACGGCGGACACATCGCGCTCGAAAACCGGCCGGAGCGGGGTTTGCGTGCGCGGTTTACGCTGCCCCGCGAGCCCGTGGATGCCTAGGCACTACCCCTCACACGCCTCGCCGCCGGGGCGGCTCGGCACCTTCTTCCACGAGGGGAGAGGGGGCTTGCTCTTTCGCGATACTGTAACAGAAACTCCCTCTTCCCTCGTGGGAGAGCGTGCGCCGGGGCTGTCCCGGTTGCGGGTGATGGGGCAGAGCATCAAGGACCGACGGCGTGAATGATCGTCCGCGCGTTGCTGCGGTCGTTCTGGCGGCGGGCATGTCCACACGAATGGGCAACAACAAATTGCTGGCCGATATCCACGGCCAGCCGCTGGTGCGGCGCGTTGTCGGGTCCATCGAGGCGAGCGCCGCGCGCCCTATTGTCGTTGTCACCGGCCATGATGACGAATTGGTTGGCGCCGCGCTTCGCGGCACCGAAGCGGCAATCGTGCACAACCCGGCCTATCGCGACGGGTTGAGCACGTCTCTTCGGGCCGGGATCAGCGTACTCACCGAATGCGACGCCGCGATCATCCTCCTGGGCGACATGCCCGCAATCTCTCCTTTCGTGATCGACAAAATGATCGCCGCCTACGAGCCGAAAAAGCGCAACGCCATTTGCGTTGCCGCGTCCCGGGGTCGGCGCGGAAATCCGGTCCTGTTCGATCGGGCGTTTTTTCCGGAACTGCAGACGATATCGGGCGACATCGGCGCTCGCGAGATTATCCGTATGCATTGGCCCCTTGTGTGCGAGGTCGACGTCGATGATGACGGTCCGCTGATCGACCTCGACACGCCCGAAGAACTGGAACAATTTCTCCGACGGCCATGAGCGACCCGCTCTATCAAAAGGACTTGCTGCGTCTTGCTGCCGATGCGCACGGGGCAGGCCGTCTCACGTCGCCCCATGTATCGGGCTTTGCCTTCAACCCCGCCTGCGGCGACAAGGTCGTTGTCGATCTCAGGATTTCGGACGGACGGATTGTTGCTCTGGCGCACGAGACAAAAGCCTGCGTGCTGGCACAGGCTTCTTCCTCGATTCTCGGTGCGAGCCTCAAAGGTGTTGATCGAACCGCCTTCGCAGATCTGTACGCGCGTGTCGCCGCAATGCTCGAGACGGGCGCGGCGCCGCCCTGCCCTCCGTTCGATTCCTACGCGGTGCTTTCAGGCGCGGCCGAGTACAGGAGCCGGCATCGCTGCGTATTGCTGCCGCTCGATGCTGTGGTCGACGCGCTCGCCAAGGCAGGATGATCAGGATGGACCGCGACGTCGAGCGCGCGCGACACTGGTTTGCCGAAGATTTGCGCGTCGCGGCGGGAATCACCACGGCGGAAATCCTCGAAGCATTTGCGCGGGTGCCGCGCGAGCAGTTTGTCGGCCCGCCGCCCTGGCGGATCGGCAAACGCCTGATGCGCATGCGCGGGCCGCTGATGGAATATCAGACGTTCGAACGCGATCCCAGCGCAATCTACCACGACGTGGTGATCGCACTCGACGAGCAACACGAAATCAACAATGGGCAACCAAGTCTTTGGGCGATGCTCTTCGAAGACGTGCAGCCTCGTGCCGGCGAGCGCGTTCTGCATCTTGGCTGCGGGACCGGTTACTATACCGCCATACTCGCCGAAATCGTTGGTTCGAAGGGCACTGTTTCCGGTATCGAAATCAGTCCTGAACTCGCGCGGCGAGCCACGGACTCGCTTGTCGCCTGGCCAAACGTGACAGTCACCCCTGGCAACGGGCTGACCATCTCCAGGGAGGCCTGGGATTTGATCGTTGTATCTGCCGGCGTGACGCATCCGCTTGCGAGCTGGCTGTCGGGATTGCGGCCGGACGGCCGTTTGCTGTTTCCGTTGACTATTGACAGCCCGAACCCGCGCAGCGGCAACGGTGCCATGCTGCTGATTTCACGAAGCCGAGAGGGAGCGTTCGCGGCACGATTTCTCACGCCCGCAAGCTTCGTACATTTCGACGGCGGCCGAGACCCTGAGATGAATTCGCGCCTGCTGCAGGCGATCCGCCTGCGCTTTCCGAAAGCAGGAGATGTCCGCGCACTGCGACAGGATCAGCACGAGGAAGGCGAAACCTGCTGGCTTCATACCGACGCTTTTTGCCTCTCCTATCGCGAGCCGGGCTGATTCATACAGGTCCTCCCCGCATGCACTGCGCAGGGAGGCAAACTTCAAACGTGGGCGAAGAAAGCTGCGTAAGGATTCATCGCGAGCACATCGCCCTCGATGCGGGATTCGTCGGTGCAGATCGGGAGCGGCACTGCGTGGCGCAGCAGATCGCTCTGGAACGATACGTCGTCGGCACTCATGTTGAACGCGCACAACACGCGATCATTGGCACAAGTACGCAGGAACGCGAGCACGGGAGCGGGTGCGTCGAGAAATTCGATACCGCCGAGCCGGAGCGCATCGCTTTCCCTGCGTGCCGCGAGCAGGCGCCGCGCACAGGACAGCGTCGATTGTGGATCGCGCTCCTGGAGCGATGGCGCCAATTCTCGGTGCTCCGGTGCGAGCGGCAACCATGGGGACCCGGTAGTGAAGCCGAGGTTCGGCGCGGCCGCGTCCCACGGCATGGGTGTGCGACAGCCGTCGCGGCCGCGATAGAGCGGATAGTACAGATCGCCGATCGGATCCCTGATCTGGTCGCGGCGCAACGACGCTTCCGGGAGCCCGAGCTCTTCGCCCTGATAGAGAAGCAGCGTCCCCCGCAGCGCGACAAGCAGGGCCAGAAGCAGGCGCGCGAGCGCGGGCGGAGCCTTCTCGCCGCCGAAGCGGGTCACCGTCCGGATCACATCGTGATTGGAAAACGCAATCGACGGCCAATGGGCCGGAAAACGCGCGAGCGTACGGTAATGGTCCCGTATGAATTCGGGGCCAAGTTTGTCCGCGTGCAGCAGCGGAAAACTGTAACCGGAATGCAGCCCCTCGCTCGGTGATGCAAACGCACCGCAGCGCTCCGGGTCCTCCGAAAACTCGCCCATGACGAACCGGTCCGGATAGCGCTCAACGCGCATGCGGATTTCGTTCAGCACCTGAAGATTGTCTTCAAGATTGCTGTCTCGCCTGTGCAATTGCATATTGGCGGCGCGTGACCAGTAGCTGGCGTCGCGCGCCGATTGCGGCACCGCCGGGTTGTCCCTCAACGCTGTGTCGTGAAGAAACGCATTGGCGACGTCGAGCCGGAAACCGTCGACGCCGCGTTTCAGCCAGGAATCGAGCACGGCCAGAGCCGCAGCGCGCGCCCCATCCGCACGCCAGTTCAGCTTCGGCTGCTGGCGCAGGAATTTGTGGTGGTAGCTGGCGCGTCGTGCCGGATGATACGACCACGCCGGGCCGCCGAACGCCGACAGCCAGTTGTTTGGCGGCGTGCCGTCTTCGCGAGCCGGCGCCCAGACATACCAGTCTGCTTTCTCTCCGCCTTTTAGGCTTTCGACGAACCAGGCGTGCTCGTCGGAGGTGTGCGCGAGCACTTCGTCGGTCATGATTCTCAACCCGCGCGCGTGCGCTTCCTTCAGCAGGCGGTCGAAATCTGCCTCCGTCCCGTATTCCGGATTGACGATATCGTAATCGGAAACATCATAGCCCCAGTCGCGATTGGGCGACGGGTGAGTCGGTGACAGCCAGATCGCGTCGACGCCCAGCGCAGCAACGTAGTCGAGCTTCGAAATCAGGCCCGGGAAATCGCCAACACCGTCGCCGTTCGAATCGGCGAAACTGCGGACATAGACCTGATAGACGGTTGCGCCGCGCCACCAGGGCGCGCGTCCGCTCACACCTCTTTCTCGCTGTTGATGATCCGCGACACAAGCCCGTAGCCGATCGCCTCCTCCGCCGACATCCAGAAATTGCGGTCGGTATCGGCAACGACCTTTTCGTACGGCTGCCCCGTTTCGCGCGCCATGGTACGATTGAGCCGCTCGCGCATTTTCATGATTTCCTGCGCCTCGATCGAAATGTCGGAGACCGGCCCCGCCACGCCGCCCAATGGCTGGTGCAGCAGAAAACGCGTTTGCGGCAGCGCAAAGCGGTTTTCGCGCTGCGCACCGATAAAGATATGCGCGCCGGCGCTCGCAACCCAACCTGTGCCGATCATCTTTACCCGCGGGCCGACAAACCGGATCACATCGTGAATCGTGTCCCCGGATTCGACATGGCCGCCGGGCGAATTCACCACCACGCGGATATCGGCGTCGCTTTCCGACGCCATGGCGAGAAGCTGCGCCGTCACACGCTCGGCGAGTTTCATGTCCACTTCGCCGAAGATGAGCACCGTGCGGGACTTGAACAGCGCCTGCTGAACCGGCGAGACCTGCGGCTCCGGCGGCGGTGCTTTCTTGCTGTCGTCCTCGTCAAGCCTGCGCAACGATTTTTCTCCTGAGATCGTGGGTCTGGCGGTTCTAGCCAGAATTATGCTCTGTGGCACGGAAAAAAAGAGCAAGTTTCGCGGCGGGCGCAGAAAAGGGATTCACCGCAAGGCTCACGAAGGATATTGCGCGCCAAAGGAGCGCAATCTATTGGCCTTTGCGTTAAGCCTTCTTTTTTTCCGATTAATGCCGTGGGTTCAGAATGTCGTCGAGCAGCGCGGGCGTCCCGGGAATGCGCTCGAGATGCGGATAGCGCAGCCCGCCGCGATAGTTCAGCGAAACCGTGCTGTAGCGGTCGCCGCGCCTGATGAGAAGCTGGATCGGCGTGCCCATCTCTTTCGCACCGGTGATCGCGTCCTTCAGGTCGTCTGGATCATAGGCCATGCTGTTCACGGCCACGATCTGGCTTCCGACGACCAGGCCCGCCTTGAAGGCGGGCCCGTCCCACAACACGTCGGCGATCTGGCCGTGCTCCCGATCATCGACGATCACACCAAGCGAGTACAGGAGGTCGGTGACCTTGCGGGTGTGCTCGTTGGATTTCGCAAAATCGGACGGCTTGTCCGTGTAGACCAGTCTGTAGCCACCGCGCGTAATGCCATCGAGCGGCGCGGGCTGGCCGACGCTGTCGAGGCGCGTGCGCAGGAATTGCGACCAGTTGTACGGCAGAACTCCGTTCAGCGCCCGGACGATGTCGTCGAACGTGTACGTGGCTGTCACGTAGCTTCCGTCGTGGATGCCGAAGAAAGCGCGTGCGAAATCGTTTTTAAACGCCGTCGTCGTGCCCGAACCCGACGCCGTCTCGAGCGCAGTCCCGAATTTCCACCCCAGCGGCAGTTTCACGCTCGCCTGTACCATGATGTTGCGGCTGAAATATCCTGCCGGATAAAGTGCGACGGCATTCCATTCGAGGTCCAGCATTTCAGGCGTCATGACCACGCGCCCTTGCCTCGTCTCGACCGGCGACAGGAACTGAAAATCGCAATCGAGGACGCGGGAGCCGTTCGGCACGTTCACGTGAAACGCGTAGACATCGACAGTATCGCGTGTCCAGGACAGCTTCTTTCCGCCGGCGCGGATGACGAGCCCGGCAAACTTGTCGATCGGCCCGCTGGGGCCGTGGTTGCCCGGAAGCCACTTCGGGAAAAGCAGCACGATCGCTCCGCCCTGCACCGGAATGTCTTCATGTACGCGAAAAATGGCGTGGGTGGTGTCGGTCGCATCGACATCGAGACGGATGGTGCCCGGATATGGCCGATCCTGCGGAGCAGGAATCGGTGGCGGCAAGGGGGCCGGCACGGGTTTTGGCGCCGATTGTCCCCACGCGCAAACGAGGGTGACGAGAACGGCGGCGGATGCAATCAACAGGCTTTTCATGCAATTGGCCCCGAATTCAGCGGCCGCTCTGCCCAGTAGCACAAAAAACCTAACGCAGCGGCGCCGAATTTCGCAGAGGACGCGAGGAGAAATTCGCGCGTGGAGGGTCAAGGAACCCTCTGTGCCCTCCGCGCAACCACCGCGGCTCTGCGCTAGGCCCCTTCCTTTTTTTCGAGGAACTCCATCGCCGCCTGCAGGGTGGGGCCGATTTCGGTGTGCAGCACCAGATCCGCGATTCCATCCTGGTCCGTCGGTTCGCGGTTGATGATCGCAAGCATTGCACCCCCGCGTTTGGCCATCAGGGGAAACCCTGCGGCGGGATAGACGACGAGGGAGGAACCGAGCACGAGAAACAGATCGCACGCCCTCGTCGCACGCTCTGCGCGCTCCATTTCCCGCTCGGGCATCGCCTGGCCGAAGGAAATGGTCGCGGTCTTCAGAAGGCCGCCGCATTCTGTACAGTCAGGCGCCTCGCCACGGGTTTCGAAATGGCGGCGAATCGGTTCGAGTTCGGCACGCGTGCCGCATTCGAGGCATTTTGCGTAACGCGTATTGCCGTGCAGTTCGATAACGCGATCCGCCGGCACGCCGGACATCTGATGCAGATTGTCGATGTTCTGGGTGATCACATGACCGACGACATTGCGCGCGACCAGCGCCGCCACCGCTTCATGGCCGGCATTGGGCCTTACGCGTGCGAACATTTCCTCCATCGCGAATCGCCGCCGCCACGCCTCCTTCCGCATCGCGGCCGATGCGACGAAGTCCTGGAATTCGATCGGCGCCATCTGTGTCCAGATGCCACCGGGCGAGCGAAAATCCGGAATGCCGGATTCGGTCGAGATGCCCGCGCCGGTGAAAACAACGGCCTGGCGCGCGCCGTGCAGCATGCCTGCCAGCCGTTCAACGCTGCTCATGGATCGCTCTGCTTGTGCACTGGCCTCCCCCGCGCATGCATGCACGGGGGAGGCAACTCAAAGGCGCGTGGCGCCCTCCTATTTCACGCTGCCGCAGTCGGCGGATATCCAGCGTCCTTCGAAGTTCGAGCTCATGTTCCCCGGGTGGCCATGCGCCGTGCCCGTGAACGAGTATGATCCCGAATAATGTTCGTCGCTGTCGTACGTCGCTTCGTAATGCCCGGTCCCCTGCATCTCGCCCGAACAGGTCATATCCGCGGTAATCGTGTGACCGTCGTGTTTGAGATTGCTCACCGTACAATCCTTGGTGTTGCGCGACGGTGGAGGCTGATCCTCGGCGACTTGTGCGGCCGTCATGCAGATCTGGGACGAGAAGCTCTGGTTTCCTCCCGGCATGGCCATACCCATTGCCTTCATACGGGCAAGCGCGTCCGGGGGAATATTGGCGCTCATATTCGGCATGTTCATGTGGGTGGTGATTTCCCACAGGCCGGCTTTGCCGTGCGATGCAAACGCGACAAGCGGCACCGCCACTGCAGCCACCAGACCCATCGATGCAATTGTTACGCTGATCCTCATCATCCATTCCCCTCTGCGTGCCCCTAGGCCCGAACGATTCGGGCTCTCAATAGCCGAATGTGATACCGGTCAGGGCAGTTCCGCGGAAGCGTGTGGGTCGATCGAATAGGGGAACATCTCGGCGAGATGTCCGTCCTGCGCGCGAACCCGCTCCACCCAGCGCTGGAAATTCGAGAGATGCGCGGTCGAAATGTCTGCGTCTCCGGCCAGATGGGCGTAAGCAAAGATCGAAATATCGGCGATGGAATACGCCGGACCGGCAATGAAGTCCCGGGTTGCCAACTGCTCATCGAGGATCGACAGAGCGCGAACCGCCGTCGCCCGCTTGCCCGCGACCAGGTCGGGTGAACGCGCGCCAAGCTTGCCGGTCAACGTCCAGTAGCGAAGGCTGCCGGCGCTCGGCTGAACGTAATCGGTTTCGAACGACAGCCATTGCAGCACCTTGGCTTCGGCGTAGGGTTCCGGGTCGCGGTAGCGCGTGCCGCCGCTCAGATACCAGAGGATCGCATTCGATTCGGAGAGCACGCGGCCGTCGTCGAGACGAATGGCCGGAACGGCGCCCCGTGGATTGATCGCGCGAAACTCGTCGCGTTGGCCCGCGCCTTCGAAGATGCTGACGATTTCCGTTCGGTACGGAATCGCAAGATGATGCAGAAGCTGGCGTACCTTCCAGCCATTCTGCGATGGAAGGTAGTCGTAAAGCGTGATCACGTTGCGCTCCCATCTTGCTCTCGTTTCAGGAACCATGACATGATGGCATGGCGCACGGCGCGCAATAGAACGCAAGGATGACGCGTCCGAAAATGGCTGGCGGGCATCGACCCGGCAAAGGCGGTCTGGTGCGTATTCGGGCGGAACGATCAAAATAGTACAGGATCGCTTCTCGCGCTTGCCTCCCTCGCGCCCTCGCCGCGCAAGCGCTGGCGCAGCGGGTGCATTGCGCGGGGGAGGCAATTCATCGCGCCCGCTTCCTAATTCTCTTCTGCTGCCGAGACGTCCGACAGCGCAAAGGCGGAACGCCGGATCTCGGACGGCGAAGCGTGGTACAGCGCGCGAAACTTGCGATTGAAATGGGAAACGTCGCCGAAACCGCTCTCCAGCGCGATATCGGTGATGCTGCGCCGGCCCGGCCCCAACTTCAGAGCCTCATACGCGGTTTCGAGTCGTTCGCGGATCACGAACGCGGAAAATGTCGTGCCAGTCTGCTCGAAAAGGCGCTGCAGCGTTCGCACCGACATCCCCAATCGCCCGGCAACAAACTCGGGAGACAGGTTCCCATCGGCGAGATGCCTGCGCACCAGCACTTTGGCCGCCCTCAACCGCGCCGCGTTCAGTCCGCGGTTCTCGAGCACGTGTTGGTGGTCGCGCGCCGCGCCGAGCGCAAGCGCCAGAAGATCGTGAACGTGCCGTACCGCGATTCTGCGCAGCCCTTCGTCTGCCAGCGGCTCCGCCATCGCAACCCGGAGATAGGTGGAAAGCATTCGCAGCGCTTCCGTGTCGCGCGGGATGCGCGCGCAAAGCCGGTCATCCAACCCGCGCACGAGCGGCTGGATGGCGTCGCGCCTGACGCGCAAGCAAAGCTGCTTCCCGCCGCGTGGCCGCACGTGCGAGCCGCGTTCCGAACAGGGGATTACGTACGCGTCGCCGGGCACAAGCTCCATCTCACGGCCGTAATGCATGGTCGTGAAAGGCCCGGCGAGATTCATGATGAGAAAGAGGTCGTCATTGTCGGCAGCGACGACATCGGGCGTGCGGCTGTAATGGGAGGGGCCAAGCGTTCCCCAGCCGAAGCGCATTTCAGGAAGCACCCGCAACCGCGCCGATATCGCAAAGGGGCCGTCCGCGAGCGCACGGCCCTCCGCGCCCAGCAGCCATTTGTTCAGCAACACATTCCAGATGCGAAAGCCGTCTTTCGACGGCACCATCGCGTCGGAAAACGCCTTGACCTCGAAACTGTCCGGTGGCGCAAGCATCCCCAAATCCCTGACCTAGATGTCGTTCTAGTCCAAAGCTGACGCCACAGTCCAAGCAATTGGGCGATCCGCGCCCTGAACCTGTCGCCGTCCCGACTTGCCAGAGCAACGAGACTTGGGAAAGTGGCCCCTTTCGGGGAGCGCCATAGTTGAGGACGGGCTTATTGCGGCGCCTGCCAGCCTCGGGCAGTGTCCCTACGTGGGGCTTAACATCCGCGGGAAAGACAAGAAAAGCACCGAGCCAGGCACCGTAGCACACGCCCGGCAGCGGACGCGAAAACTGTAAGGGGTGGTCCACCGGCCAACCTATTTTTTTAGCCGACCGATCCGCGCTGGCCCGAAGGAGCCTTACCCGCAAGCGCTGATGACTTGCGCACCGGAGCGGATCCGGCGCGCCCCAAAACTCAGGTACGATACATTATGATCTGCAGGGCTTTCGTTGCGTGCAATTTGCATCCTGCTTCGTCGTTCCTGGCCCTCGCCGCCCGCGCCTTGATCATTTCTTTCTGCTTCAGCGCCATCGTCGCGCCGGGAGCGGAAATGGACATCGTTTTGACCCTCTCCATGATTTGATCACAGGTCATGGCGGAGGTGTAGGCGGAGGGCATCGAACCGGTTGTACCGCTGGACGGTCCGTACATCGAACCTTGCGCGAGCGCCGGCAGCGCCAGGAACAGTACAAGACCGCCGGTCGTCAATGACATGCGCAACATGGTGCTCTCCCGTGATTAGAGGATCGGAGCGCTCTTCATGGATACGGTCCGATTCTATGCTCCGGCCAAAGGCCACGGGCTATTAGCCTTAGGGCTCACAAGGACCGAATAAGCACCATTTGCGCACGGCCCCGCCCTCTGCGTTGGGTTTTTTGTGCACCAGTGTCCGCACCATGGTCCGGCGACGTATCCAAAGAGCACTCCCTTCACACCGCAGAGGGTTGTCACGTCATTTGCAACCCGATCCGGGATAGGTCGAAGGAGCAATCGTTACGATGCCCGGCCGGCGCTAATCGTAATCGGAGGAAACGAGAGATGTTCCGTTATCCGAACGCGCCGCGACGACGTACAGTATTCGCGACCATCTTCGCAATCGGCATGTCCGGTTCCGTTGGGGTCGCCCAGGAATTCGCTGTGGAACCTTCAGTGCCGGGTTCCAGCCAGGCAACATCAGCGCCAAAAGTTGTTATTGTCACCACCCTTCGCGCCAAAGCCACACACACGCGGGAATCGTTATGCCCATTCAGGATGTATCGATGTCCGCTAGCGTACGGACCGACGATCTGAACCTGCGATCGCCGGCGGATGGCGCAGAACTCCAGCATCGGATTCGGCAAACGGCACGCCGATTGTGCGACCAGATGGAAATTCAATATTTCGTCGGAAACCCCGACGAGTATCGTTGTCGGGAAGCCGTCGCACCGATCTCGGATCAGACCGACGGTGCCGTTCGAAGCAACCGTACTGCTCCTCACGCCGAGAGTCCTTGATCTGCGCGACTCGCGGCCAGTGACACTCGACCTCAGGGACGGGGCCATTCAGGTCAGCGGCGAGGCGAACATAGGCCCGACACGGTTGACATGGATACCATTGTGGTATATCAGGCGCTTCGTTCTTTGAAAACTCGTGAAAACAGGAAACCTCCGGACCGGGACGGACGGCGGCCGGTGGGGCGTGCTGCGCCGAGCCGCCTGACTTCGTTAACGGCCGGGAATCGCCTCGCGGCGGCGACTTCTTTGAGGTAATTCGACGATGGCCCGAAACACAAAATATGGAGAGAAAGCGGTCGCGGACGAAGGGTGCTTATCTTCCCTGGTGCAGGGAAAAACGCAGGGAAGTCCAAAAAAAACCGGCCCCCCATGGTGACACACAAGATGTTGAGAGGGAGGAGATCGCCCGCGCGCCGCGTCAGATCGGGGAGAACCTCCTGTTCTAAAACGCTTCTCCGGAGCCCTAAGGACGTAGGATGGCGCGCCCTAGGGGAGTCGAACCCCTCTTGCAAGATTGAAAATCTTGAGTCCTAACCGATAGACGAAGGGCGCCAGCGGGTGGCCGTAATTAATGACGGCCCGCCCCGATGGCAAGGTTCAGGCGGCTCGCGCCGCATCCGCGACTTCGAGCTGCACCTCGGTTCTTCCGTTCCATGTCCTGGTGCGCAGAAACCCGGCGGCATGGATGCGCTCGCCGCGCGCAGCAAGAAGCGCGCCGCCAAGCTCGGTTTCGGCGGAGCGAAATGCGATCCCCGAAAGAACAGCGCCGTCGCTGCCGAGCAGCTTCAACCGCACGTGGCCTCGCCCCACCACGTCGGCCCAAGCGAGGCGCACGTCGCTCGCCGCGAACACCGGCTCGGCATTCCCCGCGCCATAAGGACCGGCGCGATCGATCTCGCCCGCAAGCGCCGGTGTCGCGCCGGAAGGAGCGACAAGAGCATCGAGCCAAAGATCCCGGCTCGCGGCAGGCAGCGCTTCACCGGCAAAGCGCGCGGCCAGCCAGCCATGGAAGGCGTCGAGATGCTGCGCGGCGAGCGAGAACCCGGCCGCCATCGCGTGGCCGCCACCAGCCGAAAGCAGCCCATCGTCGCGGGCGGCGCGCACCAAAGCACCCACGTCGATGCCGGGAACGGAGCGCGCTGAGCCACGGCCGATTTCGCTTTCGAACCCAACGACAAAGGCCGGTTTGCGAAAGCGATCTTTCAAGCGCCCAGCGACGATGCCGACGACACCCTGGTGCCAGCCGCTGCCGCCCAAGAGCAGGAAAGGCGCATTGTCCTGTCGGGCCGCCGCTTCCGTTGCTTCGCGGACGATGATGGATTCGATCGCCTGCCGTTCGCGGTTGTGGCGATCGAGCGCTTCGGCGAGAGGGCGCGCGTCCTCGTCTGTACGGGCGGTGAGGAGTTCGACCCCCAGACGCGAAGACCCCACCCGTCCGCCGGCGTTGATGCGGGGCCCGAGGACAAATCCGCAATGGTACAGAGAGAACGGAGGCGTGGCGCGGGCGATGCCTGCCAGAGCGCGGATGCCCGGACGCTCGAGGCGCGACAGCCGCGCTTCCCCGCCACGGACAAACGCGCGGTTGATGCCCGTAAGCGGCACCACATCGCATACGGTTGCGAGCCCGACGAGGTCGAGGGATTTGCGCAGATCGGGTTCGGCGATGCCCTGCCGTTCGTACCAGTCCGAGCCGCGCAGCGCGCGATTGAGCGCGACCGCAAACAGGAAGGCGACGCCGGTCGCGCAGAGGTAACCGAGGCCCGAGGAGTCCTCCGGCTGGTTCGGGTTGACCTGTACATAGGCCGCGACCGGGGACTCCGCGGCGTGATGATCGAGAACGATGACGTCGAGACCGGCATCGCGTGCGCTTTGCAGCGCGCCATGCGCCGTCGCTCCGCAGTCGACGGTAATGACCAGCGCCGCGCCGTCGTTTTTCAGGCCGAGCAGCGCCGCCGCGTTTGGGCCGTAACCTTCGCGCATGCGATCCGGGATGTACAGAAGGGGCGGCCGGCCGATTTCCGCCAGGAAATCGTGAAGGAGGGCCGCCGCGCAGGAACCATCGACATCGTAATCGCCGAAAACGGCGATCCGATCGCCCGCCTCGAGCGCCTGTACGGCGCGCGCCACGGCTTTTTCCATACCGTTCAGCAGAAACGGTTCGGGCAGGAGGCGCCGCAGCGTGGGATTGAGGTAGTCCGCAACCTCGGCCGGCCTGACGCTGCGCGCGCAGAGCAGGTTCGCCAGCGCCGGCGAAATGTCGGCCTCCTGCGACAGCGCGCGGGCGGCAGCGGGGTCCGTCTCGCGAAAAAGCCATCGCCGTCCCGAAAACGAACTGGCGACACTCAGCGCGGGTTGCATGTCAGCCATCGAGCGAGCGAATTGCCTCCCCCGCGCATGCATTGCGCGGGGGAGGTGGTGCGAAGCACCGGAGGGGGCACCTGGTGTTGACATTCAACCGCCCCCTCCCCTGCTGCGCAGGACCTCCCCCGCTCCGCATTGCTCCGCGGGGGAGGCAAGATAGCGTGCTGTACGTCACGGGGCGTGGCCGCGAAGGTGGCGTGCCTTGACCCAGCGTACGGTGCGCGTGCCCGAGCGCATCAGGATGCTGGATGTCGTGATGAACGGGCCGTGCCGGTGTACGCCTTCGAGCATGGCGCCGTCAGTTACGCCCGTCGCCGCGAACACGGCATCGCCGCCGGCGAGGTCGGTGAGCGTGTATTTCCGCTTCAGGTCCGTAATACCGAGACGCGCGGCGCGCGCGCGTTCTTCGTCGTTGCGGAAGACGAGCCGTGTCTGGATCTGGCCGCCGACGCAGCGCAGCGCCGCCGCCGCCAGCACACCTTCCGGTGCGCCGCCCTGCCCCAGATAAATGTCGATGCCTGTCACGGGATCGCTGGTCGCGATCACGCCGGCAATGTCGCCATCGGTAATCAGCCGGACCGCGCCGCCCGCCCTGCGCACGCCTTCGATGATTGCGGCATGGCGCGGCCGATCGAGAATGCAGGCCGTGATTTCCGACGGGGGCACACCTTTCGCCCGGGCGAGTGCGACGATGTTGTCCGCCGGATCGGCATCGAGATCGATCACGCCGTCCGGAAATCCGGGTCCTATCGCGATCTTGTCCATGTACGTGTCGGGCGCGTTGAGCAGCGAACCTTTTTCGGCGATCGCAATCACCGTGAGCGCGTTGGGCAGCGCTTTCGCAGTCAGGGTCGTGCCTTCGAGCGGATCAAGGGCGATGTCGACGGGTACGCCGCCAAGGCCGACTTTCTCGCCGATGTACAGCATCGGCGCCTCGTCGCGCTCGCCTTCCCCGATCACGACCTCGCCATCGATGGGCAGTCCGTTGAGTGCGATGCGCATCGCCTCGACCGCAACGTGATCGGCCGTCCGCTCATCGCCGCGGCCGACCTGGTGCGAGGCGGCGATCGCTGCTGCTTCGGTGACGCGGACCGCCTCCAGCGCCAGCTTGCGGTCCATCGGATGAGACATGCGGGCCCTCGCTTAGACGGTCGCGCGCATCAGGCCGGTTCCATGTGAATCAGCGTGGGCGCGTCCAAAATCTTGTCGGACGCCGCAATGTCCTTCAAGGCGGACTCGACCGCAAATGGCGGACAAGGGTGGGTAATCATCACGATCGCGACAGAGTCGCCAAAAGCGGGGCCGCGCTGGATCATGCTTTCGATCGACACATTGGCGCTCGCGAGGCGCGCTGCGATCTCCGCGAGAACACCGGGCACATCGAGCGCCTGAAACCGAAGATAGAAAGCGCTTGCGCGGGCGCTTTCCGGTGCAGGCCTGGTGGTTTCCAATTCCCTTGCCGGCAGTCCAAATGCCGGCCCGATCGCACCGCCGGCGATATCCACGATGTCGGCGATGACGGCCGAGGCGGTCGGAGACTGTCCGGCCCCGCGTCCAGCGAAAAAGAACGGGCCCGCCTCTCCGGCATCCGCGAGAACCGCGTTGAAGGCGCCTTCCACGTCTGCAAGCGGTGTTCCGAGCTTCACCATTGCGGGATGTACGCGCTGGTCGACGCCGTCAGGTCCCTGACGCGCCACGCCGAGCAGTTTGATGCGATAGCCGAATTCGCGCGCGAACGCGATGTCTTCAGGCGTGATGCTGGCAATGCCCTCAACCGTCATCTGGTCGAGGGTCGGGCGAATACCGAATGCGAGTGCTGCGAGCAGCGCGAGCTTGTGTGCCGTGTCGTGACCTTCCACGTCGAGCGTGGGATCGGCCTCGGCGAATCCCATGCGCTGCGCTTCGGCGAGCACCTCGTGGAACGAGCGCCCGGTTGCTTCCATCTGGGTCAGGATGAAATTGCAGGTACCATTCAGGATGCCGCGCACCGCGCCGACGCCGTGCGCGATAAGGCCCTCGCGCAGCGCCTTGACGATCGGAATGCCGCCGGCGATGGCGGCTTCAAACCGCAGGGCGACGCCCTTGCGTTCTGCGAGTTCGGCCAGATCGGCACCGTGGCGGGCGAGCAGGGACTTGTTTGCCGTGACAACGTGCTTGCCGTTGTTCAACGCGGCAAAGATCAGATCGAGTGCCGTTCCGTTCTCGCCGCCAATGAGTTCGACCACCACATCGGCATCCGACTGCGCGAGATCAAGGGCGCTATGCGCCCATCTCAGCTCGGCCGTGTCATGCGGACGCCGCTTCGAGCGATCGAGCGCACAAACCTGGGAGAGCAGGATCTTTCGTCCTGCCCTGCGTCCGAGATCTCCGCTGCGTTCGGCAAGCACACGCACGACACCGCCGCCGACCGTGCCGAGACCCGCCACCGCAATGCGCAAGGGTTCCGTCATGGGACCGCCTTTTTGCGCCTCTTAAGCATGAGCCTGCCGAACCGTACAGCGCGATGCAAAACTCGCGCCGTTAAGCAAATGACGCCGGGCGTGCCGCCTTCGCCTCGCGGCATCCCGCCGGGCCGGTTAACTCCGCTGTCTATTGAGCAGGAGCGCCCGCACTATCCGGTGCGGGTTGGCTCGCGGCAGCCTTTCCCTTTCGGCGATGGGCAGGTTTCGGGTTAGCCGCGGCCGTCATACCCTCCACGCCGGGCACCGAAGCAGCAGCCGCCGTTTGCTGATAGCGCGAGAGTATGCGCTGCGGCACGTACTGCGCCACCGAAGGATCGAGCGCCGGTGCACGCGACGGCGCGAAGGTTGCCTGATTGACCGTCGCCGGTGGCGCGCTAGACTCTGCTGCCGCCATTGGCGCGGCAGCCGGAGCGGTCGTCACCGGCGACTCCGTGCTTGCCCCCTGCGTACCGCCTGAATCGGCCGGGGCGGCAGGCTGCGCCGCGGGAGCGGCGGTGTCGGCCGGCGGGGCCGCGCCGTTGTCTGCAGCCGTCGTCGTCGTCGATGTATCGGCAGGTGCTGCGGTGTCCGCCGAACCTGATGACGCGGGTGCTGTCGGTGCTGCGCCCGCTTGATCGGCTGGCGCGTCGGCGGGGGATTGAGCGGGCGGAGGCGGCGCAGCGACGGGCTCCGTGCCGCCCTGCAGAGCTTCGGCGCTGTACTGCGCCTGTGACCGGTCGGCGACCAGCGAATTTGCCACCTGCTGCTGCTCGTCCGGCGTCGATGGTGGCGTCGGCTTGGACGGAATGCTCGCGAGATCGGGCGTTTGGGCGGGCGTCGAAGCCTGCGTTGCCTCGGCCGGAGCGCTCGCGCTCTGGTCGGAGCTGGCCTGGCTGTCGCTGCCGAACCAGCCCGTTGGATCGACCCAATCGGGAACGCTCGAGCAGGCCCCGAGAACGGATGCCAACACGACAGGCGCGGCGAGACGCGCGAGCAAGCGCGTTCTGGTGAAAGCGGTGCGTGACATCGATCCCTCCGATCAGGCCTGGAGCCGGTAACGTCCCCGAAGGGTAACCATATACGCGCGAGGACTCCCGCTTCCAAGCGGAGACCTGATTGGCGGGGCGCGCGCTTGCCGCTGGCAACCGGCGCAGAGTATCTAGCGCTCGCTTTGAGAAAGGAAACAAATGAACGATCGGGCTGAGGCGCGGAAGACGAACAGGCAACGGAAGGAGCCGGACAGCCGCGCGAAGGCCGCTGCCGCGGCAACGGCGGCCGGCCCGGACGAATCCGATTACCGGATCACCGATCCCGGCGAGTTCGCGCGCAACATGGTGCATGTCGGCATCCAGTCGCAGCGGCTGCTCGGTGACTTTCTGCAAAACCAGGCCACGAAATTCGGCAGCGAGCCGTTCGATCCGCTCAATCTCGGCGGCGCGTTCATGGATCTCCTGCGCGGCATGGTCGCCGATCCGGCCGCGATCATGGAAGCGCAGTTCGCCCTCTGGCGCGACTACATGAACCTTTGGGAGCGCACCGCACGACGCATGATGGGCGGCGAGACCGAGCCCGTGGTCACGCCTGCAGCCAACGACAAGCGCTTTCGCGACAAGGAGTGGCAGGAAAACCAGATCTTCGACTTCATCAAGCAGTCGTACCTTCTGACCGCCAACTGGCTGCAAAGCACCGTTGCGAGCGTCGAAGGACTCGACCCGAAATCGCGCCGCAGGATCGAGTTCTATACGAAGCAGTTCGCCGATGCGATCGCGCCGACAAATTTTGTACTCACAAATCCGGAGGTGCTGCGCGCGACGCTGAAGTCGAATGGAGAGAACCTCGTTCGAGGCCTGGACAACCTGCTCGAGGATCTCGACCGCGGTGACGGACAGCTGTCCATCCGGCAGACGACCGATGCGTTCAAGGTTGGCGAGAACATCGCCACCGCGCCCGGCAAGGTCGTCTTCCGCAACGCGCTCATCGAGCTCCTGCAGTTCGAGCCGACGACAAAAGAGGTTTACGAACGGCCGCTGCTGATTTTTCCGCCCTGGATCAACAAGTTCTACATTCTCGATCTGAGGCCGGAAAACTCGTTCATCCGCTGGGCGGTGGCGCAGGGCTACACCGTCTTTGTCGCCTCATGGGTCAATCCCGACGCAAAACTCGCGAAGAAATCCTTCGAAGACTACATGCGCGAGGGTATCTTCGCGGCACTGGACGCCGTGACCGATGCGACCGGCGTGAAAGACCCGAACGTCATCGGTTACTGCATCGGCGGCACGCTCCTGACCGCGACGCTCGCGTACATGGCGACGAAGAACGATCATCGCATCCATTCCGCCACGTTTTTTGCGGCGCAGGCGGATTTCAGCGAGGCGGGCGATCTGCAGGTCTTCATCGACGACGTGCAGCTCGAGGCGCTCGAGCAGCAGATGGATGCCTCGGGCGGCATACTGGAAGGCCGCAAGATGGCGACGACCTTCAACATGCTGCGCGCCAACGATCTGATCTGGTCGTTCGTGGTGAACAACTATCTGCTCGGCCGCGATCCTGTTCCGTTCGACCTCCTGTACTGGAATTCCGACACGACCCGCATGCCGGAGGCCACCCATCTCTTCTATCTCCGCGAGTTCTACAAGAACAATGCCCTGGCGAAGGGAAAGCTCGAGCTCGGCGGCGTAAAGCTCGATCTGTCGAAGATCAAGGTGCCGTTCTATCTGCAGTCGGCGCGAGAGGATCACATTGCTCCCTATCGCTCCGTGTACAAGACCACCCAGCTCGTGAGCGGGCCTGTGCGCTTCATTCTCGCGGGCTCCGGCCACATCGCTGGTGTGATCAACCCGCCGACGGCGAAGAAGTATCAGTACTGGACGAACGACAAGCTGCCGGCGAAGGTTGAGGACTGGATCGCCGGCGCGAAGGAGCACCCGGGCTCGTGGTGGCCCGACTGGGAGAAATGGCTCGCGCCGCTCTCGGGAAAAAAGGTACCGGCCCGCAAACCGGGCGACGGCAAATTGAAGCCGCTCGGCGACGCTCCCGGCACCTACGTGAAGGTCAAGGCGCAGTAGATTCACGCGGAGGCGCGGGTTTCTTGCGACTCCGCGTACAAGTTTCATTCACCCCGCCCGAGCCGTTTTCATCGCCCGGGCGATCGCGAGGCTTTCGGAGTCGCCGCGCGCTTCAAGCGCTGCGATGACACCCGCAGCATCAGCCGCCTTCTTGTCCTGCGAAAGCTTGAACTTTCCTTCCAGCCGGTCCAGCGCAACGCTGAACCCGCGAATGCCGTTCATCAGCGCGGCCAGACGGTCTTGTGCCATCTTCTCGATCCGCCATGGCGGCTTGGGAACAAGTGACTCTTCGGCGGCGGCAGAAAGATCGATCAACAGCTGTCGCAACGCCGGCTCGTCCATGGCGCGCGCCCTGCCCCGCGCCTCGATGGCGATGTAATTCCAGGTCGGGACAAAGCCCTTCGTTTCATACCAGTCCGGCGATACGTAGGCATCCCCCGCCAGGAACGAGAAATGTACCAAATCGCCATCGATGTCCGCGAGCGGATTTGCCCGCGCCAGGTGAAACCGCAGGGTTCCGAATGGCGGCGGCCCGGGGTCGGCGACCACCGGCGCATAGGCAAAATGTACCTCCCCCTGCAGGACGGCGGCGAGCGTCGCAAACCGGCGCTTCCGCATCACGTCATGGAGCAGTTGCGGATCGTCGATGGCGTAAGCGGCGGGGCGATACATCAGTGCAGACCGGTGCTATCGGGAACGCCCAGCATGATGTTGAGGTTCTGCACCGCCGCGCCGGCGGCACCCTTTCCGAGATTGTCCAGAACGGCGATGAGGCGCGCCTGCCGTGTCGTGGCATTTCCGAAGACGAACAGCGCCATACGATCTGTATTCTTCAACATCTCGGCGTCGATCGTCGCCGGCACCTCGCCGAAGGGCGCCACTTCGATCTGCGCCGAACCCGCATACTCCGACGCGAGCACGGTGTGAGCATCGCGTGCGGTCCGGTTTTCGGGGAACGACCACAACTGGAGCGGCACTTCGACCATCATGCCCCGATAGAATCGGCCGACCGTCGGCGCGAAGACCGGCGGATGGACGAGACCGGCATGGGCGCGCATCTCGGGAACGTGCTTGTGGGCGAGGTTGAGGGCATAGGTGCGTACAACAGAAGACGTAAAGCGCGGCGAATTGCTGTGCTCGAATTCTTCGATCATCGTCCGCCCGCCACCCGAGTAACCCGATAGTCCCGTTGCCGTGATCGGACTGTCCGCCGGGATCAGGCCCGCGCGAACAAGCGGGCGAACGAGCGCGAGAAATGCCGTCGCGTAACAGCCTGGATTGCTGACCCGGTGCGCGGCGGCGATTTCCCTGCGCCTGCCGGGCTCCAGTTCCGAAAAACCGTAGATCCATCCCGCCGCGGTACGGTGCGCGCTCGAGGCGTCAAGTATCCGCACGGAAGGATTTTCAACCAGCGCCACTGCTTCGCGCGCCGCCTCGTCGGGAAGGCAAAGGACCGCAATATCGGCCTCGTTGAGCGCGGCGGTCCGCACGGCAATATCCTTGCGGTCCATATCGGAGAGCACGCGGATGGCGACGTCATCCCGGCCTGCAAGCCGCTCGCGGATCTCAAGCCCGGTCGTGCCGGCCGCGCCATCAACATAGATGAGAGGTTTCAATCTCTTGCCCTTGTGTCTTGCTTGACTCATTGAAGCCAAGCCCCTTAGCTGATTTCGGTGTTCGATTCCCGGGAAATCGGGCGCCGGGCGACTGTCCGCGGATCGTTTCCCGCTCCTCCTCCCGGCAACAATTCGCGCCGACTCCGGCCTTCAGGAGGATACGATGGACCAGCTCGATCTCAACAAGCTCTGGCAGAATTTCACCGACACGGTGTCGAAACACTATGTCGACTTCGACGGCCGCGTCTGCCGCGCGCAATTCTGGTGGTACATCGCCGTCTATGTCGTCCTGGGCCTTCTTGTGAGCATCGTCGGCAGCATCACCTTTTCGGGAAGCGGATTGCGCGCCCTTTACGGTCTGGCGCTGCTTCTACCCACGCTCGGCATTACCGCGCGGCGGCTGCACGACATGGGACGCACCGCAAGCTGGGTCTTGCTGTTGGCCGTTCCTTGGGCGCTCTCGATCCTGATGGGGCTGGTAACGATCCTGAGTTTCTTCACCTTCGGCCTTTTCGGGCTTCTGTTCGTGTTCTGGCCGATCATCGGCCTGATCTCGCTCGCGGCCGTTTGCCTCCTGATCTATTTCTGCGCGCAGCCGGGTATGCCCGGGCCAAACGAGTACGGCCCGCCGCCACCCGTGTGGACGCCGCACGGTCCACCGCCCGCGCCGGCCGTCCCGCCCCCGAGCACGGCTGCCTGAAAGCAGATTTTCGGGAAGAGAAAACGCCGCGAGCCTGATCCGCTCGCGGCGTTTGGCTTGTGGCTTTCGCTTGTCTAACGCTTCGAGAACTGGAAGCTGCGCCGCGCCTTCGGATGGCCGTACTTCTTGCGCTCGACGACTCGCGGATCACGCGTGAGGAACCCGCCCTGCTTCAAGGCCGGGCGCAACCCCGCCTCGTATAGCACGAGCGCTTTTGAGATTCCGTGCCGGACCGCGCCTGCCTGGCCCGAAAGGCCGCCGCCGGCGACCGTACAGGTTACGTCGAATTGTCCGTCGCGATTGGCGGCAATGAGCGGTTGGCGCAGGATCATCCGCAGCACCGGACGGGCGAAATAGATCTTCTCTTCCTTGCCGTTGACTTCGATGCGGCCGCGGCCCGGCTTGATCCACACCCGCGCGACTGCGTTTTTGCGCTTGCCGGTGGCGTAAGCGCGGCCCTTGGCGTCGCGATTGTTCTTCGCCTGCTCGCGCGCGTCGGCTGCCGGGTCCGCGGGCTTCGCCTTGATCAGCGTGGATTTGAGATCGCCGAAGCTCTTCACATCCTCAGCCATGGTCAGACTGCCTCGCGGTAGTTGGTGTTCTTGGGGTTGAGCGCGCCTATGTCGACGGCTTCCGGTTTCTGCGCCTCGTGGGGATGTTCGGCGCCGGGATAGACGCGCAGGTTGCCGAGCTGTTTGCGCCCGAGCGGACCGCGCGGAAGCATGCGCTCGACCGCCTTTTCGACCACGCGCTCCGGGAAGCGGCCGTTGATGATCTCGCCCGCCTTCCGTTCCTTGATTCCGCCGATATAGCCGGTGTGCCAGTGGTACACTTTCTTGTTCAGCTTGTCGCCCGTCAGCAGAACCTTCGCGGCGTTGACGACGATCACGTTGTCGCCGCAATCCATGTGGGGCGTATAGCTCGGTTTGTGCTTGCCCCGGAGACGCAGCGCCACAAGCGATGCAAGCCGCCCGACGACGAGCCCGGTGGCGTCGATCACCACCCATTTCTTCTCGATCTCGGACGCTTTCGCCGAGTAGGTTTTCATGACGGACGCTCCAGGGGAGATTGCTGCCGGCGGCGCGCCCTATAGGCGGTTGCCTTCGCGACGTCAAGCGATTCAGCCCGTTTTTCCACGATTTTCCTGCTGTGGTAGTATGATACCGTACTCCGGGACGGCATTATTTCCTTGACACCACAAGCCACAATCCCCTAGATTGGAGGGCATAGGAGATGCCCCATGGCAAAGTCGGTTTTGGAAGCCCCTGAATTTCGCGACGAGAACGCGGCCCGCGCCGTCCTAGAAGCCGAACTCTGGCCGAACGGGCCAGTCTGCGGCCATTGCGGCGAGAAAGAGCGCCACTACGCCACGAAGCGCCCGGGCCGCTATCGCTGCGGCAATCCTGCTTGCCGAAAGGACTTCACCGTCACCACAAAGACCGTGATGGAAAGCAGCCATATTGCCCTGCACAAGTGGCTACAGGGCTTTCATCTGGCCGCGTCGAGTAAGAAGGGCATCAGCGCCCATCAGCTGCACCGTACGCTCAAAATCTCCTACAAGGCCGCGTGGTTCATGGAGCATCGCATTCGCGAAGCCATGCGCTCCGGTGGCCTTCAAATTCCCCCGATGGGTGGCAAAGATGCAATCGTCGAAGTAGACGAAACATACTACGGACCGGTTGACGGTGCGCCGCGCAAGGGTCGCAAGGCTGTTTGGAGCCCGCGCTATCGCCGCCCGATCCTTTCACTTGTCGAACGGGGCGGTTCCGTCCGCTCATTCCACGTTCCGGTCGCGACCAAGGAAAATGTCATGCAGATCGTGATGGAAAACATCCATTACGAGACGACGTTGCACACCGATGAAAGCGGCCTGTATCGCAATGCCGGATGGGAGTTCGCGGGCCATCAGACGGTTGTTCACAGCAAGGGCGAATACGTCCGCAATCGCACGATCCACACGAACACGGTTGAAGGGTACTTCTCAGTTTTCAAGCGCGGAATGCGCGGCGTCTATCAGCATTGCGGCGAAAAGCATCTGCACCGCTACCTTGCGGAGTTTGATTTCCGTTACAATCACCGCGCGGGCCTAGGTTACACCGATGATATGCGCGCATCTCTCGCGATCAAGGGCGCAGCCGATAAGCGGCTGTATTTCAAAATACCTAGTGAAGCCAGACTTTAAGGCCAAAGCCGCAAGGTTCTTGCGTTGGCGGGAGAAAAACGGCGCGGCCCCGTCTTTCGGGCTGCCGTTCAACGATTAGCGTTTCTTCGTTTGCTTCGGCTTTCGCGGCCGCCGTTGTCTCGGCATTTCTTTTAGCGGCGACGGCGGGGTGTGGAGTGCGCCGCGTAATATCGCCTGATACCGCTTTGCCGTTTCTTCACGGCTGTAGGTTAGTTTGGAAGCCATCCTGCGGACCTATCGGCTAACACCTTGCGGTTCTTTACAGAATCTAGGCCCGATGCTACATAAAAAAGAGGGGGCGGCCAAGCCGCCCCCAGGTATCAGACCGCTATTAATAGCCTCGGAATTAGGACCGGGGGCACCACCCCAGTCCCCCTGCCGAGGCGCAGGTACTCGATCATAGCGGCTCTCCTTTCTTTCGGCGCTACATGCCGATTGTGCCCTGCCTTCAAGGTGTTAGCCGATCCAGCCGCTGTCCCCAACGGGCAGCGGTCTGGGTCGCTAACCATGTGATTGGTACTCGCGTTATCTTGCAAATGCAACTGCTACGGAAGCGGGCCACAGGAAAGAGTCACTTCGGGGCGACACGCCGCCTAACCTTGCGTTTACGGTTAGCTTGCATTAGATAGCAACACGCTAATCGTACGGACTCGGATAGGAGGGACCAGATGGCAGGCGAACAGAAAGCCACTTTGGCGGCTAGTAAGGTGGACGCTCGGCAACGATCGTCGATCGGTTTCCCATACATGGCACTCGACGCGGCGATGGAACTGGCCAAAGCGATTTACGACAACGTTGGGCAAGGTCAATGCGACGACGCCCAACTTGCGGCGTGGTCCAGCCAGAGTTCAAAAAGCAGCACCTTCCGGGTTCAGGTCTATGCCTCGCGAACGTTTGGAGTGTTGGAGGGGGAAGGCGGTTATCACAGACTGACGCCGCTCGGCCTTGAGATCGTCGATCCGCAACAGGAACGGCAAGCCAGAGTGAGGGCATTTTTGACGGTGCCGTTGTTCAAGGCCGTATTTGAGGCATACAAAGGAACCGTTCTCCCCCCAACCGCTGCACTAGAGCGGGAACTGGTGAAGCTTGGCGTCTCGGATAAGCAGAAGGGACGCGCTAGGAATGTCCTAGAAAAATCGGCAGATTGTGCGGGATTTTTTGAACATGGGCGAAACCGCCTAATCATGCCGGGAATTACACAGGGTGCGCCCGCAACGCAAAAGACTGATGCGCGTGATGCATCGTCCGATAACGTTATCGGCGGCGGCGGGAATGGCGGGGGTGGGCTGGACCCCGTTATCGCGGCCCTCATTCAGAAGCTTCCCAAGGGGAAGGAACCTTGGCCTACAGACCAGCGCGTTGCGTGGCTGCAAATGATCGCGATGGCCTTCGATATGGCCTACGGCTCTGACACACCAATCACGATCACGAAGAAAGCAGAGGCACCGCCCGCGTAATCAAAAAGCCCCGGTCGAAAGGCCGGGGCTTCCACGTGATTCAAGAACCCTAGTTGTCTCTGCCCATTTAAGTCCTCTACCGCCCTTGCTTATCAGGGCCATTCGTTCGCGAAAACGAAGGGCGCCAATTATTTTCTTTGCAGAGGGCGCGCCTCTGATGTCGGCGGTAGGTACTTCACGTGTGAGCTATGGCCGGGAGGGGAAGCCTATATGCGGCTATCCGGCGTCCACAAAAATTGGGACAAGGAATTTACTGGGTCGTGTCCGCCCGAGTGGTGTAGGAGCTGTGGGTAAGTAGCCCGCCGAAGCGGCCGGCAGGGTGAGCCAGGCGAGGCGGGCTACTTATCCACAGCGTCGGTCATCGTGAATCCCCGTAGGGTTTGGTCACCACAACTAAACCTGAGGAAAGGATCCACGATGACCGACGACATGATGACTCTCCGCGCGCTTCTGGAAAAGAGTTCCGATGCTGATCTTTTGCGCGAGATGATCGGCTTTACGGCGCAGCGGTTGATGGAACTCGAAGTCGCGACGCTGACAGGTGCCGCGTATGGCGAGCGCCATGCCGATCGTCTCAATCAGCGTAACGGCTATCGCGATCGCGCCTGGGAAACACGCGCCGGTACGGTTGAACTGCGCATTCCGAAGCTGAGGCGGGGCAGTTACTTTCCGATGTTTCTCGAACCCCGGCGGCTTTCCGAAAAAGCCCTGAGTGCGGTCGTACAGGAAGCCTACGTCCACGGCGTGTCGACACGCTCGGTCGACGATCTCGTCAAAGCGCTCGGCATGAGCGGCATCTCCAAGAGCCAGGTAAGCCGGCTTTGCGAGGAGATCGACGGGAAAGTCAAAGCGTTTCTCAACCGTCCGCTCGAAGGCGATTGGCCCTATCTCTGGATCGATGCGACCTACGTGAAGGCGCGCGAGCTGGGCCGCGTCGTTTCCGTCGCCATCATCGTCGCGGTCGCCGTCAACAGCGACGGTCGGCGTGAAGTCCTCGGGATGGAAGTCGCCCCTTCCGAAGCCGAACCGTTCTGGACGGATTTCCTGCGTAAACTCGCGCGACGCGGTTTGCGTGGTGTCAAGCTTGTGGTCTCCGACGATCACAAGGCCATCAAGTCCGCCGTCGCAAAGGTCCTTCACGCCTCCTGGCAACGCTGTCGCGTACACTTCATGCGCAACGTGCTTGCCCATGCCGGCCGGCAAGGGCGCCGCGTTGTCTCCGCTTTTATTGGCACCGCTTTCGCCCAGGAGGACCCCGAAAGCGCGCGCAGCCAGTGGCGCTCTGTTGCCGATCAGTTGCGCCCCAAGGTGCCGAAGCTCTCAAAGCTGATGGACGAAGCCGAAGACGACGTTCTCGCCTTCATGCACTTCCCGAAAGACCATCGGCCCAAAATCCATTCCACCAATCCGCTCGAACGCCTGCACGGCGAAGTCAAGCGCAGGACCGATGTCGTCGGCATCTTTCCAAACGAAGATGCCATCGTCCGTCTCGTCGGAGCGCTCCTGCTCGAACAGAACGACGAATGGGCCGTCCAGCGCGGCCGCTACATGTCGCTGGAAACCATCGCGCCGTTGAGCGATGATCCCATCATCAGACTGTCAGCCGTCACAGCCTGACACTCCGGCCAAATCCGTCGGGGTTCGCGATAGACTACGTGCTCTTACACCACTCCAAGGGACACGATC
>Ga0070731_10000549_pt1 | contig 48976 bp, 43 predicted proteins | sample Coa_R1_2_FD_66448 | JGI IMG/M metagenome (GOLD analysis project Ga0070731, IMG submission 66448) | Surface soil microbial communities from Centralia Pennsylvania, which are recovering from an underground coalmine fire - Coalmine... | ecosystem: Environmental > Terrestrial > Soil > Unclassified ...
ATGTGATCAACGAGGACGACGACTCCGAGCGCTTCTGGGGGAAGAGGTTCCGCGTCGCCGCTTACCGCAAGCCCGAGGTCCAGGTCTCGGTGGAGTTCCCGGACCCCTCGCCTGTGGGGACCGGGAAGATCAAGGCCCGCGTCCGGGCGCAGTACTTTTTCGGCGGCCCCGCGGCCGGCGCGAAGGTCTCCTGGAGCGCATCCCAGAGCTATCGCTTCTCGGACACGGAATGGCCCCGCGCGCCGTTCGAGGATCCACGGGCCTGGTTCTATCTCCGCGAGTACGAGGAAACGAACTCCTTCGGGTCCTGGTTCTGGACGTTGGAGGAAGTGGCCAGGGGGGAAGGGATCACCGGACCGGACGGTACCCTCGAGGTGGAGTTCGTCCCGAAACCGGAGGCCGTCCTCACCAAGTACAAGGTCGCGGCCGACGTTATCGACCTTTCGCGGCTCCAGGCCAAGGGGGAAGGGGAGGTTTCGGTCCAGCCGGCGGCGGTCCGCGTCTCCGTGGGCACCCCCCGCATGTTCTATCGGCCGGGAGATCGAATGCAGGCCCGCGTCCGGGTCACGCGCCCCGACGGCACCCCCGCCGCCGACCGGGCGGTCGAGCTCTCGGGGATGCTGGCGCTGCCCGGACCGCAAAAAGGCGAGCTCGAGTTCGAGCCCTTCTTCACGGGAACGTCGCGCTCGGACGCCTCGGGCCTCGCCGTCTTCGACCTCACCGCGCCGGAGGCGGGCCGCATCCGTCTCCGCGCCCGGGCCCGCGACGACGCCGGACGCGCCGGCCTCGACCGCGCCGATCTCTGGGTGGCCGGCGAGACTGTCGGGGTCAGTGACGCCTGGGAGCCGGTCGACCTGACGTTGCTCCCGGATAGGCTCGTCTACGAAGAGGGCGAGCGGGCCCAGATCATGGTGCGCTCCCCTCACCCCAAGCTGACCGCCTTCCTTGTTCTCGAGGGCCGGAGCTTCTACGAGGCCCGCATCGTCCACCTGGAGCGGACGTGCGAGGTGCTGGAGATCCCCATCAAGGCCGAGTACGGTCCCAACGTTTTCGTGAAACTGCATGCATGGAAAGACGGCGCCCCGCTGGGTGGCGGCTTCGAGCTCTTCGTCTACCCCAAAGGGAGGTTCATCGATCTCGGCATCGCCACGGACAAGTCGGTTTATGGCCCGCGCCAGAAGGCCAAGATCCGGCTGATGGCGGAGACAGACGGGAAACCTGTCCCGGCCGAGCTCGAGATCGGCGTCGTCGACGAGTCGATCTTCGCGATCCAACAGGACCGGACGGAAGACATCCGAACCTTTTTCCATCGTCTCCTGGAGGCCAACTCCCGGTCGGCCTCGAGCTGCGGACTTACGGACGGAGCCGATTCCTATATCCGCCGGTTCGAACCCCAGATCGCTACCGCGGCCGTCGCGGTCGACGGCCGTAGGGGCGGCCTCATGGGCGCCACGTTCTCCCTCGAGGAGCCCAAAGTGGCCTCCGATGCCGTGGCCGTCACCCGCAGCTTCTTCCCGGATACGGTGCTTTGGCTCGCCCACGCCCGGACCGGCCAGGACGGGCGGGCCGAGGTCGAGCTGGACATGCCGGACTCGCTGACGAGCTGGCGCATCACGGCACGCGCCGTTTCCGGCACGGATCGGTTCGGAGGGGCGACCTCCCGGACGCTCAGCCGGAAGGACGTCATCCTCCGGGTCAGCGCCCCGCGGTTCTTTACGGAGCGCGACCAGGCCATCGTCTCCACGATCCTCCACAACGATCTCGCTGCCGACACGGAGTTCAAGCTGAGGCTGACCGCAGAGGGGCTGGAGGCGGAATCGGGTGAGCGCCGCGTCAAGGTCGCCTCACACGGCGTCGCGCGACTGGACTGGAAGGTCCGCGCGACCAAGTCCGGCACCGCTAAGATCAAGGCGGAAGCCCTCTCGCCCGTCGAATCCGACGCGATGGAGATCGAGATCCCCGTCCGCCCCCACGGTCTTGAGCAGCAGCTGGTGAAATCGGGCCGGGTCGACGGAGCTTGGAATGAGACCATCTCCCTGCCTGCGGATGCTGCTGTCGACACCGCCGGCCTCGAGCTCTCGGTGACCTCACCCGGGACGGGCGCGATCCTCGAGGCGCTCCCATACCTGGCGGGGTATCCCTACGGTTGCGTGGAACAGACGATGTCCCGCTTCCTGCCCTCATTGATCGCGGCTCGGGCGCTCCGTCGGCTCGGCGTGCCGAACGCGGCCCTCGAAAAAGTGCTGCCGGACATGGTCGACAAAGGGCTCCAGCGGCTGTACGGCTTTCAACACGACGACGGGGGCTGGGGCTGGTGGAAGCATGACAAGACCCATCCGGAAATGACGTCCTATGTGGTCTATGGCCTCCTAACGGCGAAGGAAGCCGGGTTCCCCGTCGACGAGCGCACCCTGACGCGCGGCCTCGACTGCCTGAAGTCGATGGGGGACACTCCCTTTGCCCTCTATGTACGCAAGCACGGAGGACGTGAGGTCGACCTCAAGGTCGACACAAAGGTAGAGCCCACGGATGCGGAAGGGTTGGCGTGGCTGGTCTTGGCCGGACGTCGCGAGTTGGCGAGGGACCTCCTTCCCCAGCCGCCGAAAGGCTCGGCGCCTGGCGACCTCCGGGCCGCCGCGCTTGCCCTGAGAGCGATCGCCTCCGTGGACCCCGCTGACCCGCGGATCGCCCGGCTCACGGACTGGCTGATGCTTCAGAGGCGCGGCGGGGCCTGGATCTCCACGCTCGACACCGCCTGGATCGTCACCGCGCTCACGGACCGCGCGGTGGTCGAGACGGAACCCGTCATTATCGTCCGGGTGAACGGGCGGGACGTGACGCTCCGAGAGGGCCACGCCACGCTGGCCGGCCCGCTCCTCCGTCTGGGTGACAACCGGATCGAAGCGTCCCATCGCGGCGGGGGGCCGGCGTACATCTCCGCCGTCCTGAAGTTCTACACCACGTCGGAGACGCTGGCGCCCTCAAGGGGGGCGGAGATCATTCTTAGCCGCCGGTTCGAACGCGCGGTCCGCGGCAAAGATGAGAGGAAATGGGAGTTCCTCGAAACCGGGAGCGAGGTCTCATCGGCCGATGAGATCCGCGTAGTGCTCTCCCTGCGCGCCCCCCGGGGAGCAGAGTTCGTGATGATCGAGTCCCCGCTCCCCGCCGGGACGGAGGCCCGAGAGGATGAGCCGGACGACTACGACTGGTGGCAGTCGTGGTATGCCCGTCGTGAGATGCGGGACGACCGGGTCTGCGTGGCGGCGGAACATCTCGTCGACGAGGTCCGGGAGTTTACGTTTAGGCTGCGGCCCACTTCGCCGGGCGAGTACCACGTGATGCCCGCCCGCGCGTACGCGATGTACGACCCGTCCCGGCAGGGAACATCCGGAGAATTCCTGCTCCGTGTCGTGGAACATTGACAACGTCTACGTTCCTGAGTCGGAATACTCTTATCCCTTTCGTTCATATCTGGACTTCGAATGGGGCACACCTTTCGCATGCTCGATTCTTCACCGATACGGCGGTCCTCCGGAACGCGATCGGCGGATACCCTGCTAGCGTGGATTCATCCAATTCACTGAAGCGACCGGATCGGTAAAGGGGCTCCAGCCGCCGCGGGATCCGCCTGAGCGATCGCGCCCAGGTGGCTGGCGTTGTCCGAAGGCCAAAGATTCTAGGTCACGGTTGTGACCAGCGGTCGCTCGCCGAGAGCGCCCGGGGGGAGTGAGCCCATGTTGTTCTTGAAGCTCGATCTCGGTGCGGTGCTCCGGAGGGAGACCGGGCTTATTGATCTTTGCATAGCCAGCTAACTAGGCCTCCTTGCCAGCTAACAGAACTCAGTCCAAGGAAAGTCCAAGCCGTTGTCCTGCAAGTGCTTCGGCAGGCTTCCTCTAAGCACGGCCACATTTCGCTAGATCGGTATGGCTTTCGTAACCCCTTGTGCCCCAGGCGCAGAATGTTTTTCTTGGACTGGGTTCTGTTACCAAGGGCCTCGGTATCAAGTTTCAGCTGTTTCTCCATCTTGGGGGAATGTACGGCGATTCCGGCTATTACCTGAACGTGGCCTCCGTTGAACGACCGCGCTCCGGAATCTGTCGAGGGTCCTCCCGATGATCCGATCGATTGCCGCAATCCTGACCGCCGCGACGTTCCTCTTCGTGCTTCCGGGACCACGGTCGGCGTCGGCCGCTCCGGCCGCCGCGGGGGATTCTAGTTCGCGGCCCATCTGGGGCGACGAATCCCTCTGGGGCTACTGGGAGTTCGGCAGCGAGTATCTGCCCAAGCACCAGTGGAAACTGCTTACCGCCGTCGAAGAGGGATCCAAGTTCATCGACCACGACGCCAACACCTTCACCGCCGTCAAAGGACAGGATATCTATGAGTTCATCATCGACCTGGGGGCGAGCTCGGATCTCGGCGCCTTCACGATGCTAACGACCGAAACCCCCAACGCGAAACTCGACCTGCTGATGGGGAAGTTCGAGCTCTATGTCGGCGAGACCTCGAATCCCGGGGGCGAGGCCGTTGTCGCCGGGGAATTTTCGGGGGAAGAGGGAAAAGAGACCGTCGTGAGGTTCCCCCGTACTGCCCGCGGCCGCTATGTAAAACTACGGGCCCGCCCGAGACCCGGCACGGCCGAGAGACCCAACCCCGGCAAGGAAATCTGCCTCCGAGAGTTCAGCTTGGTGTCGCCGGAGACGCTGAAGAAATTCAGCGCCGCCAAAGACGCTAAGGCCGCCGCGAAGAAATCGGCGTGGGAGCAGCGCGACAGCGACGAGACCCTCCTCGCCTTCAGCAAAGAGTTTCTGTCGCTGGTGTATTGCGACCGAGACCGCTACGGCGTCGGCCTGTCGGGACGGAAGAAGCTGGAAGCCGCCTGCAAGTTGAATGAAGCGGGACGTACGATCGAGGCTCTCAAGGCGTTTCGGGACTACTACTTCGACAAGTTGCGGAATCCACAATCGCTGGGCATCCATCCCGGCGACGTCAGCCCGATGGGGCGAGGGGTGGCCGGTCTCGGCGACTTTCCGCAGGCACCGATGCCCAAGGACCTCAGCGAGGAGGCCCGGAACTCCACTCTGGAGATGGGCGACGAGCTCCTCCAGGGAGTGATGCGGATCGGAGGGAAGAAGGTCTCCATTGGAGAGCCCGGCACGGTCGATTGGGAGGCCCCGGGTCCGCCCTACGGCTCGCGGACGGCTTCGCGCTCCCGGGGTCCCTATCACGAACTCATCACGGGAACCGGGATCAGGCCGCTGTGGATGGCCTACCTGTGGACCAAGAAGGCTGCGTACCTCGAGCGCTGGCTCGCCTACATGGACGACTGGGCAATGAACTGCACCTGGTATGCCGAGATCAGTCCCGCCGTCAACGACGACAGCCAGATGTACCCGGTCGTCGAGACTATCCGGATGTTTGGCGGCGTCGCCCAGTCGCTGCCCGAAGACAGCGAGGTCGTGAAGCCTCAGGTTTTCGCCCGCATCCTGAGGAAGCTCGCGATGGAATCGCCGCTCAACTATACGGTCTTCTACCGCTCGAACTGCAATGCCTGGTCGCCGGGCGGTAACCAGATGCTGATGTCGATCCTACTCGACGAATTCAAGGTCTCTAAGATCTACTTCCGCGAAACTGTGCGCCGCAATATCGAGGACATCAACGCCATCCAGATGCTGCGCGACGGCACCGATCCCCATCAGTGGTTCGGATACAACGCCGTGGTGCTGACCAACAACTCCGTCTTTCGCCTAATGAACGCCCGCGAAAACGCCTTCTGGTTCGAGCAGCCGGCTTGGGAGAAAAAGGTCCACGATCCGGCCTGGCAGGTCGAGGAGCGGGAACTGCTGGAGACGCGCGCCCGCTGGATCCTCCGCTGGTGCGCCCCGAACGGCGACTATCCGATGATCACCCAGTTCGGGTCCAGCCAGAAGTCCAAGACATTGGAGCAGATCGGCAAGCTGCCCACGCAGATGAACGACCCCCTGAATCTGCGACTCTTCCAGTTCTTTTATGGAAATGGCTTCGCTCCGGCGCCGGAACACACCTCGGACGCGTTCCCATACGGCGGATTCTTTATCGCCCGTACCGGCTGGGGACAGAACCAGGGCTACGGCGCGATGTTCTGCTCCCCGATGCCGGGCTTGAACTCGGCCTCCAAGAACAATGTCTTCGGATTGTCCGCCTATGGAATGGACCTGCTGAACGACGACATCGCCCATAACTACGCCCGCCGGGACTCTCCGATCAATGTGGACGGGCGACGGCAGGACATGGACTTCTACGTCCCCAAGACGGGCTGGCCGTCGGCGCATCGCGGCGAGATGATCCGCTCCTGGACCGACCCCGCACCCTGGCGCTGGCATGCCTCGGATCGCTTCAACGTCATGGAAGGCATCTATGCGGGCGCGTATTCCAACGACTATGCCAAGCGCGCGGACGCCGTCAAGGACGTGCAGCACCAGCGACTGGCCTTGTTCGTTCGCCAGGCGGGGCTCTGGATCATCACCGACCGCCTGCGGTGTTCCTCGAAGCATGATTATGAGCAGATCTGGTGGCTGCCGCTGAAGAACGAGAAGAAGAACGGATATGGCGGTTTCGACCACGACGGCATCGTCGTCGACGCGGCCGCTCGGTCGGTCAGGACCCGGCGCACGCGGACGGATCAGCGCAACGGCGACGTTCCTGGCAGCAAGATCGTCATCGGAAACGTCAATCTCTCGATGTACCAATTCAGCGACGCGGTAGTCGCGTACGCGAATAAGGAAGTGAAGTCCGACGAGCCTTACAACTGGGAGCGCATCGGCGTGAAATGGCAGGGGGAAGGGGACCAGCAGATCGTCACCGCCTTGTTCCCGCGTAAGCCGACTCCGGAGAAGCCGAAGCCAGACGGCACCGAGAACGATCTCCAGAGCATCAAGGCGCTGCCGAAGGGGTTCGAGGCGCTCACGCCAGAGGGGTTCAGGATCGCGTACTTGTCCGCGAAGGCCGGCGAGGAGATCCTGGAACTCGAGGGCGTTCGCATCCTTGGCGAGGCGCTGCTGGTGACCCGGGATCCCGCGGAGAAGGGGATCCACGGCATGGCGTTCGGTTGCAGGGAATTGTCTCTCAACGGCCGCAAGGTGTCAGCCCCACGAAGGGATTGTGAATTCACTCTTCCCGAAGCTGGAGGGGTTCCGGTGTTCGAGAGCATCGAACGTCCCATGGGACCGTTGAAGATTCTGCCCGAGACGGACGCCTTCGTGAAGGAGCAGGAGATCACGTTCGTGAGCGACGTGCCGGACGCCTTGATGACCTATACCTTGGACGGGACCGAGCCGACGCCGCAGTCGACGGTCTACAAGGGCCCGTTCAAGATCGATCACAACTATACGGTCAAAGGCCGGGCCTATCGCCCGGGTTGTCTGGCGAATCCGACGGACCTGAGCGGTACTCGCGCGACGCCGGTGACGACGGCGAAATACACGCGGCAGTTCTATGCCGAACCGGAAACGTCCGCGCCGACGATGCCCGGCTTGAAGTACGATTACTGCGAGGGGGATTGGAAGGATCTCTGGCTGCTGGCCGACCGGCAGGCACCACGAAAAAAGGGAGTCGTGTCGTCCCTCTTCGACATGAGCGCGATCCCCGCCGAGAACCGGGCCCTGACCGGGCGGGTGGTACCCCGTCAGAACGCTTACTCCTTCACCTACACGGGATTTTTAAAGGTGCCTGAAGACGGGATCTACACCCTGCATGCGCCGCGGGAATTCGTGCACCCGGAGCAGATCGCCGGCTATGAGTTGCAGGTCTCCCTGGGTCACGCGATGGTTCTGGATCAGGGGAAGCCGGTCGGGGTCTCGCGCAGTCCGGAGCTCAGCTTCTGGTACCCTTCCACGCGACTGCACGGCCTGGGGACCTGGAGCGTGCCCCTGAAGAAGGGATTTCACGAGCTCAAGGTCTTCTACCTCGATTACCGGATGGATGCTCCGCTGCGGATGAACCGAAAGGTCGAGGATCCGGACCTGCGGGATCCGGTATGGACGGGCGAGAAGCCGGCGCTAGAGCTTTCGGGGCCGAAGCTCACGTGTCAGCCGATCCCGACGGAATGGCTTTGGCACTGATTCCGCTCTTCACCGCCGATGGGTTTCTGTTGTGGTTATTCCATGAGGCGGGTGTTCTTTTTCCCCTTTTAATCAAACGGCGCGGCTATGCACAGCCCTTTTTCGCGGGTACCGGTGGAATCGGCAGTCCGCCTCGCAAGTCTCTAAGGAGACTTTCTCTGGATGATCAGCCAAAGTCGAGAATTAGACCGTGGAAATGGCCTAATCAGCCGCCGATTGACTCTTGGCGCAACGTCCTTATTTCTTCGCCTCATGTTGGGATGGCGAATGACGACATAGAGTGTTACCTATGTGATCGGAATGGACCCGTTAATGGTGGTCCCCCCAACGAGTGGGAGCCCTTACGCAAGGGCAGATCAACCCATCACGTCTTACGAGATCGATTTTCCACAACCGGCTCGACACAAGCGTGGCCGGCCGCCCAAGAAATAGCAATTCCCTGGCGCTGGTCTTTGACAATCGGGAGCTCGAACGGACCTATGAAAACAGGGGCCGGAAGTCTCGGCCTACTGGCTTAAATGATCATCTAGGTGGGTGTACCAAGTGTGAGAGTGTGATCGCGCCTTCGAGCGCGACGGAGACCAGGTCGGAGCCTCTCGCCCCTCTTCCAGCGGCCCTAAGGGGTCGCCGGCGAGGGGCTCCCCTGCTCTTCTATCCCTGAAACGGTTTCCTTCTTGGACAGCGCCTCCTCAACCCACGTGGCCAATCCGACGGCCAAGAGAATCGTATAGCCGGTGCCAAGGAGCCAAAACTTGAGCATGAAGGCGAAGCGCAAAGATCTATATGGCTCTGGCCCCCCATTGGTCGTGCCTGCCCACTGCTGGTAAAGGACTAAGGGAAAGGCAATCAGAAGGACATACCCGAGAATCGAGACCACGAGGCACCGCAACCTCGGAGTCTTGCGGACGAATGGGCTCAAAATCCCCAGAATGGCGTATGTCAGAAGCAATGTTGCAAAGAGAGCGGCCTCCCACTCACGTCCAGTAACGCCTTCCATGACTACCAGGGAAAGGATGCTCGACTTAATGTAGTCATCTCCGGGGATGAGAAAGGACAGAAAAAGCTTAGCTCCCCCCAACCCTGCCAGAATTCTAGGAAGGCGTCGTGTGGAAACCTGGAGCATCGTGCGATTTCCTGCGGCGATCATCGCCGCAGCTACCATCATCTCGATCCAGTTCCCGACAGCTCTTTGCTCTGGATCCGTGAGGTACACGTCGCCATAGCAGAGGACCAGTGCTATGGAAGATGTCAAAGTCAGCACCGCTCCTCGGACCTTTCGATTGCGAATCCAGATCGCCACCAGCGAGGAGACCCCAAGTACAGCCGGAATGCTCCTACATAAATGCACGGGAACGGGGGACCCTACGCTCTCGCTTCCGCTGGTTCCCATGTGGACCACGATGAGAGCATTCCACCATCCCAGAAACTCGGAGGGCGACAGTGCGCCCGCGATAAGGCTGACAGACGCGACAAGAACCCACATTGGCACGAACCACTTTGAAGAGCTTTTGGACAACTGATTCTCATCCATGCTCATTGATATCCCACAAAGGGTGAAATCTGATGCGAAAGGATGGCCGGTGCATCCTTACGATAAATATTTAACATCCCTAGCCAAGCGCCTCTTGAGGGATGGGAGGCATCGAATCCCGGCGACCCGATGCGGGAGTGGAAGACTCGCAACGTCGCCAATCCAGCGATCCGGTTCCGAAAGCGCGTCGGCAAAGCAGGAGGCCCTCAGGATGCCGCCTTTCTGCCGCCTACGTGCGCCCCAACAAATCCCCGCTACCTGGCCTCCGGGCGGACATTGTTCCGTCTTCGGCTGGGGGGAAGCCTGGGACCTGGGCGCAGGGACCGCAAACCGGTGTCAGGCATCCTGATTCACGTAGTCACCCGTGGTCGAGGCTAAGGGACCAGCCCGGTCCGTTGGCCTAGGTCGGAGGAGATTCCCGTGGTTATCCCCACGGAGGATTCCGGGCCGGCACAGGGGTGGCGAACGACATAGATCCGTTCGGGCGCAAAGCAGAAGACATGGTGGTCCGGGGTGGGCTTTCGGCTCGCTCCCGGCTTCTGCTCCGAGTCCCATGGCAATCTCGGGCTCGGTTAACAAGGCGGGGCCGCGCGCGGCTCTGAGGGGTTCCGAGGCATGCAGGAAACGGCGCTCTGCGCTGTTTCCTGCGGGAGGTTTCAGCGTTTTTCCCGGAAAAAACGCACATCCCACGGGTTTCGTCGATCTTTCGGCGAAGTCCAGCTCTTAACAACCGCATTTCTAGCGCGCATTTCAAGAAGGCCACCGATGGGCACGCCAGAGACACTCTGGCCGGAGATAGGGGTCTTGAGAACCTTGAGGGGGTGACGATGGCCACGATTTCGGCGATGAAAGACGAGCTCCACGCGCGGCTTTGGAATGCGCAGCAGCGCTGGTTCGGGCTCAAGGAGCGCGGCGCTACCAAGCACGAGCTCAAGCTCCAGGGGGTGCGGGAGCGCGGGGACATGTTCTACTGCACCCGCGGGCTCATTTTCACCGGCGCGACCAGGGTCGCCTACGAGCGGGAGCTCAAGCACTTCCTGGACTATTGCCGGGACCACCGGGGGAGGACGGAGAACGGCCGGATCAATCATCGCGACTTCCGGGCCTACATGGAGGACCGGCTGGCTCAGGGGGGCAAGGTCACCCAGTTCAACAAGATGCGGAGCGCGATCTCGAAGTTCGGGGCCCTCTACGGGAAGTACGACTCGTTCCATGCCATGTCGAAATGGGTCGGCAAGCAGATCCGCGAGATGAAGAGATCCGGCCTCCTGGCCGGCCCTGATCGACCGCACATTACCCCGGACGTCCAGCAGGCTGCTCTGGAACGGCTCCAAGGACTGGACGCCAAGCATCTGATCCGCACCGGCGAGACCCGAGGGTACTCCCTGGCGCTGGAGCTCCAGAAGGAGGGAGGACTACGGGCCATCGAGGCGACGGAGCGGTTCACCCGGCTCTCCCTGGCCGGAGTTCAGGGAGACCGGGGGATGATTACGGTCCTGGGTAAGGGCGGAAGGATGAGAACGGTCGATATCTCGCTCGACCTGTACCGGCGGCTGGAAGGGCACTTTCGAAAGTCAGCCTCCTCAACCCTGGCGCCTCTACGGGGGTACCAGGTCGCTCTTTCCCGGGCGACACTCGCCGTGGGCGGTCGGGCCACCGGAAGCCATGCGAATCGCCGGACCGCGGCCGTCGACTTCTGCAACAATCGATACAATAACTATCGGGCGCAGGGCTTGGCGCCGGAAGAGGCGAGGCAGCGTGCCGTCGAGGACACCGTTGAACGGCTGGGCCATTCACGAAATCGGAAGGACGTCGCCGCAGCGTATCTTTCAAAGTGGGGCGCGTAGCCGATTCACCACCTGTCAGTGGAAAGAGGACCCCCACTGTGGAGCCACTCATTCATCCGCTGCAAGAGAGTCACCTTACCGCTCGATGCGCAGCGACCGCATCTGTAGTTCCGTACCTGATTTTCGTACATCCGCTGGACATTCTCAGGGTAGTGATCGCTCCGCGCCACATTCCAGCAGCGAAGTGCTTCGTGGTAGGTTAGATAGCAGTAGTTGCACCGCAACATCGGAATAAATGCGGCAACACCCATCAGCGCCAGCATGACAATCCCCACCCAGAAGAAGACTATCGAGCGGGGGCGTTTCGGCTGTACGTCCATAGCTTCCACAAGGTCACCTGGTTTGAGTCGCTGCACACCTCGCAGGGAGGGTCCGGAGCAAAGGTGCGGAATGCATTCGTAAACCTACCGCTTTTCAGGCCATGCCGAAGGTCCAGATCCGGCTGGAAGGCCCTGGAGGGAAGCTGGTAGGGCCCTGCGCAGGAGAGACATCCTTCATGATTGAATTGTACCACGGTCATCGCTAAGTCCGGCGCCAGCCCTCAGGCGGTGCCCTCCAGGGGCGGGAAAGTAATCACACTCTGGCAGGGAAGTAATCTCCAAATGAAGCATCATACTTTTTGAGGATCGTAAGTCGTGTCTCAATCGAGAGCGTCTTGGTGGGTCGAGGCGTTGATCGGGCTCCTGGTGCTCTGGGTGGTCGGGGCTCTCTTAATTCCCCGGATGGGCGGTAGAATTGGCCCCCAGTTCGCCAAAGTGAAGAGCGATCTTTTCTCCATTCGTTCGGCCCTCGATGCCTACAAAGCTCAGAATGGCGACTATCCATCAACCGCCCAAGGGCTCGAGGCACTCTTGCGCCAGCCCTTTCAGGGGAAGCCCCCGATGTCTTGGAAAGGACCCTACCTGACGGGAGGGGAGACGAGTCTGTTAGACCCTTGGAAACACGCGTTTGTATATCGATCCCCTGGAGCGACCCCGAACGCAGGCTACCTTCTCTTCTCCCTTGGGCCCGATGGCCTCCCTGAAACTGATGATGATATCGTGCAATAGATCCGTCCCGCCTGCCTCGGCGGCCCGCCGGCAGGGGCGTGTGGCGGTAGCAGGTATGCCTGGGACACTTCAATCCGATGGCGGGCGAGCAGGAGGCAGTTAACAAGGCGGAGAGGATTCTCCCATTCATGATGGGCTGTTCTTCGTCTACAATGATGGATCCATTATTCGTCAAAGGGTATTTCAACAGCGGAAGGGATTACTTTGGCGAATACCTTCAATGCTTCCGGGTCCAGGACGGGGCGCCGCTTGTCCTGTGGAGGCAGCACCATTTAGGATATGTGCCTTGAACATTCTCGAGCTGCAATGAGGACATCATGATGTACCTCCTACTGACGCTGGCCGTAGTTGCTCAGGACCAGACGATTGAGCAGCTTGTAGAGCGACTTCGCTCGACGGAGGTCGCAGACCAGAACAAGGCCACCGCGGAGATCATTCAGAGAGGAAAGTCAGCACTCCCATTCCTGGAGAAGACTGTAAAGGATGTCGACCCAAAGGTCGCCTCGAGGATCTCTCAGGTCATGGATGTGATTGATGCGCACATCCAATCGCCCCACCTGCGCGAACTCGCCCTCATTTTGGACCGGTTTAGTCTCGCCGACGCACCGGGATTCACGATCGAGTCCTTGGCCAACGAGCTCATCCCAAAGAGGCGTGACTCTCAAAACTTTTACGATTTCTATATGCCCCATTGGATTGTGAGTTTCAAACGCGAGGAGGGGTGGAGGTACATCGTCGTTGAGGGGCCCGGATCTGTGAATATTCGCAGCAATCTCGTGTACCTGTTCCATCTCTTCGACAAACAGGGAACGTTTCATGGAACGACGAGAATCGCGCTTGGCCATGGGCTAATAGCCAGTCGAGCGTACGTGGCTTACGAGGAGTTCGATCACCATCTCATCGGTGTCGAACTTGGAGGACAGATGGACCGAGGAGGGGTACGAGAACGGCAGTACTATGCTCTTCAAAAAGACGCCATTGTCCTGGTCCGAATCGAAGATTCCATGGGCGAGCCTCTTCGCAACCTCTATGCCTTTGAAGGAAATGTTAGAGGCCCGTCCCTTCCCCTAAGGACCTCGAAGGAATGGGTGGAAGCCTTGCGCTCAAAGGAGGTGCCGACCGTCCTTAACGCCTTGGTGTGGCTAGGAGGAACGCATGTGGCCCCGATGGACGGCGACCTGGCGCCGGGAATGGAATCCTGGCGGGACGCTTTGGTCGCCGATCAGGTGCGGCGGGATCCCAATGTTCGGGCCCTCTTGGAGGAGTATAGGACGTCACGCAACCTTTGGATTCGAGAGGCGGCAGGTCTTGCCCTCACGCCTTCCTACCAGCTACAGTTCCCGCAGTTCAAGCTCGAGGAGAAGAGGTAGCCAATTGCCGCTTCCCGTCAAGTTTGACGGTGCATAGGATTCATTGCTGAAGACACCCAACAGGTACCGTGTCCAGCTAAGAATGGAACCAGCCCGACGCTTACACAGTCGATAGCGTTCTCGGGGAAGCGGAGGCGGCCGGGCGGCGGGGGGGGACGGGGTCAGTATGCGGGTGGGCTATGAGTTAGCGAGGAACGATTCTCGGAGGATACCAGCCGCCTCCCAACGTCCACCCGGCGACTTCCCGGTGCCCATCAAGCCCCTCCGGTACTTCCTCTAGGCTTGCTGCAGACTGTTTTCCCATGGACTTTCCATATTCGACCATGTTCTTGATCAGCGTCCGCTCGCCCGAGGGGCCTTGGTCCTTGTAGGTGGCGTCGCTGAGATCGTGCATCATGATGTAGACCAAGCCCCAAGCCTCCCCGGCATCGGCGGGGAAGGCGCAGATCGCGAATCGACGGCGATCGGCAAGATCCTTTTCAGCGTGGAAGCGGATCTGCCGGAAGAAGTATCCGTGAAACGGTTTGGCAGGGCCTCCGGCCGTTACATCCGCTTGCGCGACCTCAGGCCTGTACGGCAGCGGGTGCAGCCTGCTGGAGGGTCCGAACTTGAAGATACCCTTGACGTCGGCTCTCCAGTAATTCGGGATACCGTCTCCGTCAAGATCTTCCTCCGCGAGGGCGCACTGGATCATGGCCAACTGGCCAAGCGCCTGGCGTACGTGATCGACCCCCTGAGGCCTGATACTGAATCCGACAAATAGACAATAGCAGCCCAGACCGAAGGCGGCGACCAAGCTTGCGATGAAGATTCGTAAGGACCTGGACTGATTAGCACTTAGGTACGACATCGCTCTCCAGTAAAGGCCGAATCACGTGAGAAATCTAATCCACAGAGATCGGGGGTGGGGTCGCATCCACGAGCTAAACTCCGGTGATAGCTACCTTTCCCTGAGGTTCCGATTTCCATCTGTGTTGCAATGGTAACACAGCAACATTGAAAAAGCCGAAGAATCCTTCCGGCCTTCCTTCATCCTTCGTCGGCCCCGCCCGCAGGCCGCACAGCAGCCCAGCGCCCAACGGCGGCCTAACTGACAGGCGGCCAGGATGGGCCGGGATTGGGCTGCGTGGACAAATTGTGTCGATTGTCCGATCGATGAGGTTTCCGAGCCAAGCGTCATCGGTGCAGTCGACGCAAAATGTCTACAATCTCCGTTAAGTCCCCTGTTCATTCCTTAGGATGGTAGTAGGGCACAGGAATTGCTCATATTGGCACCTGCCATAGTGGATGGATTGCATTACGGATGGAGCCCGCTTGCCCATGCCCCGGCGTCTATTCTGGCTAGTGCTTTGCACGCCGGTAATTGTCCTCGGCTTGGTGATCGCGGATCTCGAATATCGGTCCTACTCCCGCCTGGAGTATCACACGAATGAGGTGCGTAAGCGATATCGGGAAGCTCAGGCGCGCCACCGCGCTCCCCTGTTTGGATCGGAACTCCCTGGGAATGCACACGATCTCTACCGGAGAGTGGTCTCCTCGGTTGAAGCCCTGACTCCGTCCGAAAGGGCATTGATCCCCAATCAAGCCCACTCCTTCGATCTCACCATTGACGCGGGAATCGACTTGGTGTGGTCGAAGCAGCTGGCGACCTTCAAACTCATTCAGGAGGCGCTCCGAAGGACGGAGCTGTCTCGATCCTCGCTCCCGGACCGGAGGGAAACGATCCGTTTGCAGGAGGTGTGGTGGTTTCTCAAGACGGCGATCATTCGGTTGCATCAGCTCGGCCGGGACGCTGAGGCTATGGAATGGCTATCGATGGGGCTAGGCTTCCTACAGGACGCGCTTGGCCGAGATACCGAAGATCCTGAGAAAATGAATGTTCTGGAATGTAATGCCGCTCGCGACGGGATCAGGATACTCCTTGAGCATCACCTTAGATCTGAGAATCTCGAAGACTTTGCCTCCCGCTTGGATGCTCTCGACCATACGAGACCTTCAGTAGCCTTGGCCTATCGGCTGCGGGATGCGGCGGAACGAAAAGACGCCTTGGGAGGCGTCCTTCATGTATTTGGGGGTGCTGAACCAATCGCAGCGGGATGGCGGCAGGTGTGGCTCCCAGATGTGGCCAGGGCGTCGGCACTCTCTCAGATCGAATTGTATTACTTCCGCATGGAAAAGCTGGAGGAGCTTCCGCCGTGGCAGCGGGAAGGAGCCGGGAATGACGGACCGCCTTGGCGCCCTGAGGTGAAAGGGGGCAGGCAGGTCTCGAACAACCTTTATGGATATGAGGTTGGGGCGCTGACCGAACGGGCACTTCTTCGACTCCTTGTGGCCATTGCCTGGTGTGAGGTGGATACCGGGACATATCCGAGATCTCTTTCGTCTCTGGAGCCTCGGTATCTCCCACGCCTGGATCCAAGGCCTGATACGGGACAGCCCTGGGCGTACTCGAGAGGTTTGATCGGCGATACCGATGCCATTCTGGGTCCCGTGATTCCCCTTCCAAGAAGGAAATGACGGTCCGATGACGCGAAGACAGGCTCCTGGATCATTCGTCCCGCTCGGCGGAGTGTTGTTTCTGCTTCTGAATGGACTAATTGCCGCGTGCTTCTTCTTCCCCCTACTCTGTTGCCCGAACACTTTGTGCCAGCAGAACTTTGAAATCGCGAGCGAGGCCGTCCCCGAATGTCCGATTTGCCATGGAACGAACAGAATCACCTTGTACGCCCGGTTGATAATCAAACAGGATCTACGAGTCCCAATGTGGCGCTGATGAAACTGTTTTCAATCAGATAGTCGCGCGAAACGCCCGCCCGAGACGGGGCGGATTGGGCGAGCAGATGCGAGCCCCCCGTCGATCTGAGGGATGCTAGAGTAAACTAGCATGAGCGATTCCCACTCACGAGGTAGATGCGCTCATGCATCTGCCGTTCTCATATTGCCACCACGGAAGTCCGCGCGAATCATCCGTGGTTGTCCGCTGAGTCTGGTGTTGACTGCCTACTTACTGTTGGCCTGCAGTATGTCGGGGTGCGCAAAGAAGACGCCAGGCATGGAAGAGATCGTCTGGGCAATCCAGAATGCGCAGGCAGATTACTATTGCGAGAATCTGGATGAGAATGGCGTGAAACACTACTGGAAGGGTCCACTATCCACCCTTAGATCATTTTCACCTTCCTTGGATTCACTTCTCAAGGACTTTCATCACGATCCATGTCCCGATCCGATGGGCTTACAGATTGGCGTATTCTACATTCATCCGATCCCTGTCAATTACGGAAGCATCCCGCCCAGACAGCTTTTCGCAGCTATCGCGGCGCCTGAGGGATGCAACAAAACAGGTGGCATGGTATTTCTTATCGTCGGGACACCTTCCCACGTGAGTACCTACGCCAAGGAGGTTCCACCCGGCGGCGTGCCATCAAGTATTCCGGACGGCCTTCTGGAGAGGAAAGAAGTACAAGGATGGACGAGAGCCCCGGGACGAGTTTATGGACCCTAGGGCTTCATCCCGATCCATTCCTCCAATATTGCCGTCCCTCCATCAGCGCCCGCAAGGCGGCGCAGCAGCAGTCGAGGCCGGGCCGCGAGGCCTGCAGCGCGGCGGCTGGCGATGCTTCAAACTACGTCATTCTTAGCGAGGCGGAGGCGGCCCGGCGCCGGGGTGGGGGTGGGTCATTTCCTGACCGCAAGATGTTCTGATCAACCGTGTGGAAGCACAGTCCGAGAAGAGGACGGGAGCCTAATCATAGCTTGTCCAGCCAGCTCCGGAGAGTTTCCAGCCTGAATCGTTCAGATGAAGTTATTGGGGTGGCCTCAATCTGACGGATCCGCTTCGTGCAGTACGCTTTAAACTCATCGTCATAATCCTGGTGGCAAAGGCGATCCATGCAAGCGGTGACGAAATCATCGCAGCTAATCGTGGCGGACTCGCTGGACCAGGTACAACGCACGGCCGATCGAAATAAAGCCATGATCGCCATGTTGATTCTGACCGATCGGACGGAGACTAGAGCTTGAAGCACCTGGGTCTGGCTCTCCAAGTCGCCCGCATTGACGAAGGGCGGTGAATAGGCGTCATAAGCAAGAAAGTGTTGTCGCAGGACTTTTGCCGCGAGGGCCCTACTTTCCAAGAACTCTTCGCTCCTCTCATAACTGGTTTCCCAATAGATCCAATGCAGCCAGAAGGGGATGGCGGCAGCGGCAGCCTCGCCGTAACCTTTCCGGAAGGCGTCGATGAGCGGCCGCACCTCAGCGGAGTCCTTGGCCTTAACCAATCGAAGGGAAATGAATTTCCAAACAGCACTGCTGTCATACAATGGCCGAGAGAGGAGCTTGATTGCCATCTCCTCGCCGACATCTGGGTAGTAGTAGCATAGGCGCTGTAAGCCGCCCATAGTGACTTCGGACCACCCAGATTCTGCATCCTGGCTGAGTGATGCCCTATGGCCCTCAGCGGTCAATCCGGCCCATTCCTCTCGGACGGCATGAGCAAGAGCGGGCGTTACCAGAGGGGAAGTGACTTCAACGCACATAGTTGGTCGAGAGGTCACCACCGTTAGATCGCGATTCACGATCTGACCGATCGCCTCGTAACAGAGATCTCCTACTTTGAGGGTGTAAGATCTGAACCGCCGATCCGTGGCGCCACCATAGACATTGACACCCTGCGGCATTCGCTCGGGATCCCGAAAGCGCGGCGAGTAAGTACTGCCGTACCACCGCCCGAGCCCCACATCCAGCACTAGACGCGTGGCGCGGCTGTCGGACAGATGGTCGATAAGGGCAGGAAGGGCATTTACCCCCCTCTTGACGAGGTCCTGAAGTAAGGAAGTCCCCCCCTGGTTCTTAACTCCCGTAATCGGGTTGTTGGAAAGGAGCCCCTTCTTTCCAAGTGGAAACTCAGATGGCCAGAATTCGGAGACGTTAACTAATCGATCTATTAGGGCATGAACATCGGGCTCCGGAGCCCCTGAAGAGGGGGGCTGTGGAGGGGAAGAACTGAGGTTGCTGCCGGAGCAGCTCTCCACTGGTGAGAGTAGGAGAATCCCAGCCATCAGAGCAAGACAACGCGCCGAATATGTTCTCAAGCGATCTCCACTACTGTGGACGGGTTGGGGCGCCTTTGTCGTGCGAAGATCACCTATGGCAGAAGTCGCGGCTGATAAAAGGGGCAATGGAATGCGTAGAGTTGAATAACGCTGCTGCAGTCGCGATCGTTTGCAGCGAAGCGGAGGCGCGCGGGCGGCGGGGGAAGGTACTCGGTGTCCCTAGACATGAAGATGGGGTAGACTTCAAGTGAGATCCAGATGCCGACTCTTGGCGGACGAGCATTGGCGCCCAAGAAGATTGGATTGATTTTGATCTTGCTGGGGGTTATCGGAATCTCCATGACGGTTCTGCCCTTTCAGAAGTGTCCTGCCTGCGACAGCCAGGGCAGGATTTATCTTGGGCAAGTGTCGGGCCAGCCACCAACCGAGTTTGACTACTTGAGATGCATTTTCTGTGATGGCGCCTCAAAGATTAGCTTCCTCAAGAGTTGGACCTGGTCCAACAAGAAAGAAGAGATTGAAAAGCGAATCGAGCAAAAACGGGATTTCCATCTGAAGTGATTTACCAGGCGCCGTCCGCCGTCGGCGCTCGCCAGCAGCAAGATGGAATCGTGTCGCTAGAACGTTGTTTTAGCCGGAATGTATTTAGGGTCCGCTGACAGGTTAAACTGGAGGCGTGAGGCTGTTTCAGCATGCACGCCAAGCCATTTCCCGGAATCAGCCGTCGCTTCTGACAGGACTATTCCTCGGGCTGATCATCGGAAGCCTCAACCTATTTCCGATTGTGAAGTGCCCCTGGTGCAGCGGCGAAATAAAGCACTTCGGAGGGCGGTTGCGTTTCTGCGATGGCAAGAGCGAAGGTTGCGACGGTACGGGCTGGACATCCCTCAGGTCAAGATGCGACTCGCTCGCTTGGTATTGGGCGCGAGTGGCGCTTAAGAATTAGGCATCGCTGCCATCGAGCCAAAAGCAGATCTAACGAAATACCCATTCCCTTGTCACCCCCCTCGTCAGAAGCCAGCGGCACCCGCCCTCGGCGGGGCGGCGGTTCATGCGGCTGCCAGAGAGGTCGTTTCTAGCGAGGGGAGGCTGACCGGAGGCCGGGGGCGGGGAGGAAGCATGACCAAGTCGAACTGAACGCCCGTGGCGAGGAGTTTCCTAGGGAGATTTCTTCCAGAGAGATAGAACCCCCTTGCTGTTCGTCGTTGCTAGAAGTCCTTCAGGACTGAACGCGATTCCCGGCCAGCCGTTGGCGGACACCGGAAGCGTCGCGACGTTCCTACCGGTGCGTAGATCCCAGATCCGGGCTTCCTTCCACACCGAAGAGGCGAGATAGGTCCCGTCCGGACTGAAGGCAATGCCCATGACCAGCTCCGGAGTCTCGAATGTCGAGACTTCCGACCAGTCGCTCAATCGCCAGATCTTGACAATTCCGTGACTTCTGGTCGTCTCGCTGCTCGACCAGGCGAATCCTCCACCGGCCGCGAGCAGAGACCCGTCGGCGCTCAGGGCGATGGACATCACCATTTGTTCATCAGTCTCGTACATGGGGAACCGGAAGTTCTGAACCACCTCCCAGGCAGTCGCTGCCCTCACCCGGACGCCGCCGCGGGATTCCCCCGAGATCATAAGGCGGCCATCCCTGCTGAACACCAAGGCCTCGATGGAGTTGTCCATCATGGTATCGGGCAGCAGGTTTCGGAGGCCGCCGTCGGAGCGGAGGTCCCACAGGTCGATCGAGTTTTCCCGGTTCCCCCGGGCTAGCCATCTGCCGTCCGGGCTCCAGGCGAGGGTGGGGGTTCCCCGGCGGGAAGGTCCGCTCAGCATGCGGACCTTCTCGGCGGTATCGAGCTTGAACACCTTGACGTGGACCTCCCCAGGCTTCTTGAAGGTCCCAGAGGTCTCGTCCAGGGCCGCCAGTCGGCCATCCGGGGTAACCGTGAGATAGCCGCCCCCTTCAAAGACTCGGAGTTCTCGTCCGGACTGGAGATCGTAAATGCAGGGCGGACCGTCCGGATTGAGGAGGATCTGGCTTTCAGCCGAAATGAACGTGATTGAAAGCGAGACCGACATTTTGGGGATAGCGATGTCGCGGCTATGGACGAACCGCCCGGGCCCCTCGAGGGCGCTGTGTAGCAGCAGCGCAGAGCCTGCGGCTAAGGCGGCCAAGCCGGTCGCGAGTGCCGCCGTTCGCAACCACTTCCGGCTCAATGTCTAACCATCCTATCTTATCTTATCCGCTCAACACGCATTGTAAGGACTTCGCGGTAAGTTGAGTGGCGAGATTCCCGGGAGCCATAGGGTTGTCCGGTCGATTCCGTTAGGACATCCTGACGGGCGGCACCGCGCACGAAACTGCCCTCTGCGCCGCAATTCGCCGGTACACCCGCTCGCCCACCCAGCCGACCCCTGGCAGCCAGAGGATGGGCGCCAGCCAACAGGTGGGCGGAGAACCCGCGTCATGTTACTTACTTCCCTCCACCCTGATGGTTGCTCTGTAATCGCTAGCGCTTCCCGAGAATTCAGCAATACACATCCGATCGTCCTTCCGTAGCACAGCATGACCGTCTGCCACTTTTGTCTTATCCGGCACGCTGGTCCACCCGCATTCCTTCATCTCGTTGACGAATTCGCTACACCTGCCTGAGTAATGCCCCCTTCCATCGTAGCTCAGGGTCCCTTTCTGGATAATGCCCTCCACGCATTCCACGCCTTGGGGCCCATGCATGCCGAAGACTTGATTGGGTTCCACTACGTCCTGATTGCGATAGAATTCATCTTTGGGAGGCTCGTGCGTAGGTAGCGCGAACGTTTCATCCGGAATCCCAGAGTCCAAGTTCCAGTCCTCGTAGATCTCGATGAACTTCTGGAGAGTGTCGCCTCCTCCGATGGACACAATCCGTTTCTTTGGCATGCGAGATCTTGGATCGCACCAAAGCTTCACCTCGACCTTCTCCGATGTTATTCCTGACACATTGAATGTGATTCGGTAGGAAATGATTCTTCCCACGGAATCCTGCCCCGCAAGGGAGAACTCTGAGAGACTTGCCTTGTCGTCCGGTTCACGCCCCTGAGCGGGCATGGTCAACATCATCGCGATCCCAGTACCCAGCCTCGTGAAACCCAAGATCATGCATTTCGTCGTTTCCTTGGAATCCGGGAGGCCAGGGGGGGAGGGTGGCCAAGACGCCTTTCCATCCGAGACCGAAAGTACCCGTCGATTCTTCTTGGGCGAATCCGGATAGCCGACCCACATTCTTCCCTCACCCTTGAGCTTGATGGTGGTGTAGGGCAGAGATCGGAGATCGGCCGGGCGATTACTTTGTTCATAGCCCTGCTTAAGCCTGACAGAAATCGATCTTGCCTTCCGAATCTGTTCTTCCATGCTCCGAAACGTTTCCTCCGCGCCTTCTCGCCACAGTGGATCCTTGATGTCCTTGATGAGTTCGGTGGCCCTCCGAGCGACTTCAGCATCGCCGTCCTTCTCGACATTGAGGAGGAGTGGAACCACCTTTTCGCCAAGAGCCCTGAGACCCTTCGCGGCGGTATCCCGGTCTTCAATCCGATCGGATCGAAGGAGCTGAATGAGTTGCTCTGGAGTCTGCTCCTGCGCGAAGAGCGCCACCAGAACCCAGGTCGTGGCGGTTACCATAAGGCTCCTGTCCTTGAACGAACGCCGTTCGGCACCCCATCTCGCTCAAACGGCCGTCCCCAGATAATCCAAATACTGCTGTTTTATAATAGGAGCCTGAGAGAGGCTTTGCTAGTTCGCCGTCTTGCCCTAGGCCGTCTTCGAAGCGATCAGCGCCGAGAAATGCCTTCCTTCCCGCAACGACCAGCCGGCGGGGGGCGGGCGTGCGGAGCCGGCGCTTCCGTCCACAGTCCAGCATGATTGTTCTTCCTGAAGCGCATCCGCGCTATTCTTCCGTCTAGATAGCAATGACCTTATTGTTCATGGCGACTCTCCTTTTCCAATCGGATCAAGATCTGACGCGGATACGAGAGCTACTGGGTCAGGCTGAGCAAATGGCGGGGGCAATCCAGGAACCCTCCCTCAGGTCCGAAGCATTATGTAAGATCGCCGAACTCCGCGCAGAGGCACACGATGCCGAGGGCTCCCTTACCATCCTCGGGCGGATTCCTGATCCCTATAAGCAGGCTCTCGGTTACGCCTCCGTAGCCAATATGCTGACCAAGAATGGAGATCCCAAGGACGCCCGGCGGATCGTCATCCTTGGGTTAAAGGCCTGCGGCGAGGGCGAGAGGGATTTCAGGATGGGGAGTGGGGTCGCATACCTGGTGATCGCGCTCGCGAAGTCCGGCGATCTGGACGGTGCCGTGAAGCATCTGGAGGCGGTTCCCGCAGGGCCGACCGGTCGGAATTTCGCTGATAACCAGGTGGCCTTCGTTCTGGCCAGCCATGGAAGACTTGAGAGGGCTCTCGAGATGCTGGCCGGGTCGAACGACGAGACCTATGTCGAGTGCATAGAGGTTATGGTCCAGGAAGTGGACCCCTCTCTCGCCTTGCCCTTGGTCCAGAAGATCCGCGCCGTACACATTCGAGGTCGGGCGCTAGAGTCCATCGTCAAGGCGCAGTTCGAACGAGGACACTCCGAGGAGGCAATCGCCACTGCGCGATCCATCGAGGATTCATCGACCAAAGCGTTGATCCTAATCTGGCTCGCCGACGAACTGCGACCAGCCAAGCCGGACCTGGCCACTGGGCTCCTGGCGCTGGCCCGGTCCTCCGCCGATGCGATTGATCCGCCCTCCCTTAGATACCATGCCTACGCGAACCTCTCCCGCTCCTGGTCGAGAGCGGGAAAGGCTGACAATGCACTGCGGTTTGCGGAATTGGCCGAAAAAGCACAGCAGGAGATTGCTCAATCCTGGGTGAGGCGGCCAGCGCTTGCAGAAGTCGGCGCTGCTTATGCAGCCGGAGGCAATGTGGCGAAGGCGCTACAAATGGTTAGTTCCGATCCGGAGGCCGACCGGGAGGAGATCCTGACGGAGATCGCCGAGGCCCAAGCCGAAATGGGGGACGTCAAGGGAGCCCTCAAGACGATCGAGCCGTGCAATAAACCATTCCACCATAGCCGTGTCCTTTTGGAGATTTCCAAGAGAGAGCGGAAGCCCGAGGAGGCTCGGAATCGATTGGCTGAGGCAGCTGCAGCGATGGAGACGGTGGAAATCCGCCGGGGCGGCAGTAACGAAAACCCGATGCTCAATCATCTCTCAGGTATCATGGAGGCCCAGGCGAATGCCGGCGACTTCGAGGGTTCGGTAAAGATCGCCCTTCGGATCCGTCAGGATCTGGGGGATTGGTACGGAGGCTTCGACCTCCGTCGCGTGGCCAAATGGCAGGTCGAGGCAGGGAGGCTGGAGGACGCGCTGGTCTGGATCGGGAAGGTGGAGCAGCCTTTGCCAAAATCGCTGGCCTTGGCTGGCACGGCAGAAGGACTTCTAGTGCGGGCGAAACGGTAACCCTCAACCTATCGAAGGTCTCTGAACTTAAGAAGGAGGCCGTCCTCACTAGTTCTCCCTGTCGGACGTTGCCGGAATACCGGTGAACTGATGAATTCAATATTCGGATACCTTTTCCCACTGCTGCTGACCTGTGCTTCCTGCGCGCAAGTTCAGAAGGATCCTTCCGGTACCTTTTTGGAGAAGCATCTGTCGACCGTCCCCAAGGATTGCGTTTTCGACGGTTCCGCGACCTTCGCCTCAAATGGACGCTCCGTCGCCTACATCGTCAACTGCAATGATGCCGAGTATCAGAGTCACCCCGACGATGGTCCGATGCGAGTCATCTTCAGAAACGAAAAGGGGCCGTTATTTCACCAAATTGCGGGAACGTGGGGACTAGAGGTCAGTGGGGATGGCCTTCATGTCGGCTATAGCGCTTCCAAAACCAAAGATTTCCGTGCCGTCGTCGACACAACGATCGTTGAATGGGGATCTGGGTTTCCTCACTTCAGCCCGGACTCCTCCACGGTGGCCTACTGGCAGCGCGATGATAGAGGGCATCGATTGATAGTCGGGGCCAAAGTTATCGCGGAATCGAAAGACCCTCTTCAGTTTCTATCCTTCAGCCCTGATGGCAAGAGAGTTGCCTACCTTGCCTCACGATTCATCGAATGGCCCCCCGGCAAATCCTCTCCTGAGTACAGACAAGTTCTCATGATTGACGGCCTGCAGGTAAGCGAGGAGCACTGCGATATCCGAGGCTTTCACTTCAGTCCCAGAGGCAACTCATTTGCGTATATCGGCTACGAGGACCCTTTCATGAGGATCCAAAGGCTGGTTGTCGGGGACAAGAAAGGACCGGAGTTCCACTGGATAGGGAACTTCTCCTTCAGCCCGGATGGCCAGCGTGTCGCTTATTCCGCTTCAAATGGAAAGCGGACCAGCGTGTACATTGGGGAGAATGACATCGCTCCCGAGTTCGACGATGCGAGCGACCCCGTCTTCACCCCGGATGGCAGCCAGGTAGTATTCTTGGGAGGTGTGGGAAAGAAAAGCTATGTCGTGATGGGAGACCACCGCTGGGAACTCCACGGAGGCAAGTCCTGGCAACCGCTCGTCGTGAGCCCGGATGGACACCGGGTAGCTTATGTCGCTTCTGCCGAAGGTGGAGGTCATCATATCGTCGTAGGCGATCAAATCGGGGAGGTGTCCGATGGGATTTGCACCCCTCCCATCTTCAGTCCCGATAGCAAGAAGATCGCCTACGGCGCCCGCAATGGCCGCGAGTTCTGGTGGAAAGTTCTGAACATCTCCGACAATTAGTTGCAGCCAGCCCGCGGCGAGGGGGCGGCTTACGTTGCTACCATTGATGAGCTTCTCAACGAGGCGGAGGTGGCCTCGCCGGCGGGGGAGGGGAGGCTCGGGTTTGTGTTGATCAGTAAGAATACGAGATTACTTCACTTTCCAGCAGTTGATGTGACCAGTAGGTTCTATTACGAAAGTAAACAGCTCCTGTGAACCCGACTCGTCAAACAACTCGTCGTACATATATCCCACCTGAACCAGAATCTCCTTTCCAATCGGAAGGCGCACCGGAGGAAGACCCGTTGCTGGAACTGTCTGAACTGCAGAAATGGACCGCAAAGGTGGGGGCACTTGACCATATTGAACGACAGTATCTGGGTAGTAGCTCAATCGGATAGCCCAGAGGGTCTCCTTTGAGTTCTTGTCCGACACAATGAATTCATCCAGCCATTTCGCATTCTTTAGGGCGATACTAAACTCAACAGTGTCACCCTTGCTCTTGATGCTCAGTGCAACTCCAGGTTGTGCCCAGATTGGCCGCAGGATCATGATAAAAAGTGCTCCCACCGTGGCCATAAGTGCCATCCACATCAGCCGGGATTGCAAGCCAGGGGGTTTCGCAGCGGTATCCAAGTTCAGTGATTCTATGCGAGGATGCCTTCATTCCGGGCTTGGATTGTGTAGCCAGAGCCCATGACTTGGCACCGTCCTACGCGGCTGTCCGCCGGCACGGCCCCTGTGGGCGGCGGCCCGCGCTGCTGCCATCGATGAGGTTCTCAGCGAGGCGGAGGCGGACTGGCGGGGGGGAGGGGCGCCAGAAACGGGAACGGCTAACAGCGTGCTGCCACCCTTCGTAGGTGAGGCATTCTATTTGTTTTGTGACGCCCTGCTGGCGCTTCGCTGATCATCCAGGGCATATATACTGGATATAAGAGTATGCGTACGTTGGTGCCCACTTAGGACTGTGCGACCCTTCATGCTCTCCAGTCGGAAAGCGTCGAAGCTGCTCAGCATTCAGAGTTCATATCGCTAATGAGGAGTTTCTTGCGCACGATGCCAAGCAGGTTGATGGCCTTGGGACTCGTACTTTGCTCTGCGACACCTTTAGGTTTCGCGATCCCATATGGGTTTCTCTCCACCCAATCCCCAGGCAATGCTCCCGGTCAGGATCGTGAGGAGGGAAGTATTAGTTTCGAGGAGAAGTGCCTGACAGTACTGCCTCAGGAGCTGCGCTTCAAAGGGGAGATCCCCATTGTGCGCTTTACCCCTGACGGCAGATCTGCGGCCTGTGTGGGCACCGCGGGCACCGAGGAGCAGCTTGTAGTAGTCGGGGCCAATCGTGGCGATGGGTACGACAAGGTCTGGCCCCTGATCTACAGTCCCGAAGTTCATGAGTTTGCCTATGCGGCTGAAATGGCTGACGGCGCATGTCTCGTCGTGGGGGGGAAGAAGTCTGAGAAAGTCGATCAGATTAGCTGGGTCGACCGAGACCCTGGGGGCCGTAGTGTCGTGTACTCGGCACGGAAAGGACAAAAGTGGTTCGTCGTTTCGGGAAATAAGAGGGGGGAGGAGTTCGATGAGATAGGGCTGGACCGTGCACGTGTGGGGAACCATCTAGTCTACACAGGAAAAATCAACGGGAAGTGGGTCGTAGTTGTTGGAGACAAGAAGGGGGAAGAGTTCGACTCCGTCGAGTGCCTTACGACTGATCCCGAGGACACGATAGTTAGCTATGCCGCCTCATCCGAGGGACGATCTTTCATCGTCCTTGACGGCAAGAAGATCCCCCAGCTCGAAAGGACCCGCTCAATCGTGCTAGGCCCGCAGGGTAAGTCGCTGGCGTACACAACTCAGAAGGATGGGAAAGCCTTCGTTGTGTTCCAGACTGCTAAAGGCGAAGACTTTGACGAGGTTAGCCAGATCACCCTGAACGCTGAGGGTACCGCTGTTGCGTACGCCGCTCGGAAGGGATCCAAGTGGTTCGCGGTCGTAGGAGATCGAAGGAGTGAAGCATTTGCAATCGTGATCTATCCCACCTTCCCTCCAGACGGGAAGACCCTGTCTTACATCGCCGCCGATGAGGTCACGAGACAATTCTTCATCGTGCTAGGGGACAAGAGAGGGGAAGAAGTACCGTTTATCATGCTGTCGACAATACAGGCCGAACCCTCCTGGTCAAGCATGCATCGTCGTCTCCGACTCACTCTAAGCCCAGATGGGAAGGCCGCTGCGTACGTATCCGTGGAACCGGGGGGCAAGTGGAGGTTGATTGCTGGAACCTCCAAGAGCGAACCGTTCGATCTCGTCTCCGAAGCCTTCTTCAGCCCGGATGGTCGCAAGGTCGCCTTTGGCGCCCTAAAGGGACGAGAACTATGGTGGAAGGTGATCGAGGTCAAATGAATCGTATCCCCCTTTCCGAAGCACCAATCCAGGAAGCTGAATAGGAGAGTTTTCAGATCCCGCTGGACCTGCTCGACCGGAAGATGACCGATTATCATTTTATGGTGATAAATCAGGAAGGCATTATCGAGAGGACGACAGTATAAATTGGGTTTTGAGCCGAGCTTCTTGAAGGATTGGAAGCGAGCAGGGGGCATAGGAATCTGGCCAAGGTGATATCCTTTGAAGGGATTAGCATGCACTCGGACTTCGGGAGATATGGGATTCCTGTGATTACAATTCAATAGTGCCTACACGAGGAGTTCATGGCGCATTCAATAATTGTTGGAATGCTGTTGACCTGTGTGGGCGGAGCCAGATGGATCGCTCTGCCTGCCTGGTCGACCCAGGAACCCTCCTCGACTGCTGCATCACCAGCTGATGGCGCGTCCCTGCAGGAAACGGTAGTCGTACCTTCCTTCTCGAGTCCCCTTCCTGAAGGGAAGAACGTAGTTTGGACCGCGACCTTCCAGGTCTCATGGGATCGATTGGGCGCGCTGTTTAAGGAACCCCTGAGCATCGGAGGCGCCGAAGAGATTTCCCGCCTTCTCAATCGATCGACCTTTCAGGAGGATCAAGTCCCTGTAGGGTCAGGTTATGCCATTGCGGGAAGTGTCGAAGAGGGGATTCTCGGGACAATCAAAAAGGATATGGACCGCCTATTTCCCGATGCTCACCCTACTCTTGAGCAGGCATCTTCAGGTTGGGTTGCATATAGTTACCTAAGAGCGGCCGTGAAGTTTGAGTTCCGCTTCCAGGACGATTATCTCGAATTCAAGGATTCCAAGGGCAAGTCTACGAATGTCACTGCTTTCGGTCTTTTTGAAAGGGACAACTGGAAACATCCAAGAGTGCGGGATCGCGTTGACATTCTCTTCAATGAATCGGAGAAAGGGGTTTCGAGGGCATTTGCGGTGGATCCCTGTTCCGTTTCGAAGTCAGTACAGCTCATTTTGGCAAAGATCCCCAAGAAAGGGTCCTTCGAAGAGACCTGGCGCGAGGTCGAGAAGAAGATTTCCAATGCGGTGAAGGGGCCTGAATCAACTTTGTCAGGTATTGATACATTTGTGTGTCCAAATATCACAGTTGCGACCACACACCACTTCAAGGAGCTCGAAGGAAAGAAGTTGATCTCATCGAGTTCTAAGGACAATACCAAAAGGATTGTATCCGCGTGGCAATCGATTCACTTTGCGTTGGATCGTGAAGGGGCTCAGGTGGAATCAGAGTCCATGATCCGGATCCTGCCATTGCCGAAGGCACTACTGCTGGATGGTCCATTTCTCGTAATTCTTAGAAAGCGAGATGGGGGCATTCCTTTTTTTGCAATGTGGGTGGATAACCCAGAACTTATGCTTCCCTTAAAGTGAGAGCTCTGCATCGGTGATCCCCCTCCCGGAAACTACTTCCTGTAGTTATCCCATCAATTGTCATTACAATCGTTTATTACTCGTTTAGCTCGCACCCGCTATCCCATTCTGAGTTTCAGTTATGGGAAAGGGGGGACTATCGGGGGCTCGTTTCCCTCTCTGTAATTGAAACCCCCGGCCGAAAGAAAGCCCCGCGCCAGCGCGCCACGCAGCCACTCACGGCGCCAACCGGCCCGAGGCAGCGCTAAGCGGCCAGCCCCGGCGGCGGCCCGGCCGGGCGGCCGGGGCGGGAGGCGCCAATCGGGGGAGACATTGCTTTCAATGGTGCTTAACTCGAGGGACGGAGCGTCATAGTATATAAGTAATGTTCTTATCCGTGGCAGTCCTTCTCTTCTCCGCAGTCGCGGATGACCCCATAAACATCCTGATCCAGAGACTCCATTCGGACGATCCCGACATCCGCGCGGAGGGAAACCTCGACCTCCTATCGGCCTGGTCCCGATGGAAGGACTCTGACCTGGCAGAATTGGAAAGGGTTACCCGGGACCGCGACCCCGAAGTGGCCGGCAGGGCCGCCGAAGCTTTGGGGCGCATCCGGATCCGCAAGGTCCTCGGACGCGCGATCGTGGATCGGATTGTCCTGGCCGACGAGGCTTTCTTCAGGGGTAGCGACTACCGAAAACTGGAGGTCCTCCGCGAGTCGAAGCAGCACTGGAAAGCAGGCACCCTCCAGAAGTCGGACCTGGCAGGCCTCGAGTCCCTTGCGATCAGCGCGAACTGGGACGATCCGACGTTGCTCGATGATTTCATGAAAGAGGCCGGAGCGACAAAGGCCTTCTCGATCGAGGGAGACTCCAAGTCCCGCACGCTCCTGAGAGTTGCTGAGGTGGTGAAGCTTGGAACAGACCGGCGCGATCAAGCCGGCAAGGTCGCCGAATTCCTGGGCGATGGGGCTCCCGAAGTCCGGGCGGCCGCCCTCCGCCTGCTCGCGGCGGATCAGGCACGGGACCAGGCGCCGCGGGTAGCGGGACTTCTTACAGACAAGCGTGCCCAACTGCGGGCCGATGCCATGAACCTCCTCCGGAGCTGGGGGGCGAAGGAGTACGCGCGGGGCTTCGAACCTCTGCTCGAGGATCCCGATCAGGCGATCCGGCGGAAGGCGATGGAAGCGCTCGGCGCTTGGGGACAGACGGCGGCCGGACCGCGCATTGCCAAGCTTCTCCAAGACCCGTACGCCCCCTCGCGGGCCGACGCGGCCTTCACCCTCGGAGTGCTCGTGGCCCGCGAGTTTACGTCCGACGTCCTCCCGCTGCTCGGAGACTCCCATCCCGCGGTCCGGCAGAGCGCGGCGTACGCGCTGGGAAAATTCGGCGGGGCCGAGTTCGCTCCCAGACTCCTTCCCCTCCTTCGTGACCAGGACCCGGAGGTCCGATGGATTGCGGCCCAATCCCTGGGGCAACTGGGCTCCGACGTCCGGACCGACCCAATTGCCGATCTGCTGCGCGATCCGAACTCCGAGGTGGCCTCGCAGGCGGCGTGGGTGATCGGGTTCACGGCTTCCCCCGAAGCGGTCGACAAGATCCTCTCGCTCCTCGACTCTCGGTATGCGGAATTCCGTCAGCGGGGCGTCTGGACCCTAGGCCTGCTGAAGGCCCGAGACCGCCGGGCGGACGTGTCCCGTTTGCTGAAGGATCCCAGCTCCTGGGTACGCTCCGAGGCGGCTCTGACCCTCGCCCGGATCGGAAGAAAAGAAGACGCCGCGGTCCTCGCGACCCTGCTCCGGGACCCCGACCGGAAAGTGAGGGTTGATGCAGCCCTCGCTCTGGGCGAACTGGGCGGGGGTGACCCGGAAGGAGTCCTGGCCTCCCTGGAGCGGGACCCGGATCGGCTCCTCGCTCTCGCTTCGGCGCTGAGCCTCGTCCGTCTTGGCAAGGAAGGTCCCGCCGAGCTTCGCGCGGCCCTGCGGGAAATCGCAACCGACGACCTGGCCTTTGCCTGTCTGGGAACGGCTGCATCCGAAGTTGCATCGTCCGCCTTGGATCCGGCGACCTGGGCCATTCTGGAACGCCCGCTGCCGGCCCGGTCAATCGAATCGTGGGACAGTCTGACCGCCGCGCTGTCGGGCTCGGGGCTAAAGCTTGATGTAAGAACGGAATGCGCAATCGGACGGTTGGACAAGAGTCATCGTCTGAGTGGTCGCGACGCGTTGGCCTGGCTCTTCGGCCGCAACTGGCCTCCAATCCTCGTCCTGGACGGACACACCGTACGACTCATGGATCGCCGGGACAGCTTAGCCTACTGGCAGGCGCGCCTCGAGCCCAAGTAAATTCCCTAATCTCATGACCTCTGCCAGTCCTCAGCCGTTCCGGGTCGATTGGCCGCCCGCCCCGGATTCTGGCAGCGGCCGGCCGGCTCGGCGGGGGCAGGGGAAAGTGCGGATCAGATTATTTCCCAGCCAGATTCGGAAGATCAGAACATACAGTGCAGACACTCCTTGCACTCATCCCAACCTGTGCTATAGATCTAACACGGCACTAGTTGTCTTCCACCAACCTCAGCGACAGGGGAGCAACCTAGGAATTCAAGGATGGCAGACGAAACTCTCAAAGCGGAGTGGAGCAAGCGTTCCCCCACTAGGATCAATATCGTAAGGGCGATCCTCGGTCTGGTGGTCATCCTTCCGATAGTCGCTTTCGCATGGAGCTGCTTCTTTCCGCCTCACTGCATCGTAGAGGGGACTTGGATCGACACGCCGACCGGCCGCCGTCGCATCGAGGACCTCCGAGTGGGGGATGACGTGCAAAGCGGCGAACCCGGCGGATGCTATCGCACCGGGAAAGTCATGAGGTCCATCCCCGCTCGCGCATTCGGCTATCTTCGGATCCGTCTTTCGAATGGGGAAGAACTGTGCGTCACTGGTGTCCACCCGATCTGGGCCGCGGGGCAATGGGTGCCTGCAGAGAAGCTCGTGCCGGGCACGATCCTCGAAGGGCCTGAAGGCTCGAAGTCCGTGGTTTCCGTCGCCACGAACCACTCCTGGGTTCGGGTCTATGACCTGGAGGTAGTACCCGATCCAAACTTCGTGGCCTCCGGAGTCATGGTGCACAACAAAAGCGTCAACGATAGGAACGCATTCTTCAGCCTGAAGACCATTGTCTCGGCCCAATCGTACTTTCGGGACAATGACTTGTCTGGCAATCGGGTGAAGAGCTACTGGGTGGGCGATGTGGCCGGTCTCTACAAGTTGGCGGGGAAGGACCTCAAATACATCGAACAGAGCGTTGCCCTGGCCGATCTCGCCCCGTTGGAGGATCTATCGAGGATCGGCGAACGGAGCACCAAAGCGGGCTACTATTTCGCGACCATAGCCCTGAAGGCGGATGGAACTCCGTATGACAATGGAAGTCACCGCAACCGTTTCGAATATGCCGTCTGCGCCTTCCCAAGCAGTCGTCAGGCGGGCCGTCTCACATTGATCGTCAATGAGAGCGGGGCGGTGTATAAGAAGGAAATCCCTAATCCCGCGCGCATTCCGATGTGGCCCAGCAACTTGGAAGCTGAAGGCTGGAGCAAGATGGAATGAAGCCGGGCCATTACCGGCGCTGCAGCGACTTTGGCATCAATTGTCGATTGCCTGACCCCGCCTCTCGCTGTCCCGGCGGCCTGCTAGCGAGGCGGCCAGCGGCGGGCACGCCAGGGCGGTAGGGGGCTGGTGGGCGGCCTGAGCGCTGCTCGCCTTGGCGGATGAATGTGCCGTGGGATCTTCCTGTACGGGATAGAGTTCAGGTAGGACATGGGAGAGGACATTCGCCCCAATAGGAATCGCCGGATTCTGCTTTTCTTGGGATTGACGCTCATCCTGCTCACGGGCGGGTATTTCGTCGCAGTCCCCGTATGGCGACGGCAATGGATCCCGAATAATGAACGAGAAGCGTCCGACGCGTTGAAAGTGCTGGTGAGCGCGGAAGCGAGCTTTCGAGCGGGTGACTTGGACCGGAATGGGGTCGCCGATTACTGGACCGGCGACGTGGCCGGCCTGAGTAAGTTCGGGCTGATCCCGAGGCCTCTGGCAGAGGCCGACTTCGAGCCGCTTGTCCCGCTGGCGCCCAAACCCATTCCGTACAATGGGTACTACTTTAAGGCTCTCCGGATGGACAAGGGAGAGACCCCTCCGGTCGCCTATCGCCAGGATACCGACAAGACATCCGGGAAGGTTCATCATCTGACGAAGTTCGGATTCGTCGCGTGGCCTGCCGAACAGGGAGTGACGGGTTCGCGCATGTATATCGTCAATGAGAACAACACCATTTTCCCGAGGAGGGAGCTGTCGAAGCTTTTTCCAAAGGAGGTCTGGCCGACGATCAAACCTCAGCCGGATCTGAGCGAACCGCCTGACTACTGGCCTCCGGACGAAGAGCTAGTTTGGTACTCAAAGGAATAGCCACTTCAGTCGTTTCAGTCTCTATTTGAAAGCCATCGCACGCAGTCCTCAAGCATGACGATAGACTCCGATCTCCACCAAGAAGCGGCATGGGACCAAGGACTCCGGGGTACACGCGGCATCATCCAAGAGTCATCCTCCTGGAAATTGAGGCGGCGGAGTAAGGACAACTCCTTTCGGTCATAGACCTCGATGCGGTGATTCATGTAGAGCCCTTCGGGCGGGCCGTAGTAGGTGCTCAAATCTGGATTGCGAACGGCGACGCGAAGGTAGAGTTTGGAATGATCCCGGCTCAATTCGACATCGCGTACTTCCTCCCGATCGACCGGAAGCGTCCGAAGGTCCTCCGGGTGATTCCACCGGATCAGGACGAGCATGAAGTCGTCCTTCGTCACGTACCATCCGCAGACCACGGTGCCGTCTCCGAGACTCCAGACGTGGTCCCATGCGAGCCCGGGCTGCACGCCATCCGCAGCCGCGTAGCGGTACGGGCGGACCGAGCCATCTGTGAGCGAGATCCCTGCATAGCCCGTCGTACCCGCTGCAAGGAGATGGCCGTCCCCCAAGAATGCAACCACGAGCGGGCCTGGCGTCCCCCGAGCGTGGGGATTGGATGAAGATCGAGGGAGGTCAACGCGTCTTCCTGGCTCCGCGACGGGGCACCCGGAATAGAATCTCTTCCCCGTCCCGGCATTCCATAACGTGATCTCGTTCGAATCCACCAAGGCCAGCCAGGATGCGTCGTCCGAAAAGAGGTATCGCACTAAGGCGTGGGCGGGCAGAGGCCCTTCGAGCGCTACGACCGAGGATCTACTCGAGGTTTCCAGATCCTGGGTCCAGACGCATTCACCATCCGTAGCCCGAATGGCACGTGTGTTTTCGAGCAGAATGAATCCGATGGAGTGCCCACGGATGTTGTCCCACCACGCTCGGACGGCCGCGTCCTCGGCCGATGGGCCGGGCGGGTTGTGCGAACTTTCTGCACACCCCGCAAGCAACCATATTACGAGGACGGTGCCAGGTCCCATTCTCATCAAAGCCTTCTCAGGGGTTCGGAATGAACTCCTGCCTGGATTCGTCCCAATGGATTCCCAGATCATGCACGTCACGTAGGATCCTCGCCCAGGAGTCCCTCTCAATTGTTTCCAAACCCGCATGGTGGAGGACCAACTGCCGCGGCAGTGCAGACTCGACCGCATTGAGAGCCTGCTTTCGCAGGTAGCCCTTCTGCCAATCATCTACTACCGGATAACGTTGCCATTCGGGGGACGCAGTAAGTTCTTCAATGATCTCAAGAGCAGAGTTCTCCGGGGACAGCGGCGCGGCTAGAAAGGGCGACGTCGGATTCCAGAGGAGTTCTAGGATCTCCGGCCGCTGAGCGTAAAGATCCGGATGGGTATAGGCGAGAAGTAAGCCCCGCTTTACAAAGAACGTGGATACAGAATGCTGTTCCAGTTCCCTGTAGCTCGTGGGCATCCTTCTTGCTTCGCCGAAGAGTATCTCGGCGATCGCCGTGACCTTGAAGGAGTCCAGAGGTAGGCACGTGTATTGAGTGCCGTGGACGGGCAGATCTTGACCCGGAGCAAGGTCCACCACTCCCTGGGTCTGTTGGGCAAGATAGAAGAATTCCTTCAACACACGTCGCGCGTCCTCGGGGCCGAGGCGCTGCAGGAGATTCACCGCGCGCACCAGGGCGGCGGGATTGAAATCGGATCCATCCGATCTCCAAATCCGTTGGATTGCCAGAAAGTATCCGTAGAGGGAGGGTTGGATTCGGCTGCGTAAGTCCGGGAATCCCACCACCTTTGCCTGCCTCAGACCTTTTGGAATCTCTGGGTCATCCCATTCCACTTTCAGATCGAACAGCTCGTCGAGCGGATAGAAATCCTTGGTGATCACAATCCGGGCAGTTCTGCCCCCGCTGCTGTGCACCCAGGACATGGGCCCTGGTGGTTTCGGCTTGACGAGGTAGCCGCGGATGGATGCAAGGTGAGCCTCAAGCTCGGCTTGCGAACAGCTCGTTGGAAGTCCCGAAAGCTTGGATTTCCAGTATTCACTCGTCCTGCCTTCCTCTTCGGGGCTTGGAACGGTGACGGCGGGGAGATGAGATTCCCAAGCGGACGTGTCCGGTCCCGGAGAAGAACACGCGACAAGGAGGCAAAGGAGCGGAGAAACTCTCCTTAGTCGCTTCCACGTTCGCACATTCACCATTCCCAAGAACTTTAACCCTTCCTCCGCCCGAATGATAGGACGGAGCTACTTCCTCTACAGCGGCGGAATCGGCGGACTAGCGGTTCCGCGCCGTATAGTTGTCCGTTGCGGGCTCCATCACTTGGGAGCTTCATTCTCCAACTAACGCGAAGCTTCCTGTAATGGCGCGTTTCCTCGGCACGAAGGTCTCGGGGTCGTACCGCTCGCGACGTTGATGGGGCATGCGTCACCTCCGCCCCATCAACGTCGCAGGCTGGGGCGGAGTGGCGCTCAATCCAGGGGGGGGCGGGGTCGTAGTATTGCGTTTCTCCTCGGTCCCCGAATCTTTGATAGCGGGTATTCCATTGCCTGATAATCACACCAGTAGCTGCGATTTGCATTACTGTCCCATCCGGGGAAGGGGAAAGCCCTCAGCTTCAGCTGAAGCCTTTAGGAGGCCCGAAAGGCCGGTACCCGAAGGAGCCCTATACAATTTCACGCGCCACTCCTCTTCATCTTGGCGCGCCCCATATTAGTCGGCTTCAGCCGACCTGAATGCGCGTCGAAGCCACCGGCTTCAGCCGGTGGTGGGTTCACTGGTGCTTCTCATTGGTCCGCATTCTGACATCCCGCGTAGAAGAACCGTCCGAGGTAGCAAAATACGGAAGACGGAATTGGCGAGACTTTCCATCGCCTTCAAAGCTTGTCTTGATTTGGAAAGCCTTGAATGAAACTCCTCGATGAACCTTCGCCGGGAAGTCCGAGACGAGGGTGCGAAGGGGAGAGTCGGGGAGTGGTAGAATCCCAAGCTCCGGCCAGGCTTTGGTAGTTTCATCCGGGAATACGTCGACCGGGAACAGGGCTAACTGCTCAATGGCCCGTGTAAATTCATCCTTCTTCCTCGCGGCCTCCATGGAGACCTCCTGCTTTCCTCCGGAAAGCGCCCAAACGCACGTCGCCAGATGACGGGACATCTCAAGCACGTTGCACACGTGGTAACGCAGATCCCGATTGAACGAGAATGCAGTTGCCCCTTCCTTATGAATCCAAGGGGACGGACCAACTATCCCTTTATGGTCCAAGCCTTCAATGAAATAGCCAGGACATACAGCGGACGATTCGCTGAGGAAGACCAGGCGAATCCTCCCTTGCTTGTGCTTGATCTCGTTAACAATATGACCGATGTGCTTGCGATACTTCTTAATGGCGATCGAATAAGTGCGGACTAACGGATGCTTCTTGCACACCTCTGCTGACTCAAAAAAACTGACGAGAATATTATCGCAATCCTCAGTGTGCTCCATCAGGGCATCCAAGAGTGCATCGTGTCGCTCAATGAGCTCGGTCGACCACTGTGGTGAATTGGTGGCCAGGTGACTGAGCATTCCTTTCCGGTCTGATAAATGCTCCACCATTCTAAGTAGGCGGCGTCCTACGCTCGAAAGCGACGTGTTGTAAATAGCGACAGGGTGTCGTGAACCATGCTTGTCGTGGAACAGCGGTATTGAATCGGAGAGAGCGGCAAGTGCGAATACTGCCTCTGGGCAGACTGCATCGTCGACCTTTAGGGTGTATTGCATCAACATGAGTCTTCCCTCAGTCGACACTCTATCTGCGAGAAGGAATGCTGCCAATGGCTTGACCTCAAGCAAACATTCGTAGTGTGGGCCGGCCGCCGTGCCCTCATCCCGCATCCCCTCCCCTGCTCGCCCCTCCCGGGCGCTCCCTCATGGCCAGCGGGGGATGGGAGTTCTAGCTAGATCCAGTGGGCCGCCGGATCCCCATCGCGAGATGCACCGTTGGCCGCCGGGGTACAGTATCCTGTTAAAGTACAATCATGACTCTTCCGACGGATCACGGCGACCGATTGCAGCGTGCCAAACTCGCGTTGGAGGGTTTGTCGGTCGGGGACTCTTTCGGAGTGCGCTTCTTCCGGGTGCCCCTGGTCGTGGAAGCGATGATCCAGGCGAGGGCCGTCCCCCAGCCCCCGTGGCGGTACACGGACGACACCGAAATGGCCCTTTCGGTGGTCGAGATCCTCTCCGCGCATGGCTCGATCGATCAGGATCTCCTCGCCTCGGCGTTCTCGAACCGCTTTGATCCGAGCCGCGGGTACGGTGCCATCGCCAACCGAATCCTCCGGGAGATCGGCCTCGGCGGCTCCTGGGGGATCCTCTCGAAGGCGGCCTTCGAAGGGCAGGGCTCCTGGGGGAACGGCGGGGCCATGCGGGCGGCCCCCATCGGAGCGTACTTCGCCGACGATCTATCGCGGGTGATCGAGGAAGCCAGATTATCTGCGGAGGTGACGCACGCGCATCCGGATGGGCAGGCAGGAGCCATCGCGACGGCTCTCGGGGCTGCCCTCATGTGGCAGGGGAGGGATGGGAATCCTCCTGAGGTGTCCGACGTACTCGGATCGATCGCGGAGCGGGTCCCGAAGGGTCCGACGCGCGACGGGATCTATCGTGCAGCCCAGTTAGCTCCCGACGCATCCACGATGCTCGCGGCGTCAGCCTTGGGGACGGGGGACCGGGTTACCTCTGCGGACACGGTCCCGTTCGCCCTGTGGTGCGCGTTTCGCTTCAGGCACGACTTCGAGGAGGCCGTGTGGCAAACGGTGAGTGGCCTGGGAGATCGGGACACGACGTGTGCCATTGTGGGCGGGATGGTGGCCTTGGCAACGGGACCCAGTGGAATTCCGGGCGAATGGCTCCAGGCGCGTGAGGCGCTCCCTCCGCTCTAGAGGACCCCCCGCTGCCGCCTGGCCCCCCTTCGCGGAGAACGACCACGACTGCCGCATCGGGAGCCGCCGCCCCACCGCGGGCGGGCCCTCGCAAGCTGCCCTCAAGAGCGCTTCTCATCGGTGTAGCACCAGGACACTACGAATCCCACTATTCCGGCGATACATCCGAAGGCAAATGCCAGCCATGGAGGAGCGCTTTGCTCTTCGAGCCCCCACTCATGGGCATATCGGTTTGAGAAGTACACGGCAAGAAACGCAATACCACCAATGGCAACGGTTAGCACCTGACGCCGGACCGTAATTGCTCTCACCAGGGAATTGTATCCCAGTATCCTTGAGAAAGACGGCGCCGCGCCGCCTCCGGCGGGCGCCATGGGGGGGATCGCGACAGGGCGCGTGCGTTGCGGGCATAGTACAATAGGTGCTGCGACCTGCCCGACAATCCATTGAAATGTATGACTTCTAAGCCGGTCCTAGCATTATGAGCGCGTTACTCCTGGCTTCAGCGGTAGGGGAGGGTTGCATTGCCGTCGTCGGCCTCATCGTGGCCGTCATCTCCGCCGTCATCTTCGGGACCTTCGGAAGTCCGGAGCGCGAGCGCAACCTCGGGGCCGTCGGGGAGCGCTTCGGAGGAGTCTACGTCCCCGGGTTCGCCGAAGGCGACCGGGTGGAATTCAGAGTGGACGGAACGCCCGCGCACCTGAATCACTTTGCGGGCGCCCGCGGCTTCCCACCGTTTACGCGCATCCGTTTTGACCTAGCCCCCGCCGGTTGCCTGCGGGTCTTCCCCGAGGGGATCTTCGCCTCGCTCCGAAAGGCGTTTGGAGTACAGGACATTGAGGTAAGGGACGCGAGGTTCGACGGCGCCTTCGTGATTAAAGGGTCGCCAGAGCGATGGGTGTGCGAGGTTTTAGACCCGGAGACTCGACAGCGGATCAATGCCCTCGCCTCCCTGGGGGAATCCGTGATAGGCGGAGCAGCGATCGTCATCGAGGCTGGTCCCCCAGGAATCACCGTGACCTGTGGAAAAGACCTTACGGGCGAAAGCAGGACCCTCCACGCTTTTGTCGATCACAGCTTGGCACTATTCAGGCGTATCGCCACTCCGGGTCCGAACCCGGTCCGGATCATTTCTGCGAGCGTTGGTACTCCCCCGGGGGCCTGCCCCATCTGCGCGAATCCCCTGGACGCCGGCGCCCGTTCGTGTCCAGCATGCGCAACACCCCATCACGCCGACTGCTGGAACTATTTCGGTGGATGCGCGATCTACGCCTGTACGAACCGCGGCGGACGGAAGTCCTGAGCACTCCCCCACGGCCGAGCCCCACATCTGCGTCCCCCCCCGCCGCCAGGCCGCCTCCGGTTCTTCGAGAATGACCTCTCCTACAGCAGCGTGAGCCGCCGCCCCGTCGCAGGCTAGACGCTGGACTGACAGAAATGGTCCGAGTATCAGCCCACCTGATACACTCTAGATATGAAGGATCATCCGCCCCGTACATCATTTGGCGGTCTCCTCTTGGGGACGGCGGGTATTGTTCTGGTTCTACTGGCGGTCGCCGCTTTTATCCCCTTCCGAAAATGCAGTTGCGCCTCGTGGGCGACTCCCGGTAATGGCTGCCAGGAATGCCATGGCACGACAAAGCTCAGTGCTTTTGGTATTTGGAGACTATCTCGGCAGGAACGCATAGGCACGACCGGGCCCTTGGAGTAACAGCCCCGCCCCCCGCCGCCTCCGCTTCGCTGAGCGGGACACCGACTGCAGCAACGCAAGCCGCCGCGCTCGCCCCCGCGGGCCCTCGCCGCCTGGCCACCGGCGCGGCCGCGCCGCCCTGGCGGGCACTGCCGGGGGGCTGCTGAAGGGTGCGGGATTGGGAGAACGCGGGCTCCCGCCTCGATTCAGGTGAGCCCTTCGATTATCCATCAAGGCCGCGCGTAATCTCCGCCAAGATCGCCTGCTCGTCACGGTCCTTCCCCAACGGACCGATGACCGGTCGCATCACCATCGCCAGAATGCCCCATAGGACCAGAAACAACGCGATTCCAACGGTGAACACCACGGAGGTCATTCTCCGGATGAACCCCTCCGGGAACAGCGCATGGATACCGAATTGGGGGGCAAGGTGAACGAGGCAGCCCACCCCGACGGCCGCCATCATGCTGGCAACGACCGGCAGGAGCGATCCCAGTCGAGACCAAAATACGTCCCCGAGGTTGAGCACTTTTCTTGGCAAACCGACCTGTTCGGTCCCGTGGACCCCCTCCATCACCTCAACGTGCTCGCAACGTTGGCGCTGGGATTTGCTAATACGACTTATGAACAGTTTATGGCAATTGATCAGGAATACATTCTCGAGAGGACGACATCCTTTATGAGCGGGGCTGGCGCGGGCAAAACGTCTTATCCCTGGAGTTAACAGCCTCTTGAACGAGCAAGCTGTATAATCAAGCAATCGCTACTGGGACCGTGGGGCTGGCGTGAGTTTACTCTGCCTGCAGTGATTGCATCCCTTCTGATCTCTGGGGAGGAGGCATGCGAACTAGGAATGCTGATACTTCTCAATCTGCGATTCTGGGGTTATTGGGGCTAGGTGCACTGGCTTTCGTGTTTTGCCTCGGGTCACAACCACCTAGCTCTGGCAATCCAATCCGGGTCGAAGAACCCTGGACCCAAGATCATCCCCGGTGGATGTCCTATCCGGTGGTGCAAGCTATCCTGAAGCGGGGAGACGTTATTCGAATCAATGTGCAGGAGGATTACTCGTTCGAGAACAGTACAGCAAAGCGATATGGGGTTGAGACTTTCAACTTCACTCTTCTTACAAGAACAGTTGGACACACTTCCCTACACGTTCGCCTTTTTGGCGATGCATCCCTGCTGAAGGATACGAAGGACAGCGAGGCGCTGATTGAACTTCAGGATCCAGCCAAAGGGTTAGCAACGATTCGGCACCTGCTGAAAACAATTGATGGTGAGCAGAATACTGACCTGATTGACGTCCACAATACAAACGTGGAGGGGGACATTAACACCCTGTGGCACCAGCTTAACGGCTACAGGACCCTGGCGTGGGTCGGTAATGCGGTCATTCGGGCTGGAAGCCAAATTGGCATGCAAGACAGAAGCCCCGGGGAGTTGGGTTATTCGATCTCATCAAGTAACGACGTCTTGGCAACCGGCTTAAGCGATACGTTGAACGAAATGAAGGGGCAGCTACGGCGATCCTACAAACGATATACCGACGCCTTGAAGGCGATGGGAAGGTCACTGGAAGGAGACCCAAGGAATCTTAAGCCCATCCCAATTGAAATCAAGCGCGAGTACTACGCAATCAAGGCTGAGTTTGCCCTGAGATATCTAGAGGAGTATTCTAAATTCCAAGCGGACATTGTTGCGACAGTGAAGCGCTAGAGCGCTGCACCAGAACGAATGACTTCATACCTAATCACCTGGAAGCCCCAGAGTGAGAATCCCAAGAAGGGGTGGCCGGAAGCTGCCCTCGCACAACTCGCTGAGAGTTGCGAGAAGAACTGCCGAGCCCGAGAGCCCTGGCGATTCCAACGTTTCAAAGGGGTTACCAAAGGGGAAAGAGTTTTCTTGCTTCAGCAAGGCAAGCGTGGTCACGCCATATTAGGGTATGGAACCATCGCGCGGCCCAGCACTTCAGAGGACAGAACAGCAGAGATCCAATTTGACGCACTCCTGGATCCTCGGAAACACCTTTGCTTTGTAGCAAAACACGAGCTACACCGAATAAGTAGCAATCCCAACCTGTGGGGCAACCAGAGCAGCGGAATCAGTCTGCCGGATGATGTTGGGGCTGCGCTGGAACGCTTAGTTAAGCGGGATCCGATCCCGCAGGACAGTGAGGAGCGTCCGGGCCCCGATGGCAATTACGGACGGTTGCCTGTAGAAGAGCTGGAACAAGTTCAAGCCGATCACGTGCTCGAAGCCGTCCAGCGCGTCTTGGCTGGAGAAAGCGGGGACTTCGAAGACTCCACCACCTACGACATAGTCCTCGAAGATGGGTCGCGATTACCCCCAAAGAAAGTCTTTGGCATTGCCGCAAAGCTGGCACTGGGATACGAGATTCAGCCATATCAATTTACCGGCGGAGAGGATTCCCCGTGCTTTCGAATTTTGCGGGAAGCGGGGTACTCAATTGTCGCGAAGATTGATGGCAGTACACAAGGCGCCAAGCCTGCTGAGCCGACCCCAACTATCATCCCTGTTACCTCAGAAGATCGTGAATGGACTGAAGGGCGCCCGCGGCTAGTCAAACATCTGCGAAGGGAAAGGGGTGCAGGGATTGCGAAGGCGAAGAAAGCACGATATCGAAGAGAGAACGGCGGGAAGCTAGCCTGCGAGCGCTGCGGACTGCAACCAGCCACAGTATATGGTGAACCGAATGGTGATGCTTGTATCGAGGTTCACCATGCCAAACCGGTTAGCCAGATGAAGGACGGTGATAGAACACGCCTTGAAGACCTTCTTTGTCTGTGTGCGAACTGTCATCGGATTGAGCACTTTCGTCTTCGAATACTCGATAAGGAGCTCGATCCAGCCTAATTGGAGTGGGCGTTCTGATATTGATATTTTGGCATTGTGAACAAGAAGCAATGGTTGAGGCAGCGGGCCACGGCGATTCTAAGGCGGGGGCCGAAAATACATCGCAAAAGGCCTTGCAAGTTGGAAGGGTGAATTCCAAGGCTGCTCAAGTAATCAACCCAGCTTCTGTTAAAGCGCTTCACGGCTGCATTGTCCTGGCAATGACAGCTTCTGGCATCTCCGATCACATTGTGGAAGTCAAGGTATTCAGATCGGGCAAGTACGTGAACTCAACACTTCAGGAGCTGATGGAGGACCGGAATCCTGACGGCGACCAAATCAGGGGTTTTAGTATGTCCTCAAAGTATGGTGATGTTGAAGCTTCTATTAGGGTTGAGGCCAGGGAAGAAACGTTGGCTGCAACTGCAGCATCATTCAACCCTAAGGTCCCAAAGTTGTTCGAGGATGGGATCGAGGCAGAATTACGAAATGTTCGCGCATTCTACTCGGGAGCAAGGGAGTCAACGGTCGAGTTTCTGCGGTCTAAGATTCCATTGGTTCTTGCAATTGTCGGAGCTGCGTTTCTTCTGGTTATAGCACTCGGTGGATGGCTTCTGGGGGGCTCGGCCGGAGGGCAAACCACGTCGCAATTGCACGTTCAGCCAGTTGTTGTTCAGCCTGCGCCTGTTAGTGGAGTAGATCTGTCAGCTAGCAAACGGTTCTTCCTTGGATCCCTCCAACTGCTGAAGTGGGTAGTAGTATGGGTAACATGTTTGACCTTAGGATTCGGTGCCAGCTGGGTGCGTACACATCTATTTCCATCTCTAATCTTTGATATAGGGGAGGGGCACGAGCGGTACGAGTGGATAAAGAAATGGCGGTGGTTTGTTCTCGTTGCAGTTGGGTTGGTGGCAGTCCTAAATTGGGCTGCGAGGCTTGCTCTAGATTTCGCAATTGAGCACCTGTTGCCGCACTAGACTGCGACCATATGGCAAGGAAGATGGCCTTGAGGACTCGTGAGGATTCGCTGGGTCTCTCCCTGTCAGATGGTGCTGAAGCCAGTCGACAAGGCTGTGATGTTGAAAATGTGAAGGATAGCCACCAAATCGCATAGTCGGTCGCCATTAGACGGTCGCAATTCGGCGCACCATTGCCAGCCGCTTGTAGTTGGCTGATTGTTCCGGATAGAGATTCAAGAAATCGGCTTCACACCACCTCTCCGCCCAAGGCCGAATCCCACTCGATACACGTCAGGCATATTGATCCTTCTATCTCGCATTTCACTGAAAAGTGCCAAGGAAAGCATATCTTGACATAGCCCCTCGAGGCCAAGATCTAACCGCTTCGGTGAAAGCCCATTGGCCGTACCGAGCTGTTTTCTGATTGCAGTTTCGACTTGACCTTTCTGCCATCTGTCTCTTATCTCATCAAATGAGCAGGGGATAACTAGAGCGCGAAGAGGTTCCATTAGGGTTGGGACCCAATAAAAATCTTCGCTAACCTCCTCGACACGGATTGTAGAAGCAGCTTGTACGCCCTTCTTGATTGCTTCGTAATGAAGGGCTTTATTGCCGCCACGTACATTAGACTGTTCCGCGGCTGTCCTAAGGGCTGCGAGAAAACTTCTAGGGCTGACCTGGTCAGCAGCGTCGGCAAGATGACTTGGAAGCCAGGTGTAGGGAAAGCCACGTCGGCGATCAGTTCCCATCCACTGCCCAGCAAGTTCGTGAAATACGTTTCGTTGCACATCCTCATTAACTTGAAGCACTTTCGGGATCTGCCAAGTCTCCTCGACTTGGGCCCATTGCTCCACCCCTGCTATCTTGCAGAGCTTTCGAAATTCCTGCCCTCCTTTCGTGTTGGCTAACCTCTGCCAGAAAAGACTGTAAAGGTCAGCTCTGTCCCAACGGAGCTCAACGCTGTTTGCAGTTATTTTGGACGCGTCTCGAAAGGATACTACCGCCGAATCATCAAGCATGTCTGGCCGAACAAATGCTTTTGCCCGAATTCCTTGGAAGGATCTAAACTCCAACAGAAGTTGGAGCAATCCGCGAAGAAGATGACGAAGGTCTTCCCAAGCATCCGCCGTTCGATCAATTGCATCGAAAAGAATTAGATGAATATTTCTAGTGGAGCGCTGCAGCTTCTCGTAGCCGGCAAACGCCTTCGCCGTCTGCTCAGGATGTTCCTCAATCCATTGCGTTCGCTCCGCCCAACTGCCGCAGGTTTTGAGCGAGGAATCGGCTAGTTTGCCCCACGTGTGGTACGCGACGACGGTTCTCCAAATATTTACTGCAGAATACCCCTGCTTTAAGAGTGCTCGTAATGTTCTTTTATCTGGATATAACTCAGGCTGCTCGGTTTCTCCAAATCCCGGGGTGACAAGGGAAGCCCGAGAAATATCAGATTTTGGAAGAGCGCGCGCAATCAGATCCCTATGCTTCGGCGACTGAAGGGCAGCCCACCAGACGCTTTTCCCTGCACCTCGAATGCCTACGACTAGCGGGTTATCTGGCGAAAGCGCCTGGGAATGCCTCGGAGGTAAGTAGAGAAACTTCCTCTCTAACGTACCTCCGTGCTCGGATGTACCCTTTGGCACGGCATCGCAAATGCCTGACCTGATTTCCTCTATCGCAGTTGGAGACAAAGGTTTCACCTTGCAACATCCCCAAAGATCATTTGGCTGGTCTGATTCACGAAATCTCCAAATGCAGCAGTTAGTTGCTCGGTGGTGATGGATTCAGGTTTTCTTATTGGATCAAATTGTTGAATCGATCTACTCCAGTTAATTCTGAGAGGAAAGTGAGGTGCCTCAGGATCTTTCACATCGAAATTGAATGTACTCTCTGCGTCTGGTGCAGATTCCTCATATAGTTGACGCTCGAATACCTGATACGCATGTTCGCGAAAACTCTCGAGATAGGGTACTGTTTCGGTTTCTGGAACCTGGGCTGCAACCATTTTTAAGTTTTCACGGAATCTAGCAGTGCGCGACGGGTTTGAGTTCCAACCCTGGAATAGCAGCTCGTATGCTCGCCAAGTTTGGGGACTGTCGACTGCGAAAAGTAGACTGAGAGCGTTTAGTCGTGTTACCGCAATCGCTGCAATATCATGAAGCCCCGCACGACTGTCCAGAATGGTAATGTCGGGAGCAACCATCCGCTCTAGGGAGCGTACCAGTTGATGAAGTCGGTCTCCAAATTCCAGTCTTGCCTCAGAGTCGACTACGTCCGCGTAGCATCTTGCTAACTTTGGGAGATATGTGTACTCCGCCCTAAATCGTCCCCCTGCAGGGACAACAACAACGTCACCTCCTCCATCGCCTAATGGGCTGCGAGCAATCATGTCAGGGAGCATTGCGTCTCCCGCTTGACCCAGAGCATCTTCAACAAACCAATCTACTATTCCGTAGTCTGGTTCCTTGGGTTCCGGAAGTAGCGTTGCTCCAAGGCCTGGTGATTCCAAGTCCAAATCGAGGATGAGGACTCGTTTGCCACTTTGTGCCATCTTCCAACATAGTACTGAAGCTGCTGTCGATCTTCCGACTCCACCCTTAATCCCGTATAAGACCAACCGATTTGCGCTTTCACCTTCAAATGGCGGACGATTCCAATCAGTTCCAACAAGCTGTCTATCAAGAAGGCGGACTCTTCTATTTAGATTGGTACCTGTGAGTTCGAGCGCTGAGAAGATTTCGTCAGGGGCCATCATCTCGGACGCAAAAAGAAACAATGACTGCTCTCCCGGACTATATGCCCCAAGCGCAGCATGCAATTTGGAAGTAACTCGAACAAGATTCTCCTTTAGTGTGGAGCTATGCGCTTTACGATCGTCAATGGCAACTCGAATCCGTCCATACACATCTCGAACAATTACGATAACGTCTAAGCTCTCGGTCATTTCCGATTCAATCACTTTCTCAGCTCCTGTGAGCGCTTGATCGAATCGGACTACCTTCATCGAATCCACGAGACCCTCCCGTCTGCCATCGCACGCTCAAGTGCAACAAGGCAAGCCTTGGCTGCTTTCTGATGTTCTATTGGAATCTTTCCGGACGAAATGTCCCTTCGATGTGCATATCTTTGCGCTATGTGCCATTTGTCAAAAGGCTCTCCTTGCAAAGCTCTAAGCGGGGTTGCGTATCGTGAGGCACTTCGCCCATTTACAAAGACCTGAAACTCAGACCACAGCTTGTTTATATGTAGATGATGCGCTTCATCTTCTAAGTCGCCGTCTTTTGCTGGGGCACCTAATCCAACCATTATTGCTTTCAATGCACATTCAGCACCGAGGCCATAAAGATGATCCGCGTTGGGAAACTTCTTGCTCTCAAATAGCTGGGTTGCGTCCTCATAATGCCTGTGTGCAGCATCGCAGAAGTCAACACTCATTGTCTTGTCGCTCAGGCCCTCGGGGTGTCAATGTGCTTAGTTTGGCATTACCTAGTCCTGCCGATTCTAGCCGGGCACTGAAAAAGGGGGAAGTAAGAATGAGACATATCTAAGTGAAATCCTGACTGCTCAAGCAAGCAGCCGAAGGAGTTCAATGCCGCTGTGAAATGTTGTTTTCGCTAAAGTGGTGTCCATGCTGAATGTGTTAGTTACGCTTAAATCACCAGTCCCGACGAACAGGTCATCAGCAATTGTTGAGCGTAGATGTCGAGAATTATCCTGAGCCAAAGCCCGCCAATCGCATCGCGAATTCTCAAGACGTCACCTAGACCCGTATAAAGCACCACCATTTCAGGCCCAACTAGACTTTGTTGGCTATTTGCCGGATCAAAGTCGATTTTCTGCAGGCTTTTCATTCGGCATTCCCTTGCTCCAGTAGAGGGGGCACATTGCTCCCCCGATGAAGACTGGAGGCCGCCATGCGACCCAAGCAGACGAAGTTCCTCGTGCGAGGTGGGCGTTTATTTGGCGACGGCAAGGAAGTCTCCCTGGAGCCATTCTTAGTCGCCCTCGTTTTGGTAGCCGATGGCTATTCGGACGTTGAGGAGGGTTCCCTGACGCAAGAAACCGCCCAGCGACTTCTTCGAATTCGATCCTCCATTCTCCTCTCCCGAAGGCTCGAGGACGCCGGCCTGCTTACTACGGATCCGATTGGGTTCCTGGACGAGGAGGTTCCGGACTCCGTAGGCACATCCCCTCCTTCCTTCCCGGAACCAGCGAGGAGTCCCCAGGACGACCTCGCCTAAGTTCTCGTTTTGTCCGACTGTGAGTCATTGAGGAGATAACCATGTCCCCCATCATCGACCTCGCCCACCAGGCGTGTCAGGAGCAACGGGTCCTCCGGATCACGTATCTATCTCCAGCCCAGAAAATTTCCAAACGGGACCTCGAGGTCTACTGGGCCAATGATCAGATGATCGACGCGGTCTGCCGCCTTCGAAGGAACTTGCGCCATTTCAGGATCGACCGGATTCAAACCGCCATGCTTCTTCCGGAAACCTTCGAGCGCAATGTCGAGATCGCCACCTTCCTCAAGTACGCGGGCTATGCCGGGGGCGGGTCCCTGTCGGCTCTCGTG